>JGI24712J26585_10001464_pt1 | contig 20109 bp, 20 predicted proteins | sample BioPla3DNA2_FD_26585 | JGI IMG/M metagenome (IMG submission 26585) | reverse complement strand
GGAAAAACATTTAACCGCATTCACAACGAACTGTCGGAAAGGAATTACTACATAAGATACATTATTGCAGATGCGTGTAATTACGGAATACCGCAGCACAGAACAAGAACATATATCGTTGCTTTCAAGGATTTTGAGATGTGCAACAAATTCAAATTTCCCGAGGAGCAACCGCTGAAAAAGCATATATTTGATGTTATTGACCGCTCAATACGTGCAGACGATAAATTCTATCTTGATGAAAAGTCGGTACAATATAAAAAAATGAAAGCCGCAATTACCGATGAAAATCAAATATACAGATTTTCCGATTACGGCATTCAAAAGAGCAAGGACGGAATATCTTTTACGCTTAAAGCAAATATGGGAACATGGTATAACCGTGTGCCTATTATCAAAGACAACTTCGGAATTAGGACAATAACACCAAAAGAGTGTCTTTCTTTACAGGGGTTTCCGGCAACTTTCGATTTCCCTGATATACCTATAAAGAGCATGTATAAACAATGCGGAAATACAGTAGTGGTGCCGGTTGTAAGACGGATTGCAAAAAACATTAAAATGTGCTAATTTATTCTGATTTAGTGGAGTGGTAAATAATTATGATTAACCAGTCTAATGAAAACATTGAAAAACATATTAAGACCCATACAGAGCGATCTGATGACGATCGAGCAGCCGTCTCTGTTTTGGAATCATTTCTTCGTTCAAGTGGAAGAATAAATCCGTCATTTTCCACCGATGACAAATGGCCTAATCACGACGGCACCTTTGAATTTGTCCCAAGCCCTGAAATTTCTAGGCGACCAAAGCAGACCCTTTATGTTCAAATCAAAGGAACGCGCAATTACAGTGAAAAAGATGGAACTATAAAATACTCTTTGAAGGATCTTGCTTTTCCTGCTTTTATATGCAATAAGGTGTCGTTTGATCCTGGAATTCTATTCGTAGTCCTTAATCCAGTCGATAGAGGCAATGAGAGAGTTTTTTGGAAGTATATGTCTGTTGACTTTCTTAATTCAATAGACTTTGCTAAAGACAGTACAACAATTAACTTTCAAGCTGAAGAAGAGATTCTAAACAACGATGACAGCGTTCTAACATTTTGTGAACGATTAGAAGAAATTATTGAGCATCATTCATTTGTGAATCAACTGGGACGTCATACCTACTCTGAAAACGAAATAAAGCGTATAATTCGAGCTTGTGATGAAGAAATTACAGATAGTATTGAACGATTAGATATACTCAACCCAAACAGAGATAATGTATCCAGACGAATATTGACAAGACTTGATGATTTATGTGTTTCTGCTCTTTTGCTTAATGCTATAAGTGATGGGCATCAGTATCCAAGCGTAGCGTTTGCGTGGGAGCATTCTTTCTTAAACATTGAAACCAAATATTTAGGAAATTTCTATCGAGGTCTGCAATACATTGGACGACGAATTCCCGATGATGGCCAGTCAGAAAGACTAATGCTGAAATATTATAACTTTATGTGGCAAATACGAAAGTCTCTTCATGAAAATTACGGCATTACAGTACTCAATAATTTGGAGAATTTTCTTGCATATACCGGAGCCGATGAACAGGATAAGCAGTATTATGAGCTTGTTGCAAAAGCATTTAGCACTGCAAAATTTGAACTAGCAAACCGCAGTTCCACAAGATTTTATGTTCAGAAAAAAATGCCGTTCTATATTGGAACTGAAAGATATTTTGAAGTGACGTTACAACAAGCCGGTATTTACGCATCGAAGTTTAACCGCATTACAGTATATACACAGCAAAATATTTCTACCAGCTATTCCATACAAATTGAATATGTGCCTGCAACAATTAACCTGTGGGGAATTGATACAGAGATTAAGATCGTTACAGCATGGAAAGTCTCTATTGATCCCAGATGCTTAAATAAACTGGGTAGGATACTAAAAATGTCGCTCAAACTTTCGTCTAACTACGGAGAATATGATGCGCTAATGCGCTTTCTTACAGTAACCGGTATGAACTTTCTGGAAATGATAGATCTTCGTGAAGTGAAGTTTTCTGGCGTTCTTGAAGCAGTTTATCAACATTCCAAAACCAGCTNTTTTAAGGATGTATTGCAGAAGTTGAGAGATAACTATTCTGCAGACTCTAATCTTTTCGGTAGATATACAGTTCGCTATTTATTGTTAAACCTGCGAGAAGAATTGATGGAGCGCGTTATGCCTTCACAATTCAGCCCACAATGGAAGTGTGATGATTTGTTTTTGTCGCGCAAATGCCTTCCATTCGAGCGCAATCCGCTAATATCTGATTTGGCCGGCAGNAAAACAAGCACTGCTAATCAAGCTAAATATTTGGCAAGTGTTGTAGAAAGGAAAAAAACAGAGGATGCTATTCCATACTGGACCATTATGAAATACATTCAGGAAACCGGAGAAATATATTGTGATATCGATTCAAAACTTACTAAATCATCAATCCAAAAATATAACGAACAGCTAGACTCTTGGGAGAAAAGTCAGGGCTATGGAATTTCCGTAAAAGACGATGTGGCGTACATTGATTCTTATGAAAAGTCAACCCTCTTTATTTTGAAGAAGCTTTTGGAGATGTCGCATATTCCTAATAAAGGGCAAAAAGAGTTTAACGAAAGATATCTAAGAAAAAGTGAGATGGTGTTCTCGGATTTAAAGAAAGAAGTGGCGCTTAAGTATGCGTTTGTGAGTTCTAGGTTGCTTCTTATTTATGGAGCTGCCGGTACCGGAAAGACAACGCTTATCAATATGATCTCAACAATGATGGCGGGCCGTCGAAAACTTTTTCTCACCAAAACACATACGGCGTTACAGAACTTAAAAAGAAGAATTGAAAATCCGGGCGTAGATGCAAGCTTTGTGAGTATAGACAGTTTTACGAAGCGAGTGAATCTTCCAGATTATGATATTATTTTTGTGGATGAATGTAGCACGATTGACAACAGAGTTATGAAAGTATTCCTTGAGAAAATGCGCCCTGATACATTTCTGGTACTTGCTGGAGATATCTATCAAATTGAGTCTATCGAATTTGGCAATTGGTTTTCATACGCCAAGGATTTAATAAAATCGCAAGGCGCAAATGTTGAACTCCTAAGCACTTGGCGAACTAAAGACCAGGATCTCATTGAACTATGGAAAGAAGTTCGTAGCAAAGGTCCGCTAATTACAGAGAAACTTGTGATTGATGGTCCGTTTTCTGAGAATATCGGAGAAAATATATTCAATTGTGAGGTAAAAGATGAGGTAATTCTTTGTTTAAATTATGATGGTAAATTTGGCTTGAATAATATGAATAGCTATTTTCAGAATGCTAACACGGAGAAAGCTGTTACTTGGAGGGATTGGAAATATAAGGCCGGAGATCGAATACTATTCAATGATACAAATAGATTTTCATTACTATACAACAACTTGAAGGGGAGAATCATTCGGATCGACAAAAACAAAGAAAAAATTATATTTACAGTTGATATTGCTATTTTTTTAACGGAAAAAGATTGCCAAAATGATGGTCTGGAGTTTGTTGATACAATTGAGGATGGAACACGTATACGATTTGATGTGCTTGCATTTGATGAGGAAATGACAGAAGAAGATCGTGAAAAGACTATAGTGCCGTTTCAACTAGCTTATGCAGTTTCAATTCATAAAGCACAAGGCTTAGAATACAAATCGGTTAAAGTCGTTATTCCGAGCAGCAACGCAGAGAAAATTACACACGGTATTTTCTATACTGCAATCACTCGTGCAAAAGAAAAATTGAAAATTTATTGGAGTTCTGAAACAATGCANGAAATTGTCGCCGGCTTTTCAGAAGATAATTCAAGGCAGCGTAGCTTAGATATTATCAAAGAAAAGCTTAAACAAATTTAAAACGGAAAAACATTTTGGTATCGGGTCTTAGGGCGTCACCCTAACGAGGTATTTGGGAGTGGGCAGTCCAAATACACTGCTCGCTGAAAGCACGAGCGACAGCACCGTTTTGGACAACCTGTCCATAAATGGTCTGCTCGCTAAGACTCTACACACCTTTTTTCTGCGGCAATTTTACATTCAAAAGTAAATATCAAACAAAAATTAAGCACGGACAACAGAGTATTTCTGCAATCCGTGCTCAATTTATTATGCGTATCCAATGTAGAGTTCATACTGTGTATCGGATATTTTTTCTGCCCATATCCACACCGATGTAAATCTCTCAACATTCTTGTATCTGTTCAATCTGCTTTCAATATCAGCGCCGATATTTTTATTGCTTGCATTAGCGGATATTGGATTGTCCCAACATTCTATTGCGGTTTCATCGATAGTAAAGCCAATACTTTGAGCATAATTCTGTGCGTAAGAAATCCAATAGGATATATCGAATTCTTCAATTTGTTCAACTGCTGTTGTGACTTCCGAAACAGTATTTGTTGTGATTTCAGGCTCGGATTTTTCGCTTTTGGGCATTTCTTTTTGCGTATGAATATCTTGCTTCGGCTCGTTATTTGCTGTTGTTGTTTGAGAATAAATCGGCTCATTTGGCACCTTTTCTGTACCGGTTTCAGCGGTAGTCGTCAGTGTTGGTTCTTCCGTAAATGCCCTTTTCTCAACGGTTTCGGTTATAGTTTTCTCGGTTAATTCTTCCGCTTGCGCTATATCAAATACGGCATTACTCGATGAACTAACAACCGCATTTTTGCCAGGCTCACTATGGGCAGTACAGCCTGCCATACCAAAAATAAAAGTCAATATCATTGTGATTATTACGATTTTTCTCATACAAAAATCACCTCGCTATTCACAATTTCAATCGCTCTGTTACGAATGTTGTTCATCTTTCGCACCCATAGCATAGGGTTATTAGCTTTCAGTTTTTCTGTAACACTTTCCTTTTCGGCAAATGCTTTGACAAGCTGTGAAAACATTGTTTGCACCTGTTTCTCGATGTCAGCAAGATAAGGGTACAGCCTTTCCGATGTTAGCAGATTGTAATACTTTATACGATGATGTTGTTTAAGATACTGTCTGTGACGGTTTGCCCACACACCGATATGTAGTTCCTTTTGCTCTTTTGTTGTGATACAAGGCAGTCGATAATTGCCTTGATTTTGATAACGCACATTCATTTCTTTCATAGTAATCAATCCTCCGTATAAATGATTTTGAATTTTTTTCTTTGCACCGATGACTTTTACAAGAACATCATCGACTCCGTCGGTATATTTGCCTTGGGCTATGAGCCTGTTTCTAAAACTGTTGAGAGAACGGATAATCATACTGCGTTCGTTATCATCAAGTGCAAGATGAAATGTAGTTTTCATAATCTTTCCTCCTTTGACTACATTGTAACAAAAGAATTTATATTATACGAATGTGCGGATTTGGGCATAAAAAAAGACACCAACCTTTCGATTGATGTCTTGATTTCTACCTCTGCAACGCCACAAATGTATTAAGTTTATCGTACTTCCTTATCCACCCGCAGCATTTGGGGCTATTTTTTTCTTTTATGATAGCTTATAAAGTCAAATCTTATTTGCTCAGAAATAAAGTTAAGCATCTGCGCAGTCGAATCGATTAAATCATGTACTGTTTCAGTATCAATTTCAAGCGGTATATCGGCTGGATACCTTGTTTCGATATAGTAGCGGTTAAGGTTTGCGCATTTTACAAGCCATTGTGAAAAATGCTCATCAATCTGCACAGCCTGTTTACAAAGCCATGTTAAGTTGTGACCATCATACAGTTTATTTTTTTTGAAAAGAAGATAACCTTTCAGTGCTTTTTCAATGCACTGTTGGCAATGGAAAGCCACAGCACTATAACATCTTTCATCGTCAATTAGATGTTTTGCAGAGAGATAGTCAATATTTGCATTAAAAAGCCAATCAAAATATCTTCTGCTGTCACTAGCTCGATAACCCCTACTCATAAAGCAAAGTCCCCGTATTGTTTATTTTCCATGCAAAAGTACCGATATCATCTTTTAAGTCATTCCATTCTGACTCCTTATAGATAACAAGGTCAAACGGGATATCGCTGTCAATGGTCATATATAGGTGGCATTCAAGCTCGGACACACTGTGCACGCTGTCAGCGACTATAAGGCACAGCTTAAAGCTAGTTACCTCACCGGAAATATTGACTTTATTGCTTATAAGGTATATTTTCAAAGGGGAACAGATTTTAACGATTACATCAGCTATGTTTCTGATTTTTGTCGTATCAATCATATTATCACTCCTTAAGTTATGGTTAACCTAGATTATAGCGGATGCGTGCCTTGTCACATGACAACCNATATTTACAGCAACTGGAAGTCCTGCAATATGGGTAGGATATTCTTCTATATTGACACAGAGTGCAGTAATGGTACCACCAAAGCCTTGCGGACCGATTCCAAGTTGATTAATTTTGTCAAGCATTTTTTGCTCTAAATCGGCATAGAAGGGTTTAGGGTTTCTAATGGAAATATCTCTGCACAATGCTTTTTTAGCAAGATATGCACAATATTCAAAGCTACCTCCAATACCAACACCAGCAACAATTGGAGGGCATGGATTACTGCCAGCAACGGAAACACTTTCTACAACAAAGTCTATAATTTCGTCGATAGTTACAGATGGTGTAAACATTTTAAGAGCGGACATATTTTCACTTCCGAAGCCTTTTGGACAAACATCAATTTTAACCTTATCGCCCTCAACAATGGAGGTATGTATAACAGCGGGGGTATTATCGCCTGTATTTATGCGTTCAAGCGGGTCTCCCACAATTGAGCAACGCAGATAGCCTTCGGTATAGCCTCTTGAAACACCTTTATTTATGGCATCTTTAAGGCTTCCACTTTCAAAATGGACATCTTGTCCTACCTCAATAAAGATAATCGCCATTCCAGTGTCTTGACATATTGGAATATTTTGCTCCCTTGCGACCTCAATATTTCTTGTCAAATCCATAAATATTTCACGACCGACAGGTGATTTTTCGATATTTATGCTGTCTTTTATTTTTTCCTCAAGGCTTTTTGAAAGCTGCATATTAGCTTTAATACATAAGTCCCTGACGGTATTTTCAATTATTTTTACATCTATATTTCTCATTTTTCCCTCCTATATAGATAACAGGCGGCTCTCAACACAATTAACTCACCAAATCTCAAGTTTAGGCTAAATTTTAGTTATTAAATATGTCTAATTTGCGGTCCAGCGTGCTACGTAGGTTATGGTTAAGGGGTGAGCCATTTGTACAGTGAACTGCAAGAACACACGAATACTCACGAACGCTCACGAAAAGCCATGAACATTCACGAGCACTCACAAAAGGTTACTGCTTAATTATTTTTCCATTAATCATAACGAGAGTTGGCTCACTTAGAATATCAAGCGGATTATCTGTATTATAAAGCTGCAAATCAGCGTCTTTTCCAATCTCAATACTACCAACCTTGTCAGCAATACCGATAATTTCAGCAGCATTTATAGTTATTGCTTTTAGCGCCTCATCAAACTGCAATCCACCTTTAANGCACAATGCAGCAGATGTAGGCAGATATTGGATAGGAACTACGGGATGATCTGTACAAATACAGATATTTACATTATTTTTATATAATTCGCCTGCATTTTTCTCATTAAGATCTTTGAGCTCTGGCTTTGACCTGTCGCAGATAATAGGGCCTACAATTGCACTGATATTTTCCCTGCCAAGAATATCAGCGATAAGATGCCCTTCAGTTGCATGAATTAGCACTAAATCAAGGTTAAACTCATTTGCAATACGAATTGCAGTGAAAATATCATCAGCTCTATGACAATGAAAATGAGCCTTTTGTTTTCGGGTTATAATAGGTATAAGTGCCTCAGATTTTAGATCATATTCAGGAGGCTCAAGGTTTTCCTTGTCATTATTATAGGCTGTCAAGTCATTATAGTATTTCTTTGCCTTATAAAGCCCTTCACGAATTATAGCAGTTGTTGCCATTCGTGTGACAGGAGTCTGGTTCTTGTCATTATACACTGTTTTAGGGTTCTCTCCAAGTGCAAATTTAACTCCGATTTTGCGAATAAGCATATCGTCAACGCGCCTGCCATATGTTTTAATTGCAATCATTTCACCACCGACAGCATTTGCGCTTCCTGGGGTTGTTACAACGGTAGTAATGCCTCTTTTATATGCCTCCTCAAAGCAAAAATCAAGAGGATTAACACCATCGATAGCACGAACATGGGGTGTAAAGGGGTCGCTTGCCTCATTGCAGTCATCGCCCTCAAAGCTGATAGCGTTTTCAATTATTCCAAGATGAGTATGGGCATCAACAAAGCCGGGAATGAGCAGCTGCCCCTTGCCATCAATATCTTTTTCGGATATGGAGGAGGGGTGGCCCTCACCGATATTGGCAATTTTACCATTATGAATTTCAATCCAGCCGTTTTCAATCTGTAAATCAGACATTGTTTTTATTTTAACATTATATATTTTCATTTTCAACCTCTATTATTTGTTAATAGCTTAAAAATATCGTCGGCTATCTGGTTAGGAGTTTTATCAGCATTCACTGATAAGGAAGAATTAGCCTTATATATAGGATAGCGTTTATTGTATAAATCCTCAAGCTGTTCAACTGTATTATTAATGACAAGAGGGCGTTTGCTGTCACCTGAAATGCGTTTATANCAGGTTTTAAAGGGGACATCTAAGAAAACGACCATTCCATTTTTATTAGCAATTTCAGCATTTTTATCATTAAGCATTGCCCCACCACCACAGGCTATAATCATCTGGTTTTGAGAAAGTTCTTCAATTGCTTTGGTTTCGAGCATACGAAAATACTGTTCACCCTTTTGTTCAAATATTTCAGCAATGGTCATATTTTCTTTGTCCTCAATGTATTTATCCATATCCACAAAATTTATACCAAGCAGATTGGCAAGAATACGGCCAACTGTTGATTTTCCACAGCCCATAAATCCACAAAGAAAAACCGTCATTTAAAGTCAGCCTCAACTTTCCTTTCACTTTCAGCAATTAGATTATCAATCTGTTCATTAGTAAATGAGCTGTTATACCAGATTTCATGAGCCTTTACAGCCTGCAAGACAAGCATGCCCATGCCACCAATTGTTTTCTTTCCGAGCTTTTCAGCAGTAGTAATGAGTTTTGTTTTAACAGGATTGTAAATAACATCAAAGATATTTTCACAATTTGATATAACCTCTTCTGAAACAGGGCAAGCATCTGATTCAGGGTACATTCCGACAGGTGTAGCATTTATAAGCAGGTCAAATTTGTCCTTTATTTCGTCTATAAGAATGATTTTAACTTTGGAACCGGGTGATATTTCGCTAATTTCGGCAAGCAAATTCACAGCCATTTTTCTTGCGTCCTCAATTATAGCGATAGTGAGATTAGCTCCATGCAAAACAGCCTCAATTGCAATCATCCTGCCGACACCACCACAGCCTAAAAGCAAGACATTCTTATTAAGCGGAAAATCCTTAAGTGAACGCAAAAAGCCTTCGCAGTCAGTATTGTAGCCAACGAGCCTGCCATTGTTATTATGCACACAATTGACAGACTTATATCTTTTTGCCGAGTCATCAATAATGTCTAAATGTGGTATAATTTCCGTTTTATATGGAATAGTAATATTAAATCCATCAAGAGTACTTAATTCACTTACTTTTAAATCAAATTCATCAGGCACAATATCCGTACAATTATATTCCGCAGAAACTCCTGATAATTCAAACAGCTTCTGATGAATAAACGGTGACATGGAATGCCCTAACGGGTGACCTATTAAGGTATATTTCAGCATTTTATTCCTCCGAATCCAGTATATTTAATGTTGAGTTAAGGGTAGTTAGGTTTTCAATATTATAGGTATTTGCATCGGGCAAGGTTTTTTTAACTAGACCTGTTAGAACTCTGTTAGGGCCTAATTCTATAAATGTTTTGATTCCAAAGTCAGACATAGCGTTGAGTTCAGAAGTAAATTTTACAGGTGAAACTATATGCCTTGCAAGTAACGATGGCATATCTGAAAAATNGGTAAGCTGCTCACCAGTAACATTTGAGAAAAATGCCTTTAATGGCTTTTTAAAGCTGATATTCTTTATTTGCTCATAGAACTCATCAGCAGCACCTTGCATAAGCTTTGAGTGGAATGCAGACGCAACCTTTAAAGGCATAACCTTTGCCCCCTCTTTAGTTAGCTTTTCTATTGCAACAGCAATAGCCTTACTTTCGCCAGCAATAACAGTCTGAACAGGGGAGTTGTAATTTACAGCTACGACATAGCCGTTAACCTTTTCGCAAATTTCCTCAACCTTTTCAGCAGGGAGTTTAAGCACAGCTGCCATAGCACCACTTGTTTCATTGGCAGCCCTGTCCATGGCAGTTGCTCTTGCTTTGATTACCTTAAAGCCCTCCTCAAGGGTGAGCATTTCGGAAGCAACCATAGCGGCATATTCTCCAAGCGAATGTCCAGCAACAGCATCAAATTGAATATCATTTTTAATTGCAACATTAAAGCATAAAAGTGATGTAGCCATAATTGCGGGTTGAGCATAGATAGTTTTAGAAAGTTGATTTTCGTCTCCTTCAAAAACAACTCTCTTTAAATCAAATTCAAGAATTTCAGAGGCAGTATCATAAATAAATGAAAATTCGGGATAATTGTCGAGCAATTCCTTTCCCATTCCAATATACTGTGAGCCTTGCCCTGAAAATAAAAATGCATTCATAATAAAAATCCTTTCAANTATGTAGAGTTCATTTTGTGGCATAAAAGCAGGAATTTATATTTTTTCTATTAAGATACCACAAAATAATACATCAATCAATAAAATGCTAAATATTATATTTCATAGCTAAAATCAACAAAGTGCACTATGAATATTTGTGCAAAAAGTCAAAAATCGGTCTAGGTTTAATGAAAACTCAAGCATATATTGAAAAAAAGTTGAAAATAGCTTAATATAAAAATAGAATTATCTTACTTATAATATACCATATATTTTACAATAAAACAACTTTACAGGAGGAATTTCTTTTGCAAGGAATAAATATTTTAGGCACAGGTCTTTATGTACCAGAAAAAATAATGACAAACGAGGACTTTTCCAAAATCGTTGAAACCAATGATGAGTGGATTACAACCCGTACAGGCATTAAGCAAAGACATATTTCTACGGGCCATCCAACATGGTACTTAGGTGTTGAGGCAGCTAAAAAAGCACTAGAAGTTTCAAATACCAACCCAGACGAGATAGATTTGATTGTGATTTCAACTACAACTCCGGATTATTATACACCCTCCTGTTCTTGTATTGTTCAGCGTGAGCTTAATCTTACAAATGCAATGACAATTGATATAAATTGTGCTTGCACAGGCTTTGTTTATGCTTTGGATATGGCTAGACGATATCTTTTTACAGGAGATGTAAAAAAAGCTCTTGTAATCAGTACAGAAAATCCTTCAACTTTTATAGACTATGATGATAGAGCTACTTGTATTCTTTTTGGTGATGGTGCAGCAGCTTGCATTGTTGAGGCGTCGGATAAATTGTATGCGAGCTTTTTAGGTGCTGACGGCAACGGTGCAAAGCATCTTATCTCAAGACATAATAATAAAACAAGATGGCACAAAGATGAGGAAAGATTTGATGATAAGGCACCCGAAACAAAGGAGCATTATCTATTCCAGGACGGCAAAGAGGTATATAAGTTCGCAACAAAAATACTTCCCTTTGCAGCTAATAAAACACTTGAAAGGGTAAATCTAACCCCTGAAGATATTAGCTTTTTCATACCGCATCAGGCTAATTTGCGAATTATACAGACAGCAGCCAGCAATCTTGGTGTTTCAATGGATAAGTTTTATGTCACGCTGGATAAGTATGGAAACACATCCAGTTCAAGTATACCAATAGCATTTGACGAGGCTGTAAAAAATGGTATAATTAAACGAGGGGACAAAATCTGTATGATAGGTTTTGGAGCAGGTTTGACCTATGGTGCAATTGTATTGGAATATTAAGATAGTTTTGTAAATAACTCAATAAATTTTAGATTATCTCATATATGATGAGTATAATTAATTTAATAGATTGGTTTATGATAGGAAAGAAGAGGAAATAGAATGAAGACAAAAATTACTGAATTACTTGGAATAAAATACCCCATTATACAAGGTGGAATGGCTTGGATTGCAGATAGCTCACTTGCGGCTGCAGTATCGAACGCAGGAGGTGCTGGAATTATCGCAGGTGGTTCTGCTCCGATTGACTATTTAAGGNATGAAATAAGAAGAGCTAAGGAGCTTACAGACAAGCCCTTTGGCGTAAATATTATGCTTATGAGTCCGAATGCAGAGGATTTGGCACAGCTTGTAATTGATGAAAAGGTAGCTTTTGTAACTACTGGTGCTGGAAATCCAGGAAAGTACATGGCTGCATGGAAGGATGCGGGAATTAAGATAATCCCTGTTATTCCAACGGTTGCTCTTGCAAAGCGAATGGAGCGTGCTGGTGCTGACGCAGTTGTTGCAGAGGGAACAGAAAGTGGTGGACATATCGGAGAAAATACAACAATATGCCTTGTTCCACAGGTTGTTGATGCAGTATCAATTCCTGTTATAGCAGCGGGGGGGATTGCTGACGGAAGAGGTATGGCAGCAGCGTTCATGCTAGGTGCAGAGGGAGTTCAAATNGGAACACGCTTTCTCGTTGCTGATGAATGTAATATACATGACAACTACAAGGAATTGGTATTAAATGCAAAGGATACGGACAGTATTGTTACTGGCAGATTTACAGGACATCCTTGTAGAGGGATAAAAACTAAATTTGCAAAGAGTCTTTTGACATTTGAAAGGGACGGAGGAACTCCTGAGGAATTTGAGGAGAAAACTCTTGGCTCATTAAGGAAAGCTGTTCAAGATGGTAATATTGATGAGGGTTCATTCCTTGCAGGAGCTATTTCTGGGCTTGTAAATGAAAGAATGTCCTGTAAGGAGATAGTCGAGGAGATTATTACTGATGCAAAAAAATTATTAAAAATTATTGATTAATGATATAGATTCAAAATAAATATATTGTGTAAGTAAAAGGGAGGAAAATATGGCAAAGACAGCATTAGTAACAGGTTCAACACAAGGTATAGGAGCTTGCATTGCAAAGAGGCTTGCAAAGGATGGTTATAATATTGCAATAAATTGTCGTTCAGAGGCTGAAATGTCCAAAGGAGAAAAGGTTGCAGAAGAATGCAGGGAATTTGGAGTAGAGGCTGAGTGCTTTGTTGCAGATGTTTCAAAGTATGATGAATGTGAAGATATGGTAAAGGCTGTTAAGGAACGCTTTGGAACAATTGATACATTGGTTAACAACGCTGGTATCACAAGGGATGGCTTGCTGGCAAGAATGAGTGAGGAAAATTATGATATAGTAATTAATGTTAATCAGAAGAGTGTGTTTAACATGATGAAGCTGGTTGGTAATGTCATGATAAGGCAAAAAAGCGGCAGAATAATAAACATTTCATCTGTTGCAGGCTTATATGGCAATCCTGGACAGATAAATTATTCAGCTTCAAAGGCAGCGGTAATTGGCATGACAAAGACAGCAGCAAAGGAATTAGGCTCAAGGGGCATTACTGTCAATGCAGTTGCNCCCGGGTTTATCCAGACACCTATGACCGATGCCTTGACAGATGAACAAAAAAATGCTATTTTAAATGCCATAGCTATGAAAAGATATGGTCAGGTTGAGGAAATTGCAGGGGTAGTTTCTTTTCTTAGCTCTGATGATGCAAGCTATATTACAGGTCAAACTATTGAGGTTAGTGGTGGTTTGTCCATGTAATGGGGTAGCGGATTTTTTGCTCAGGACAGCTAATGTCAAATTAAAAAGATGAGGGAGATACATGAGAAGAGTAGTAATAACTGGGATGGGAACTATTAATCCCTTAGGAAACAATGTAGAAACATTTTGGAATAATATTAAAGAAAATAAGAATGGTCTTTCGTATATCAAGGATTTGAAAAATGTAAAGGTTGCTGATGATTTTGAAATAAAGATTGTTGGTGCTGTTAAGGATTTTGACTGTTCAGAATATATAGATAAAAAAGAGATTAAGAGAATTGATAGATTTACTCAGTTTGCAATAGTGTCCTCAATGGAGGCATTGAAGATGAGTGGTTCTGATTTTAAGAATATAGACCCCTTCAGAGCAGGNGTAATTATCGGTTGCGGTATAGGAGGGCTGGAGCTTACACAGCAGGAACATAGTAAGTATCTGGAGAAGGGACCGAACAGGGTTTCCGTTTTCTATGTGCCTATGATGATTGCGAATATGGCTGCGGGAACTGTTTCTATGAAAACAGGCTTTAAGGGGGATAATTTTGCAACAGTAACAGCTTGTTCTTCAGCAACTCACGCTATTGGAGAGGCATTTCGTAAGGTCAAGGATGGATACCTTGATATATGTCTTTGTGGAGGAACTGAGAGCTGTATTACAGAATTTGCACTTGGTGGCTTCAACAACATGAAGGCATTATCTAAATCAGATGATATAAACAGAGCCTCAATTCCTTTTGACAAGGAGAGGAATGGGTTTGTTTTGGGTGAAGGGTGTGGAATACTTCTGCTTGAAGAGTATGAACACGCTGTATCAAGAGGTGCGACTATATATGCAGAAATTTCTGGATATGGTGCAACCTGTGATGCATACCACATGACTTCTCCAGCACCTGATGGTGAAGCTGCAAGCATGGCTATGAGTCTTGCCTGCAAGGAGGCTGGAGTAGCACCTGAGCAGGTGGATTATATAAATGCACATGGAACATCAACGAGTTTGAATGATAAATATGAAACAAATGCGATAAAGCTGGTACTTGGCGAAGAGGCAGCGGCAAAGGTTAAAATTAATTCTACAAAGTCAATGATAGGACATCTTCTTGGTGCGGCTGGTGCTGTTGAGGCAATTGCAACTGTATTGCAGGTGAAGAATTCATTGATACACAAAACATTGGGATATAAGATATATGATGAAGAATGTGATTTGGATTATTGTGTAGATGGTAATGTTGAACAGGAAGTGAATGTGGCTTTGACAAATTCACTTGGCTTTGGCGGACATAATGCAACACTTTGCATAAAGAAAGTAAAATAGCTTTTAAATTTAAAATATATTTTTAAGCAATATTGAGTTATAGTTGACATACATATAATTTATATATGATATATAAGAATGTGGAGGAAACAAAATGAATGAAAATAAAAATGGCAACTTATCCTTCGGTGAAATAAAAGAGCTTATAAGCCTTGTGGCTGAGAAAAATCTTGGNAAATTTGAGTTAAAATCCGATAATTATAAAATTACAATTGAGGGAAAAAAAGAAAGAATAGTGCAGTCAGCAGGTGCAATTAACTCGATACAGGCTCATCCCGCACAGGTTGCTGCTGCATCAGCAGTTTCAGAGGACGGCAAGGCTGCGGCAGTAGCAGTAGCTTCAAAGCCTGAGGTAAAGGGCTTTGAGGTTAAGGCACCTATAATTGGAACATTTTATGAAGCTCCAGCACCCGACAAGGAGCCTTTTGTAAAGGTTGGACAAAGGGTGAAAAAAGGCGATGTTCTCATGATAATTGAATCAATGAAGCTGATGAATGAGATACAGAGTGAATTCGATGGTGTTGTTAAGGAAATATTGGTTAAAAACGGAGATGCCGTTGAATATGATCAGATATTAATGATAATAGGAGAGTAAAATGGATATAATTTTAAATCAGGAGCAAATTAAGGAGATAATACCGCATAGGGACCCGTTTCTGCTCATTGATGAAGTGGTGGAAATGGAATTGGGTAAGCGAATTGTTGCAAGAAAGCATATAAAGGCGGACGATTTCTGGTTTAAGGGTCATTTTCCCGATTATCCAGTTGTGCCGGGAGTACTGATGATTGAAATGCTTGCACAGGCTGGTGCAGTTGCAATGCTTTCTATGGAGGAGCATAAGGGTAAGATTGGCTTTTTAGCAGGTGTAAATAATGCGAAGTTTCGCCGACAGGTAGTACCTGGTGATACACTTTTGCTTGAGGCTGAAATAATTAAGGTAAAGGGTCCTATTGGAATTGCAAAGGCAGTTGCAAGTGTAGATGGACAGAAGGCTGTTTCAGCAGAAATATCATTTGCTCTTAAATAGCAAGACAAATAAGCTAAAAAGATAGGGATATTGAAATGTTTGAGAAAGTATTGATAGCTAATAGAGGAGAAATTGCAGTTAGAATAATAAGGGCTTGCCGTGAGTTGGGCATACGCTGTGTTGCAGTATATTCAACTGCCGACAGGAATTGCCTTCACGCACAAATTGCTGATGAGGCGATTTGTATTGGCCCAGCCAATACAAAAGATAGTTATTTAAATGCAAAGGCATTACTTGCCGCTTGTGAGATTACAGGCAGTGATGCTGTGCATCCGGGTTTTGGATTTTTAGCTGAGAATGCGGATTTTGCAAGACAATGCAGTAAATGTGGCATTACATTTATTGGTCCAAGTCCTGAATCAATAGAAATGCTAGGTGATAAGGCTGTTGCAAAGGAAACTATGAAAAAGGCTGGGATTCCAGTAATTCCAGGCTCCGATGGTGCTATAGAAAGCATTGAGGAGGCAAAAAGGATAGCAAGAGAAATTGGCTATCCAGTTTTGGTAAAGGCATCAGCAGGAGGCGGGGGCAGAGGAATCCGCCGTGTTGAAAATGAAAGCGATCTGGAGGCACAGATTATAGCAGCTAAACAGGAGGCAAAAAGCTTTTTTGGTGACGATGGAGTGTATCTAGAGAAGTTTATTGTGAATCCCCGCCATGTTGAGATACAGATTGTTGCCGATAAGCATGGAAATGTCGTGCATTTGGGCGAAAGGGACTGCAGTATGCAAAGACGCAACCAAAAGGTTTTGGAGGAAAGTCCAAGCCCGATTATGACAGAGGAGCTGCGTAGAAAAATGGGAGAGGCAGCTGTAAAGGCTGCTAAGGTTTGTGGATATTATAATGTGGGAACAATTGAGTTTCTGGTTGATGAAAACCTTGATTTTTACTTTATGGAGATGAATACCCGTATTCAGGTTGAGCATCCTGTAACAGAATCTGTAACGGGCATAGATCTTGTTAAAACACAACTTAAGATAGCAAGTGATGAGGTGCTTTCATTTACACAGGATGAAATAAGGATAACAGGTCACTCAATTGAGTGCAGAATTAATGCTGAAAATCCAGCTTTGGGCTTTAGACCATCTCCAGGTAAGATTATAGCATTGCATACTCCGGGAGGACCTGGAATAAGAATAGACAGTGCTGCATATCAAGGTTATACAATTCCCCCTTACTATGACTCAATGATTGCAAAATTGATTGTTTATGCACCAACTCGTGAGGATGCAATAATGAAGATGAGATGGGCATTGTCCGAATTTATCGTTGAGGGTGTAGATACAAATATTGATTTTCAGCTTGATTTGATAAAAAATCCTAGCTTTGAAAGCGGAGAATATGATATAGGCTTCTTAGATAGGCTTATGAAGAAATAGAAGTAGATGTCCAGTCATAGAAAACGGTGGTGAAGTAAATGTTAGAAGATTTGTTTAAGGTAGTCAAAACAAGATTCAATGGTACAGAGGGCAAGAGTGATGAAGGTGTTCGTAAAAAGGACATTCCTGACGATTTGCTTTTTAAATGTCCAAGATGTCTGCAGACAATTTTCAGTGAGGAGTATGCTGCACTGAACAAGGTTTGTCCAAGTTGTAATTATCATGGCAGACTTACTGTAAATGAAAGACTCAGGCTGACTATTGACAAGGGCAGTTTTGTTGAGTATGACAGCGATATGATAAGCAAAAATCCGATAGATTTTCCTGGATACGCTGAAAAACAGGCTAAGCTTAGATGTGAAACCAATCTGAAGGACGCTGTTGTAACAGGCGAGGCGACTATCAGGGGTATTAAGGTTGTTATCGGCGTAATGGATTCAAGATATATGATGGCTTCTATGGGTAGCGTTGTAGGTGAAAAGCTGACAAGGGCTATTGAAACTGCAACGGAAAAAAAATTACCCGTTATATTTTTCTGTGCATCGGGTGGAGCAAGAATGCAGGAGGGCATAATTTCCCTTATGCAGATGGCTAAAACTTCGGGTGCGATTGCAAAGCACTCCGAGCAGGGGCTTTTGTATATATCAGTGCTTACAGACCCTACAACAGGTGGTGTAACAGCCTCTTTTGCGTCGCTGGGCGATATAATCATTGCAGAGCCGAAGGTTGTTATAGGTTTTGCAGGGCGTAGGGTTATTGAGGGCACTATTAAGCAAAGGTTGCCCGACTACTTTCAGACAGCAGAGTTTATGCTTGAAAAAGGCTTTGTTGACATGATTGTTGAAAGGAAGAGAATGAGGAGTACGCTTGCTCATTTGCTAAAGCTTCATGGATATACAGATGAAAACAGGTATAATAACTAAGGGAAGTCGAGGTGTAAAGATGAATAAGCTGAGTGCGTATGAACGACTTGAACTTATAAGGCATAAGAACCGTCCGACTGTCAGGGACTATATACCACAGATTTTTGATGAGTTTTATGAAATTCATGGTGACAGGCTATATGGTGATGATGGTGCGATAATCGGCGGTATAGGCAGGCTTGGTGAGCGTCCTGTAACTGTTTTGGCACAGGTAAAGGGCAGAAATATTGAGGAAAACAAGAAGTCAAATTTCGCAATGCCACATCCTGAGGGGTATAGAAAAGCATTAAGGCTTGCAAAGCAAGCTGAAAAGTTTAAACGCCCTATAATATGTCTGATTGACACTCCGGGTGCATTTTGCGGTGTTGAGGCTGAAGCAAGGGGACAGGGAGAGGCTATTGCTAAAAATCTTGCTGAATTTATGATGCTCAGAACACCTGTTATATCCATTGTTTTAGGCGAGGGTGGAAGCGGTGGTGCATTGGCTTTGGGCGTTTGCGATGAGCTTGCAATGCTTGAAAATGCACTTTATTCAGTAATTTCACCGAGAGGCTTTGCAAACATTCTCTGGAAGGATGCAAGCCGAGAAAGGGAAGCTTGTCAGATTGTTAAGTGTACTGCTGAGGATTTGATGAGATTTGGGGTTGCTGAAACGATAATTCCAGAGCCGGTTGGAGGAGCACATAACGATTTATACAAAATTTCAGAAAATATTAAGGAATTTTTGTTAGAAAAAGTAGAGGAAAAATGTCAAAAAGATATTGACCTTTTACTAAAAGAACGCTATACTAAGTTTAGAAAAATTGGCGAGTTTGAGGAGAACGAAGATATTGCCAATTAGACAAGTTATAATGGCAATTTGCCTTTATATATGCGTTTAGGTATACATCTAACATTTAATGTAAGACTGTTTTACTATGATGCTATTAATTAAATGCTTGAATGGAGGATAATTATGGTTTTTGAGAAAGTGAAAAATATTATTGTTGACCAGCTTGATGTTGATGCTGAGAAGGTAACAATGGAGTCCAATGTAACTGAGGATTTGGGNGCAGATTCATTGGATGTTGTTGATTTGATAATGTCAATCGAAGAAGAATTTGATATGGAAATCGACGATGAAGCAGTTGAAGGAATGAAAACTGTTGGCGATATCGTTGCTTTCATTGAAAACAATAATAAGTAAAAAAATGACCGACACGGATTTGTGTCGGCTTTTTTATTTGTATTAAAAAAGACTATATTTTGAAATTAATTTTAGTTACTAATGATATAGATATGTATTAATACTTGAAAAGCAAAGCGATATTTTGTGAACCTGCTCCTATTGTCCAGAACATTACATAGTCGCCACGCTTTACAATGCCTCTTTCTATTGATTCATACAAAGCGATTAATGGACTTGATGTTCCAGTATAGCCATATTCTTGACCGATAAAGAGGCTTTTTTCTTCTCCGATACCAAGCATTTCACGCAGGGTTTGAACTGGATAGGCTATACTAAATAGGACAGTTTTTCTCCGAACATGATATAATAAAATTATTGGAGGAGAAAGACATGTCAAAAAAATATTATGAAGAAAATTTC
>JGI24712J26585_10001463_pt1 | contig 20110 bp, 22 predicted proteins | sample BioPla3DNA2_FD_26585 | JGI IMG/M metagenome (IMG submission 26585) | reverse complement strand
TACGGTATCCCTTTATTTGAGTTGCTTTTAAATATGGGGTCAAAGACCATGTTTAGATATTAACACAGGCATCCCCGAAGTGGGAATGCCTGAGCAGTAACGAAAATTTTATTTAGTATTATTCTATTAATATTGGTGAATAGAGCCTAAAAGTCTCTCTATTGACCAATCACAACTATTTACCATAATTGTACCTTAAATTTAAACACTATTCAATTGATATTTGTAACAATATTAGCACTTACATTATGCTTTCAAAATAGCCTTTTGTTTATTTATATCAATTTTTAGAATGTAATTTAACTCAAAAATTACATACCTCACTTAATGACTGAGAGAAGATGTTCATTATACAGAACATAAACAGAATGTTCCCACCCATCTTTTTGCTGCAAATTTGCCAACTCAATCTCAAAATCCCTTATATGTTCTTTTCTAATCTCACTTTCTCCAAACGGAAAAAACTTATTTATCCATTTCATATCATTACAACTTTCAATCGTATAAACCACTCTTCCTCTAACAAGTGTGCTTCCGTCACTTACAACCAATGATGGATCAGTTATGTATTTTGTTTTAATAATAATTTGCTTTTCTAAAACCATATCAGCAGAATAATTCAAATGTTCTAATACCGTTCTTCGTACTCCATCCCCACCGTACCAATTCATTTCTGGCATAAAAAACCACTTAAGGCTTTCTACATATGCATTTTTATCAAAATTCCTATAGTCAATGTTATAACAAAATGTTATAACAAGTTTCCATATAATCTTTTGCAATATTCATCCATTGAGTCACTTGCCTAACTCCATATCTATCAACTAACCACTTGTTTGTGGCATAGAAACCATCAAATTGATCCTTTCTATACTCATATGTATACAACTCTTCTGGCATATCAGGATTTATTTTATAAAAATCCTCTACATAAGATTTATCAGTATTCTTTCCAGTAGTTATAATAACAGTCTTTGTATTAGCATTCCAACCAACTGTGGCTCCAAGTGATTCAGCTACATATCGTATTGGAACATAAGTCCTGTCGTCTTTTATAATTGCCTTCGTATCCATAGTGACTTTGCGGTTATTAACAACAATGTCCATATCGTTAATTCTAACACTTATATTCACTGCATCCTTTCGGATATAAACTACCTTGTGTTTTTCATTCCATTCAACCTTTGCACCAAGGTCTTCTGTTACAAACCTCACAGGTATTAGTGTCCTTCCATTATTATCTATAAATGGCTTCGCATCCGGGAAATTAATCGTCTTTTCATCAACTGTTACACTTATTCCTGTTGCTCCATTTACAGTCCATGTTACACCTGCTAAAGTTACCATTAATGTGCAAATTTCTATACTCTAAAAAAAATTGACTAGAATATAATTGAAATGTATAATTAAACAGTAACAGTAATTTTTTACCCTTGACAAATTTCTAAAAAAAGCTAGTCAATTGCCATTATTTGCATTTTAAATAAGGAGAATAATAATGAATTCAGTAAAAGAATATAAATGTCCTAATTGTAATGCCCCTTTAGAGTTTAATCCACCTACTCAAAATTGGAAATGTGATTACTGTGCAGCTGAATTTAAATTAGAAGAAATAGATACTGTCCACAATGAAGAAGCTTCTGAACAGGATATGCAAGAGTTAGACTCGTACAAATGTGGTAGTTGCGGTGCGGAATTAATTGCCGATGCTACAACCTCTGCCACCTTTTGTCTTTATTGTAAAAGCCCAACAATTATAAAAACAAGATTTTCCGGTCGCTTCAAACCAAAAAGTGTCATTCCATTCCGTCTAGTAAGTGATGAAGCTAAGGAAATATACAGAGAGTGGATTAGCAAAAAATTATTTACTCCTAAAGAGTTCAAACAAAAAGAAGAAATAGATAAAGTAACTGGCATATACGCACCTTTTTGGCTCTTTGATTGTAGAGCAGATGGTATGATTAGCGGTGAAGCCACACGGGTTACTTCATGGCGTAAAGGCGATTATCGTTATACAAACACAAAATATTATCTTGTTACAAGAAGAGGTGTCGCTCAATATAATCGAATTCCTGTCGACGCTTCAAAAAAGCTTGATGACAATTTTATGTTTATGGCCGAACCTTATCACTATGACGATTTGAAGGAATTCTCAATGAAATATATGTCAGGTTTTATGGCTGAAAGATATGATGTTGAGTCGGATGAAGCCAAGCCCACCATGGAAGCAAGAGCTAAAAAGTATATGGAAGACAGACTAAGAAGTACAGTATCCGGCTATTCTTCTTTTAGTATTAGAGACAAAAACGTTGCACTTTCTAAAGTTGATGCTTCCTATGCCATGTTACCTATTTATCTGCTTATAAACAAATTCAAAGGCAAAGATCACATTTTCATTATAAACGGACAAACGGGCAAAGTAGTTGGAGATACGCCTATTAGTCGTTTGAGGCAGTTTGTTTTTGCTATAATTGTATTTGTAGTAGTATGGCTAATATGTGTATTTGGGGGTGCTTTAATTGTATAAAAAATTTAGTTTTTTAATGTTAGTTTTTTTACTTGTTTCTATTTTTGCGGGGTCAACAGCTTATGCCTCCAATCCTATTAATGTCGTGGATGATTTAGGATATCTTTCAGATATAGAAATTCAACAGCTCCAAGCAAGAATTGATGCAATAAAAAGTGCCTATACCCTCGATACAGTTATAGTTATAACCGATGATACAAAAGGAAAGGATTCCACAGCATATGCAGATGATTATTATGACTATAATGACTATGGACTTGATAGCCAATACTCTGGATTGTTGTTGCTAATCAACATGGATATACGTGAAGTAGCAATATCAACTACTGGTAGAGCAATTGATATTTATACCAATAATAGAATTGGCAGCATGATAAATAATGTGACCTCTCTACTTTCTGATGGCGATTACTATGCTGCATGCAATGAATTTATCAATAATGTAATCACCTATGCAGATTATGGAGTGCCAAAAGGTCAGTATCGTGAAGAACGTGATCCCGATTTAAATTATTACAATCCAACCTACTTGCAGAAGGTAGCTCGTATGTTGAAATTATGGCCTGTTTATATCATTCCTCTTATAATCTCCATAGCTGCTACACTTATAATTTCTCATTCTAGTAAAGGTAAAGTCACCACAACGACTAGGACCTATGAGAAAGGTGGCTCCTTTGTACTCAATCAAAACACCGATCAGTTTATTAGAGAAAACACTACAAGGACTAGAATACAAAGTCAATCCTCAGGTGGTGGTGGTCGTAGCAGTACACATAGAGGTAGCAGTGGTCGAAGTCACGGTGGAGGTAGAGGTAGATTCTGATATACATGTTTTGCAAAAAACTCTGGGGCATCGAGCCCCTTCGTTTTTTGCTTTTTTCACTTCGTTCGAAAGAAGTAAAAAGGAGTGTAGCTCATATTTTATGTTCAACACTCTTTTTATAATTACTGTGAGATGGTTTTGTAAATTTTACTGTTTTGTATAGGTTTAAGTCTCACCGCTTTACATCTTAAATATGAAATCACGAAAGCTATTAAAAAAGATGCCATAATAATAAATACTGAATAAAGCATTATTTGCTGCTGGGATTTAAATATATTCTTCATTACAAAAACGTAAACCAATTTATCGCTTATATATGAGCACAAATATATATCAAGAGACAGCACTGATATAGTACCTAGCAATCGGCTTATGTGTTTATTCTTAATTTCAATATCATAAAAAATAAGAAAAAACAAAACCGCCCCTGCAACAATAAGTATTGAACCGTAATCACCAATTACATTTACAAATATCTTATTGTAAGAATAAAATACCGTTAAGATAGTTTGAAGTAATATAACAAAACCAAGGGATATAGATGCTAGTAACTTGTTGACCTTTACCGGATATTTCTTTATATAGGCACCGATAAAATAATAAGTAACAGGATAAATTTTAGTCCACCAGTCTGAGAAAGATAGTGCTTTAAATACCGACGTTTGGGCTGATAAAGAATTAAAAAATGCTGGAAATCCTGTAAGAAGAACCAAAATGAAGAGGAATATTTTATAGTCCTTTGCACTATTTAGACCCTTGTGTATCATGTTTAAAAACGGAGTTAAAAGAAATAGTCCTATATACATGTTGATATACCATGAATACTTGTCCGCGTCAAAAATCAGTATAGCTTTAATCCATGACAAAATACTTTTGCTTTCATTAAGATATGTTATTCTCATAATAATGGACAATATGGAATAAAATAAATACACCCCTAGAATGGGTATTAACTTTTTAAAATATTTACTATCGGGCCTCTTTTCAGTCTGCAAATATCCCGTAAGCAACATAAATAAAGGTACACACATAGTAAATAGCCATTTTAACGCAACTTGTACTATCATATTTTTACCAGCTACAGGCACCCTATAAAAATCTGTATGATAAAAAAAATGTACTCCTACCACAAATAGGATCGCAAAGGTTCTAAGCAAGTCTAAGCCCGTTTTCCTCTTCATGTATATTAATCCCACCTCTAATTCAAATATAAGTGATCGCAGAAGCTTCCAAAAAAGTAACATAATTAGATATTATATCTTATTAAAGACTTTTTGTAGCAATCTAACACGAATTAACACTGGAATATATTGCAACAAACAAAAAAAGTCTGTAATATAATAAACACACTATATTTTAGCATAAGTATTAGTATTTAGCAAAATCCATTAGTTGCAAACACCAACCGGAATCAAAAAAGGGGAGAGTATAAAATGGACAAAAATAAAAAAACAAGCATAACAATAATGGTTATACTTGCTTCATTAGTCGGGATATGGTATGTATATTTAGATTTTTCAACATTATTCAGATCTATTGATAACAGCTTTCCAAGTTCTATAATTAAGCGTATCAGTGTTTTTGTGATAACCATAATAGTAGCTATTTCAGGTAAGGATAGTCTAAGTAAAAAAGACTCGGCACTTCTAAAAATCGCATTTATTGCAATATGTTGTGCTGAAATGGCCTTTCTCCTTCATAGTACTTACGGAGGTATAGGTTTTTTCCTTTTATCTCAAATACTTCTCATTATAAGAAATGGTCAAGGCTTAAAACAAAAACTTTTTGCTATAGAGAATAAATCAACCAAGCTTATACTATTTGCTTGGGGCATAGGCATAGTTTTAGTCTATAGTCTAATTATATCCTTTGTATTCTATCCAATACTCAAATTGAGTCCACTTCTGTATATGTTTATTGCATACGGCACAGTTCTTTGCGTATCTTTCTGGGTCGGAGAAGCAAATTACATATTGGAGTTATTTCCAAAAAAGAATTCATTGATGGTCAGCATCGCAATGGCTTGCTTTTTCTTTAGTGATATTCTAGTGGGACTTGTAATGGTAATAAAATCGGGTATTATATACCAACTGGCAAACTGTACCATCTGGATCTTATATGCTCCGGCTATAATGCTTCTAGCTTTCAGCGGTTATAAATACAGTGACTCACAGGAAAAACGCCTTATGCCATAGCATTATGCTTTTTTACTCCTCCAACTTAAAGCTACTTATAACTTTACCAAACTCCTCGGACATATTTTTGAGTTTAACCGCCGATTGGACAAAATTATCCTGTGTAGCAACCTGACTTTTTATTGCACCTTGAGCACTCTTAGAGTTATCGAGCAGCTCAATTGCAATATTGGCAACCGAATTAATACTATCATTTATTTTGCCTATATTGTCTTTTGCATTATCAAGTCTTTCGTTTATTGATAATATCTGACTATTGACAGTTTGATTTGCTAATACAATACCATTAAAGGCATTAGCCTCTTCATTGATAATTTGAGATGTTGATTTTATTTCTTCTGCACTCTTTTCAATACCTGTTTTCATATTATCTATCAGTTGTTCTATATTTCCAATAACACTTTTTATCTCGCCTAACGACTCATTTGATTTCTCCGCTAAGTTTTTCACCTCTTCAGCAACCACCGCAAACCCTTTACCTGCCTCACCGGCTCTTGCTGCTTCAATGGCAGCATTTAAAGCCAACAAATTAGTTTGCTCGGAAATGCTATTTATAAACTTTGTAATCTCTCAAATCTTTATTGAATAGTCATATAGATTATTAACAGTAATATTCAAATCTTGTATAAGGCTTTGAACCAATTCAGTTTGTGAAATGACGTTTTTGAGCTTCAATTCACCATCTATAGCTTTATTTAAAGCGTTATCAAGATTCAGATTTACTTGCTGCACAAAGGATTGTAAAGGGTACCCAAAGCATGACAGTTTTTAAAGATACTCGACAATTAGGTAAAGAAGCTGTAAAAACAGCTCAGAAAATGCTTAATGGGGAAAATATTGAAGCAACTCATAGGGTGAATAATGAGAAGATAGATGTTCCATCAATTCTTTTATCTCCGGTAGCTGTTGATATGAATAATATTGATGAGGTTCTTATTGATAGTGGATATCTTAAAAAAGAAGATGTTTATGTTGATTGATTTTATTGCATTTGCCATAAAAAACCAGCCTCCCAAAAGTCGGATTTTATATATCTAACTTTTGGGAGGCAGTTCATTTAACCGAATGCTTTTTTATATCATATTAATAATTTTTATCTGCGTAGCCTACCCAGCCGCCTTCTTTAACTAGTGTTTTGTCGAAGTCTCCAATTTTGAAATCTAGCTCTTCGGATTTACCTTCCGATTCAACAATGATTTTATTTCTGTCAACATCCACAGTCATGGTAGCATCCTTTTTAGCATAGGTGTTAAATAAATAATCGATTTTATCCTTTGGAAGCTCAATTGCAAACATGCCGCAGTTGTACATGTTTTGTCTAAATATTCTAGCAAAACTTTCTGCTACTACTACATTAATATTATTTACTTCTAAAGCCCATGGAGCATGTTCTCTAGAAGAGCCGCATCCAAAGTTTTCACGGGTTACAATTACCGACTTGCCCTCTATATCTTTTTTAGGATCAAAACTGTCCAGTATCAGATCCTCTAAAACATAAGGCTTAAGAGCCTCTTTCGTTATTTCGGTAAGATACTTTGCAGGAATTATTTCATCCGTATTTATATCATTTCTATCTAAAAATAAGACTTTTCCGCTAAAGGTTTTCATTTTGATTTCCCTCCCTGATAATATCCTCTGATTGGCGTCTTCCTTTCACTCTATGAGCAAAACAAATCCGAATTAACAATTTCACCTGCAATTGCTGTTGCAGCAGCAGTAGCAGGGCTCATAAGGTGAACCATTCCTCCTTTACCCATACGACCGTTGAAATTTCTATTTGTCGTTGAGGCACATGATTCTCCACTTGCTAAAACTCCGTTGCTCATTCCAAGGCAAGCTCCACAGGTGGGATTTGTAACGCAAAAACCTGCATCCTGGAAAATTTCAATAATTCCCTCCTTTAAAGCCTGACTATATATAGCTGGAGTCGCAGGGCTCACAATTCCACGTACATCATCATTTATTTTCTTACCTTTCAAAACCTCTGCTGCTACCCTTAAATCTTCAATACGACCGTTTGTACAACTTCCGATGTATATCTGGTTGATTTTTGTCCCGGTCATTTCCTTCACCGGTTTAACCTGATCAGGTTTATAACCGAAAGTAACCATTGGCTCTAAGTTTGACAAATCAAATTCATATACCTTCTCATAATGAGCATCTTCGTCAGAAATCCATTTTGAATATTCTTTTAAAGCTGCTTCCTTTGATTCAAACTCATCCTTTATATAATCCCAAAGGTATTCAACGGTTGTCATATCGGGATAACAAACTCCGCAAGTACCACCAGCTTCGATAGCCATATTGCATAGTGTCATTCTAGCTTCCATACTCATTTCATCTACGATGGAGCCGGTAAACTCTATTACCATGTTTGTTGCACCGTTGACTGTCAATTCTTTTATAACATACAGTATAGCATCCTTCGCAAAAACTCCCGGCTTAAGTTTTCCGTTTAGCACAATCTTGATTGTCTTTGGAGAACGGAAGGCACAAACTCCCTTTAAAATCCCCACTTCAAGATCTGTTGTACCAACGCCGGCTGCAAAAGCCCCAAATGCTCCGTGAGTACAAGTATGTGAATCCCCCATTATAATTGTATATCCCGGTCTTACAAAGCCCTTTTCAGGAAATATGGCATGACATACACCATTTCTTCCAATATCAAAGAAATCTTTTATTCCATGCCTTTTTGCCCACTCACGCAGAATCTTACCTTGTTCAGCGGTTTTACTGTCCTTTGCAGGGGTCACATGGTCAATTACTGCTTTTATCTTATTCGGATCAAATACTCTATCCATACCTCTTGCTTGAAGATCAGTTATTGCAATGGGTGTTGTGATTTCATGACAAAACACAGCATCAAGCTTTAATACATGGGTATCTTCAAAAGGCATATCCACTCTATGAGCATTAAAGATTTTTTCAGCTAATGTATATTTCATGTTGTATCAACTCCTTTATAATTTATCATATACAAATCAAATCGAATTCTAAATAAAGTTCTTTTAAATATTTTACAATTTGATATACAACTCATAATTCTATTATATACATGAATAGATTTTATACTTCCCGTAATTTGCTTAGAAAGAATATATTTTTTAATGTTTCTTGACATTTAATTATCGCAGGGCTTCTACTGCTTAAGAAAGGTTTAAATTCCAGTCAATATTGTTCCAATAACTTTGTGGGTGTGTAACTGCCAGTTTCAGTTTATCCATACAGTAATTGTATGCATTCAAATCAACCTCATCCATGGAATACAATAATCCTACAATACTAGAAAGACCAAACTCTTCAAAGCTAGAATAGTTTTCCTGTGCTTTTAATGCAAGGGGATCTAAATAGCTCGAAAGCTCACCTTCCTTTAGATATCCTTGATATAATCCTAAACGGCAAATACATACACAATTGCTTATATCATACGCCATTATACCTTCCGATGGAAGCGCTGTACAATACTGATTAATAATTGATAATTTGCCATGTTCTTCACGTTGGTGTGCAAAGGAGTTTATATATAAGCTTCTTTCTTTTTGGGGTAATGCCAAAATCAAATTTCTTTTATCCTCAAAAGACTTCTTAATGTTAGTACCATTAAAAAAGTAATCCAAACATTTTCTATAACTATCCTCATCAAATATATAAAATACCTTCTGTAAATAAGTCTTTATCCTCGAACTTTGCTGCCTTTCAAAAAAAGAACTGCTTGATTCAGATACTCCATGAAGTATTTCGCTTGTTATTCTTAGCTTTCCTCTCTTGAGCTTTTTCCAGAAGGGCTTATATTTCTCCATTAGTTCAAAATCTTTTTCTGGCCCCCAAGTAGAAGTCATACTTAATGAAATTTTCCATAATTGTTTTAACTCTGTACTTATCATTATATCTCCCATATTTTCTCAAAAAACACTAAGATCATTTTAAAAAAGTACCTATTTTTTTGACTTTCGTTTTAAAATTTTATTTGTTAAATAAAGAAGGATCAATATACCTATATATATATATCCCTTAGGGTATAAGAGTACTACATACAACACAGGTGGAGCAATAAATGTTATCAATGTAAATTTAATACAATAGAATAATGCTGTTTCCTCATTAAAGGCTATGTCGTTAACTTTATTAATTCTATTAAGAATACCTCCAACTTTATTCATTAATCTATCCCTTTGACATTCATCTAATAGCATGCCAATCTGAACATCCCCTAAAGGACATTTTTTCATAAAAATACGAAAATACTTGTCTGCTGATCTATACTTTTTCTGTGCACAAAAACACATAATCATGCCCTTTAATCCATCGACATTATCCATGTCCGTTTTAAGAACTATATAAAAATCCATAGTAGCTTTCTTATATTCACTGTTATTTAGAAAAGCATTACCTCGAAACAATAACATTTCTAAGTCATTACCGTTAAGTGACAATGCACTTGAAAACGCCTCAATTGCCTGAGTATAATTACGCATAAGGTACAAAGCAATTCCTTTAAGTCTGTAAAGCACAAAATCTTTACAAAAGATCTTTTCTGCCTCTTGAATATGTTGAACAGTCGATTTATAATCACCTCTAACAAAGCATTCAAACGCATAAAATCTATTTTCTGCATAACTTGAGTAGTCAACAGTTAGACTTTGGTCAAAACAATCAAAAGACAATCCAAAATCATGCTGAACAACCTTTGTCCATCGAAACCTTTCATCTTCAAAAATTGAAAATTCTGAGTTTATGAACTTCCATACTTCATAGGGTAAACTGCAATTCTTATTAAAGAAATCCCACGCTTTATCAGTTAAATAGTGGTACTCATCAACAGTTAATTCGGCAAATAAATCTTGCCAAAATTTTACTTCTCTACGTTTAAAAATATCACTATATAGTAACTCTACCTTTTGAAGCAATTGCTCCTTTTTGTCCTTAGGAAACTCTTCCTTATCACTTCTAATATTTACTGAGTTAGAGTTATCTTCTAACTTTGATAAATTTTTTCTAAGGTATTGGTTGCTATCCTCAAAAGAACTGATATCAAATACGCGAATTTCTGCATCTTCCGAAACTGTGTGAGCTTGTTCTAATGCAGCCTCATAAGCCTTCCTTAGCCTCATAAAACCTTCGGGATCGTCTTCAGGATGATAGTCTTTCAACATTTTAGCGTAAGCCCTTTTTATCACCTTAGTATCCGCAGTTCTTTCAATCCCCAAAATTCCCCATACATCCATTACACTATTTCTCCCAATTTTCAATTCTATTTAGAAATCTCTCAAACATTTCTGCCTCAGACTTTATCTCTTCAGGATTCTGTCTGTTCAATACCGCTTCAAAATGTTCAATTGCTTGAGCTATTTGGGCTCTCACATCTGAAAGTGATTCTTCATAAAGCCTTTCACCTTTTGCCAAAAGGTATCGATTTTTTGAGTTTTCTCTAGGATGAATCTTGATATTTTCAAGTTGCTTAAGACGAGTTGCAACTTCCTCTTCCGTTAATGTACAGTCATTTTTTAGTATTACCTTACGCTTAATTTCACCCGTTGCATTGGACTTGACCTCTACCTCTAAAATTCCGTTAATGTCATAGGTGTACCTAACATCTATTGAAGATTTTCCTCGGGGTTCAGGTGGGACATATACTTCCAATTCACCTAATTTAATATTATTTTCAACCATCCTGCTTTCTCCCTGATAAACCTCAATTCTTATCACTCTTTGGTTATCATATAAGGTGTAAAATCTTTCAACTTTGCTACATGGAACAATAGTATTACGTTCAATTATTGGCTGAAACCGCCCACCTTCTATTTCTCCGTATTCATTATAAATTGCCACTTCTGTTCCTAAAGTATATGGACATACATCAGTCAGTACCGTTTCTTTTAAGTATTCATTACGTTCCTTCATAGCTCCGTAAACACCCGCTCCATAAGCTACGACCTCGTCAGGATTAATTGAACAAAGGGGCAAACGTCCAAAATATTTTGCACAAAAGGATCTAATTATGGGCATTCTAGTAGCTCCACCCACCAATATAATTTCATCAAGGTCATTGGTATATATGGCTGAATCCCTAAAAGCTTTTTGTAAAGGTTGCTTTAATTTTATAAGTAAATCTTTTGCCATAGTCTCAAATTCATTATTTGATATCATAAGATTATAATTTTGTCCATTAATTGTACAATCAAAGTCATACTTATCCGCCTTGGATAATGCAATTTTGCACACCTCTGATAGCTTCTTTAATGCTGAAAGAGTCTTCAAATCAAGCTCTTCCTTTTTTAGTTTATGATGATTTATAAAATAATCAAGCAAGCAATGGTCAAAATCTTCACCACCTAAAAAGTTGTTCCCCGCAACTGCTTTGACCTCCATAATATCGTCAAAAAGCTCCAAAATAGAAACATCAAAAGTTCCTCCGCCCAAATCAAAAACCAGAAACTTTTTTTCTTCATCATTCTCATGCAAACCATATGCCACAGCCGCTGCAGTAGGCTCGTTAATAAGTCTTTCCACCTTCAACCCAGCCATTTCCCCTGCCTGTTTGGTAGCACGCCTCTGTTGATCATTAAAATATGCTGGAACACTAATTACAGCTTCGGTTATTTCTGTCTTGAGAAAGACCTCTGCATCAGCCTTAAGTGATTTTAGTACAAAAGAGGAAAGTTCTGTAGGAGTGAAAGTATACTTACCTAAGTTATACTTCTTATTTGTACCCATGTATCTCTTAAATGCGGCTGCTGTACTCTGTGGGTGAGTAAGAAGTCTTTCCTTAGCCGCTCTGCCCACTATAATCTCATCGCTTTCAATTATGCTTACAACAGAAGGTGTTATATTCTCTTGAAGGGCATTTGGTATAAAGACACATTCATTTTCGATAAAGCACGAAATTAAACTGTTAGTAGTTCCTAAATCAATTCCCACAATAGGCATATTTTTGTCTCCCAATACAAATTTTATAAAGTAAAGCTATAACTATTATACAACTTATTGAAAGTTATGGAAAGTCCCTCAATCCATACTCACTCGGCTAGTACTTATTAAAATGCAGCTTATCATACAATAATCCTTCTTCAGAGTAAGCTTCTTTTTCTTCTGCTGGATAACCTACAGCAACCATACATTCAACGCTATATTTAGCGGGTATTCCGAGAATACCTTTTATATAATCTTCAGATTTCAAATCCTCAGAATGATATCTGTCCCTAATCTGTATCCAACATGAGCCTAAGCCCAAGGATTGAGCCGATAGCTGAATAATAATAGAAGCTATAGAAGCATCCTCTATCCAGACATCACATATTTCAGAATGTGCAATAACAACTATCCCCAAAGGCGCACCCTCAATAAAAGCCGATCCATGCTCTCTTGATTTTGACAACTTCATTAACAATTCCTTATCGGTAACTGCAACAAACTCCCAAGGTCTCCTTGAACGTGATGAAGGTGACAGCAAAGCACTTTTAAGAATTGTGTCCACCTTCTCCTTTTCTACTTCTCTACTTTGAAATCTTCTAATACTTCTTCTTGATTTTAATAAGTCATATAGCATTAAATAATCTCCTCCCGTCATTTAATTTAGTTTTAATATAGTCCTATTAGCATTTTTAAAACATGATGTAAAAAACAATCCTAACTATAAAATTACCGGTATGCTGCGAATTATGTTAATTTGTCTTTGTTCAACATCTATTTCACACACATACGAGAAAAGATCCACACCTGCCTTCTTAGCATTTCGCAATGCATTGCCAAATTCCTTGTCAGTTCTGTCATTAGGTTTTATTACATCGGCATCTTCTCTTTGTATAATAAAGATAACTCCTGCTCCCTTTCCACTCAGTTTAATTTGCATCAACTCTTCAAGGTGTCTTGTACCTCTCGTGGTTGGGGCATCTGGAAAAAACGCCTGTCTGTCTTCCACTAGCGTAACACCTTTTACTTCAATATAATATTCATGTTCCCCATCATACAATCCAAAATCAAATCGACTGTTTAGCATAGTCACTTCACGGCGGATTTCGCTATAGCCACTAAACTGTTCAAAGGCTTTATTGTTCAGAGCCTCATATACGATCTTATTGGGTACATTTGCAGAATCTATAGAAACCCAAACTTCATCTTTCATCACTAATAATAATCCAAACTTCGTTTTACGATCCTTTTTATCATATTTCCTTAACAGCACCATCGTGTTCTCTGTCAACAGTTCTCTTAGCCTTCCCGTGTTTGGAACATGAACAAGCTCTTGAACACCATCAATTTCAACCACTGCTTCAAAACGGTTTAATCTTTTGATAAACCGTCCTTTAACAAGTTCTCCTTCAATATTCATATTAAACTTCCTTTTTTCAGTATATTTTACAAGCCCTGTTGATAATCACATCTGTTTTCTAACCGTTTTATATTCATCATCAAACCGAAAGTACGGACAATTATCATAGGACTTTCCCATAAATCTGACCATTTCGTCCTCGTCTAAATCCACCTGGCAACTATAGAAGTTACACTCCTCATCAAATATATAATTAACGCAACAATCACAATTTGATTTTCCTTTCATCCTTAAATCCCTCCATATTCTCTAGCTTTTTTTATATATTAATGCCGATAATCTAACCACAATCCTCAACATAAAATAACCAATAACTCCTCCAAGTACATTCAATATAACATCATCAATATCACTAATACCTGATGCTGTAATATACTGAAAAGTTTCAATAGATAATGTTACTCCAAGTACCACCGGTAAAACTTTCATAAAACCTTTTAATTTGCTAAAAGTAAGGGGCAACAAAAAACCCATTGGAACAAAAGCTGCAATGTTCCCTGCAATATTCACCAAAATACCCTTCAAATCCTTCGATCTAGTGAGGAATTGAATTATTGTCTTAAAGGGAATAATATTTATACTCCTGCGAACAAGATGCCGCCCATAAGTGTGGTCAAAAAAAGTTAAGTATATCAAAAATGATACGTACAAAACAAACATGACCATACTTATATACTTTATTACCCCTTTATAATTTTTCATAGAAACCTCGTTAAAGAAAATTATTAAACGCCCCTTATTCCCAAACTAAGAAAATTCATATCACTCATGACTCTTTTTGTTCTCTTAGGGCACCCTATTATATTATCACAGTTGAAATATAAAATAAATTTGCTAATATGTTCTGAAAAAAGATTTTATATAAGCAGATGCAGTAAAACATCTGCATTTGCATGTTAGAAGCCGAATCTTTCGCAACATATGAATCAATGTATATACTTTGCAATACCTAAAATCAATATAAAATGATTATTGCAAAATATATAATTGTGAGTATAGAATAAAAAAGACTTCTATTTTTTGATATAATATATAGAAAATCCTAAAGGAGAATAACTCTATGCTTTATCACATAAAAAGAAAAAGTATAACCGCTTTCTTTTGTACAAACCTATTAGTTTATTCATGTTTAATTTTTGGGTTTGCAAATTGTGCAAATGCAACAGAAAATTCAATAGGAACTAAAGAGTACAAAATAATCAATCCCTATGAATCTGTGGATTGGAATTCATTCGGACAGTTCAAAGCATGCTTACATATGCATACTAATGAATTTGATGGAAAATATTCGCCTAAAGAAATGATTGAGGATTGCTATATAAAGGGTTATGATGTGGCAGCAATCACCGATCATAATATAACTAATTCTACATGGGATAGAACCGACAAAAATCCTGATAATTATTTAACCACCGAGCGGCTAAAAGAAATTAAAGCCGGTATTGGCAGAAACGGTAGAGGAATGCTTCCAATTCCCTTTTCAACGGAGCAAACAGTGCTCGGACATGTTAATACATACTGGGCTGATTTCTGTGAATCAACGAATGTATCAATAGAGAGTAAAATAAAAAGATGCGAAGAATTAGGCGGTATTTCACACATAAATCATCCGGGGGGAGATGAATCGGCCATATTCTTCTTTTATGAAGATCAAATTACTGAAGCAGGTGCCGAATATCTTAATGAATACACAAGGTTATTTCATGAATACCCTTCTTGCGTTGGAATTGAAGCTTTAAATAAAAGATACGGGAACAGAGAAAGTTTCAGACAAATGTGGGATCATATTCTTATGAATACAATGCCAAATCGTCCTGTCTGGGGATTTTCAAGCGACGACTCCCATTCAGTAGATGAAACAGGCTTTAACTCAAACATAATGCTTATGCCCGAAAACACTGAGGAAAACATTCGGTATTCTATGGAAAACGGAACATTTTATGCTGTAACGTCATTGACAAATAATATGACTTTTATAGACTCCAATTCACAGAATTCTTTTCCCATTATCAACAATATAATTGTTAATCAAGAGGAAAATTCCATTACAATTTCAGCACAAAATTATGAAACAATTGAGTGGATTGCAGACTGTAGGGTTATTGCTACTGGTAATAGAATTGATTTGAACTACTACGAAGATTGTGTTAACAACTACATAAGAGCACAAATAAAAGGGTCAGGAGGGCTTAGTTTAACTCAGCCTTTTGGCATAATCGATAAAACTAACTCCCTTATTGGCGATATAGATAATAACGGGAAAATAGATGTTTTAGATTTTGCACGGTTAAGAAAGCATATACTCGGTTTAAGCGAGGAAATACTCACACCGGACCAAATGTTAATTGCAGATGTGGATAGGAATGGAGAACTTGACTCCATCGATTTTGCATTTATGAGACTATATCTTCTAGGTGTGATTAAGAACTTTTAATTTACAATTTGATTAGTATTATTTGCAGTGTTTGGGAATAATTATAGTATTGACAGTTTTTGTTTGCTAAAAAACACTCAAACTTCATCCTAATTATTAACCTAAATTGCATATCTATTATTATTTATGATAAAATCATATCAGTTTTTAGATAGAAACAGAAATGGAGGAAGTTCATGAATATTGTAATTACAGAAAATTATGAGCAAATGAGTAAATATGCTGCTGAAACCATAGCCTCATATGTAAAGTCAAAACCNGATTGTGTTCTAGGATTAGCCACAGGAAGTACCCCNATTGGTACGTATCAGGAACTTATTAAAATGCATAACAACGGACTGGATTTTTCACAGGTAAAAACTTTCAATCTTGACGAATATCTTGGAATAGGTATAAATCTTGATATACCTTATAATGAAGACCAAAGTTATGCACGGTTTATGTATGAGGAGCTATTTAAGCATATAAATATAAAAAAGGAAAACATTCGTGTTCCCGATGGTTTATCAAAGGAGCCGGAAATCTTCTGTCAATGGTATGAGGAAGAAATTAAAAAAGCCGGCGGTATTGACCTTCAACTCTTAGGTATTGGCGGAGACGGTCACTGGGCATTCAATGAGCCTGGTTCATCACTTCAATCAAGGACACGAGTAGAACCGCTTACCAAACAAACCTTAGATGATAATTACGAAAGTTTCTATAAAAAGGCTGGTATTTCAAGAGATGAAATGCCTCGTTATGCAATAACAATGGGAATAGGTACCATTCTTGAAGCAAGAAATATTTTAATGATTGTAAATGGCGAAAAGAAGGCCTCTGTCGTTGCTAAAGCAATTGAAGGTCCTATAACTCCTCAAATAACTTCTTCTGCAATACAACTTCACAGAGGAAAAGTAACAGTCGTTCTTGATAAGGGTGCAGCTTCAAAGCTTAATAACCTTGAGCATTACACACATGTTGAGACACTTATGAGAAAATCTATATAAGAAAATTCGCTTCGTTTACATTCTCTAAGGCTCTTCGCAATGTTCTTTCCATAATATGCACTTGCACTATTGAGAGTTGTGCTTTTGTTTGAAAGTTTTTTGATAAGGTCAATACTCTTTGTTGGGAAATGAGAAAGGGAAATACTCTTTCAAACATAGTATCGGAATTCATAAAAATAGGATTTTTATAAATTCCGATACTAAAAATTTCTTCACTTTTATTCTGGTGCTAATAGGCAACGAAATATTGCTCCAAAAAGCGGCTTATATGTCATAATTCTAAAAATTATCGTTTTAGTTTCTCTCCTGCAATTCTTGACACTGCTTAAACTTGATAATATTCTTCGGAGGAAAATATCCTCTTGCAGTTGCATTAGGATACAAAAGACAACTTTTTCCTATAAGAGTTCCTGGAGTTGTTGTACTGTTACATCCTGTCTCAACACCATCTCCTAAAATAGCTCCGAGTTTTCTTAATCCTGTATCGTATTTTTTGCCATCGATATTAAGAACAACCTGTGATTCAACAAGCTTAAGGTTTGCAAGTTTTGTGCCCGCTCCAAGATTTACTTTACCCAAAATACTGTCACCTATATAGGCGAAATGACCTGCTTTACTCTCCCCGAGAAATATACAGGATTTTAATTCGGTGGTATGTCCAACAACACACTTATTGCCAACAAGTACATCTCCTCTTATATAAGCACCCTGGCGAACTTCAGTACCATCACCTATTATTGTCGGTCCTTTTATTAATGCCCCAGGTTCAACTATAGTGTTCTTGCCGATGGATATATTGCCATCCATAAAAACTGCCCCAGCGTATAGTATACTTGCACCTTTTAAAACTTCACCCTCCATAATAACTTCAGGACTCTTTTTTGAGTTATCGATGATAAACCCTGCGTCGATAACTTTACCATCATATAGAATCAAGGTTTTGTTTAAAACCAAGCCGCTATTGTATACTCCATCTAAATTTGGAACAAGATTGTCTCTTAAAAATCCTTTTATTTTTCCAAGTCCTTCCCATACGTATTCAGTACCTTCAAATAATGATTCAAAGGGATTTCCCGACAATTCAAAAAAATCTTCTGCTCTTAGCATAACATTCCTCCATTAATAATTTCCATATTTTATTATAACAAAAAACGACCCTATAATAATAGTAAAACATTAACTATTTTTGTTCTAGGTGTACTTTATTGTTAAATCGTATGTTAATTTACACCAAAAGCACAAAAACATGGAAAACAGAAATATTATTGCCAAGCGGGCACAGAGGTAAGTTTTATGCGTATAATTAACATGCAAACATAAATATCAAGAAGTCAGCTTAAAGTGGAAGCTAATGAGCCATACAAGAAAATANAATAGGAAAAAATATCCTCTTCAACTTTTGAGAATGAAATAAAAAATATTCTAGAAGAAAATAAAAAGAATCCTAAACCCAAACTTACAAAAGAAGAAATAAAAGAAAATAATGAGAAAGTTTTTGGAAAATGAAAATTTCTTTCAGGCTATAGTAAACTGGTATGTTTGAGCCTAAAATCATTCCAAAATACCAAAGAAATGTATCTGGTATTGAGGAATCTGCAAAACATAAATAGCAGTTTTGAACAAATTCCTCAGTATAATAAAAGGTCAGTGACTTTTAATTCTCTCTTATTACGAAAAAACTATAAAGCTTTTCTTACGACAACTATCCTAACACAGGGGATATTTTAGAATCCAGCTTCATGTATTGCTAACACGAGGTTTCTTCCATATATCTCCGANCCAAGGGCATTAGGATGAAGATTGTCCAGAAAATATTCAGATAAATGGGGCACAAGCTTAAATCCCTCAACTACAGTTATATTAGAATACTTTGAACAAATATCCTTCGTTTTTTGGCAGAACTTTGCAAGCGTCTCAAATCCATCAGGTGAATCCCCTCTCCAGATTGGCGTGATGCAAAGTACCGGTCTATCCCCATATATTTCTGATAATCTTTCGTAATATTCCTCAATATCCTTCATACTTTCTGTTCCATATTGATTGGTTCCCAAAGAAACAATTATTTTATCTGGAGAGTAACCTTCCATATTAACAAGTACGTTTTTATCATATACGTATCCACCAATTCCCTGATTGATAATATCGTAGTTAAGTAGACGATTTGCCACACTTACATAGGTATGTGCAGAACGTAACGGTCCAAAACCCTGTGTTATAGAATCTCCCATCCATAAAACCCTCTCCCCTTTTTTCAAAGGAGATACGTCCGCATCAATGTCAAAATTACGTATCAAAATAGTCGCATCAGCAGGCAAATAGACTATGACTTCCTTTTTACCTACAGGCATTTCAAAGGATATTTTCCCCTCTTCCTTCAAATCCTTTACATAATATATTTTTGTTATCAATCCGTCAACAGCAAGCTCAATAGAATCTTCTGACCCCACCCATATGATTTTGTAGTCTAAGGAAAATTGAGTTGCACTTGTACTAAATTCAAGTGTTTTTGCGGTGGAAGCCATACATCTGTCATACCAAAAATCAGAACTTTCCTTAAAGTACTGCATCTGCTGCTTTGTATACTGAAAAGCCTGTAAATATCCATCCTCAGTTTCACAAAAGCTATATGCTCCGAAATAAATATTCTTTAACTGTTCATTTGATAATTTCATATAATATCCACCTTTCTCAGTCTTTTTTACCTCTACGTTTTTCACCTGAACTTATCGCCCTATCGGGCGGACTTTTTTAATCCACACATTCATATGTTAAGCATGAACAAATGGGACATTCAAGTACGGGCATTAACCCCCTTG
>JGI24712J26585_10001461_pt1 | contig 20133 bp, 20 predicted proteins | sample BioPla3DNA2_FD_26585 | JGI IMG/M metagenome (IMG submission 26585) | reverse complement strand
CTTGACTTGTCCTTTTGACAAGTCTGAACCCTTAAATGCAAAAATCAGCAAGCTTTTTCTTCCTTGCTGATTCTTACTTCTTCCTTATTTTCTTGTGTCTCCACTAACTAGGTCTACTACTACCGAAACCTTAAAATGCTTTTTTAGCACTTTTTTCTTGAATCCCTGCCCATCTTCCTCAAAAACAAAATAGTCATGAAATAGCTTAAATCTAAGGATTTCTACATAATTTCTCTTTGTATCAACGCTATGCACTCCACATGTTTGGGAAAAGGAAATATATGACCATACATATTGCGGTACCAAGAGCCATAAAACTACAAAGCTCAAAAAAGTCCCTTTTTGACTTTAGGCCAAAATAGATAGGTACAGCAAAAACGTATAAGTGCCAGAAGCAGTAGGCAACAACAAAATACTTTATAAAGGGAATATGGGTGTCAATATTCCGGTCCATATAGTATTTTGCCTCCACCGTGAGCTCTAGCCAGAAAAATACTAGGTGTATTGCCAAAAAAACTAAAGCAAAAGAAAAATGCCTATACTTTTTAAATAGCTGTCCTTTCATAGCCTCTCTCTCTTATCCTTATAGTTCCTTTGTTAGTCTGCCCTAAAGCATTTTTCTTATAAATCCTAACACTTAAGTGTCTAGCACTGGCCCCTTTATTATACACCCTCCCTTGTAGTTTAGAAAGTGAATGCTAATTGTAGGAAAGATAAAGTTATGAAGGAATATGCGGGGCAGGTGCAGAACTATATTAAAACTAAGAGCCTATAATTTTACCAAAGGGCCAATTAGGTCTAGCTGTAGGCTAGATTATATATACCATTTAAGGAGGGTTATGCTTTATGCAATCACATTATGGTGATGTGGTCCTGATAACAGGGGCATCATCTGGGATTGGAAAGGCTTTGGCAGAGGGCCTAGCCGAAGAAGGACTTAAGGTCTACGGTACATCAAGACATGTGGAAGGCGAAGAAAGAGTTGTTTCTGAAAATGAGACCGGCGGTTTTTTCAAGCTTATAAGGTTAGATGTCTGTGATGATGAGTCAGCAAAGGCTGCTGTTGAATATGTAGCTAAAAAGGAAGGTCAAATAAATATTCTGATTAACAATGCGGGCTTTGGCGTAGCAGGTCCCATCGAAGAAACTACCAGCAAGGAGGCCATCTCCCAGCTTGATACCAACTTTTTTGGCATGCATAGGATGATACTATATACACTGCCTATTATGAGAAAGCAAAACAAGGGCCTTATAGTAAATATAGGTTCAGTGGCCGGCCTTATATCTATTCCATATCAGGCCATGTATTGTGCTAGCAAGTATGCTGTTGAGGCCCTGTCAGAGGCCCTTAGGATGGAGGTAAAGGACTTTGGTATAAAGGTTACAGTAGTAGAGCCTGGAGATACTAAAACCGGCTTTCCCCTTAACCGCCAATATAGTGAAGAGTCTAAAGAATCAGCCTATAAAAATAGCCAGAAATCAGTAGAAAAGATGATGGAGGATGAGCTAAACGGGCCAGGACCTGAGACTGTTGTCAAGGTAGTCAAAAGGTTAATAAAGAGAAAAAACCCTCCTGTCAGGGTGACAGTGGGCTTTTCATACAAGCTTATTGTCTTTTTAAAGAGGCTACTACCCGCCAGGCTAGTGGTCTATGTAGTCTCAAAACTTTATACCTAAGCTAGTCTAAATAGAAAAATCCCTTTAGCCTGAAAAGAAAGGCCTAAAGGGATTTGTTTTAGGAATCAATTACTATATCAAACTTTTTAGCAGTACTAAGAGCAGTAAAGAATTTATCCTCAAGGGGTATCCATTCCCTCTTGAACCGCTCTAGCATTTGGGGTCCATTTCTACTTAGGATCCTTTGCTCCTGCTTTTCCTTGTCAATTGAAAGGAAAACTTTTAAATCTAAAATATCATACCATAGGGGGTGGCTACTATAGACACCCTCTATTATATTTAGTTTCTTTGGGCTGACCCTTACCGAATGGGAAAAGTCACCTGTCTTGCAGTCAAAAACCCGGTAGGAAAAGTCCTCCTGCCCCTTTATCTTTTCTATGACCTCTTTAGTAAATCTTTCATAATCGATATTGCCACCGACCTCCTCTAGCCTTTGAATGGTCCTTTGATGGTCCTGCAAGAAAAAGTCATCCATATGAAAGAGGTTGCAGTCGTAGCTTTCCTTTATAAGCTGGCCTAGCAGGGATTTACCGGCGCCACTTGGGCCGTCAATAGCAACTGTTACATACTCCTGCTTGGCTAGCAAGTCATTTATGGCAGTAAAGACAGGGTCAAATTGCTTTTTTAAGGCTTCATTTTTAGTCATTAGCCAGGCCCCTATATTAGCTTGGCCTTTTCAAGGCCTAATACAATGGCTGGTATTAGTACTAGCTGAAGGATAATACCAGGTAGTGCTGTTACAAAGGCCCCACTTATAAAGGCTGAAAGGGTCTCATTTGAAAGGCCCAATAAGGCTACATTAGCTATACCCATTACTAGCCTTCCTGCCAGCATAGCCCCTATTAGGGCTACAAAGATATTGGACTTTTTCCCCTTGTACAAAAGGCCTGCTACTATGCCATAGCTAGCAAGCTCAAGGGCCATGGATATGCCCACTGGATAAAGGGGTGGCCTAGCAGTTAGCAGGAGGGATATAAAGGGTAGGACAAGGCCTACAATACCTCCTAGGCTCCAGCCACATACAAGACCGCATAGGAGGACTGGAATATGCATGGGCAAAAATACAAGGCCTGATATTCCAAAGGAATGAAAGACCATAGGTAGCAATATCCCTATAGCTAAAAATAAGGCAGTCAATACCAGCTGTTTTGTTGTGATTTTCATGTCTATTCCTCCTATAGGTTTGTCTTAAAGTTTTTCTATTGCAATTTAGGGCAAACTAAAACTCAGCCGAGTTTGGAGTCCTGGGGAAGGGTATAACGTCCCTTATATTGGTCATGCCGGATAGGTACATTATTGCCCGCTCAAAGCCTAGACCAAAGCCAGCATGATGGGTACCTCCATACCTTCTAAGGTCCCTGTACCACCAGTATTCTTCCTTGTTCATTTGCAGCTCATCTAGCCTCTTGTCTAGAATTTCTATTCGCTCTTCCCTCTGGCTACCTCCGACAATCTCACCTACACCTGGTACGAGCAGGTCCATAGCTGCCACTGTCTTTTGGTCATCATTGAGCCTCATGTAAAAGGCCTTTATCTCCTTGGGGTAGTCAGTTACAAATACGGGACCCTTAAAGGTTTTTTCTGTTAGGTATCTCTCGTGCTCTGTCTGTAGGTCCATGCCCCATTTTACAGGATAGTCAAACTTCTCACCGGATTTTTCTAATAGGCTTACTGCCTCAGTATAGGTTATTCTCTTAAATTCTGAGTTTAAGACATTGTCAAGTCTTTCTAATAGGCCCTTGTCTATAAATTTGTTGAAAAAGTCCATTTCCTCTGGAGCATTTTCAAGGCAATAGTTAATTATAAATTTCATCATATCCTCTGCTAAGTCCATATCGTCCTCTAGGTCTGCAAAGGCCATCTCCGGCTCTATCATCCAAAACTCAGAGGCATGCCTAGCGGTATGGGAGTTTTCTGCCCGGAAGGTTGGACCAAAGGTATATACATTACGAAAAGCCAAGGCAAAGGCCTCAGCTGGTAGCTGGCCACTGACGGTTAGGTTTGTTAGCTTGCCAAAAAAGTCGTCCTCATAAGTGGGCCTGCCCTGGTCATCCCTGGCCATTTTATCAGGGTCTAGGGTTGTAACCTTAAACATTTCACCTGCTCCCTCGGCATCTGCTGATGTGATAATGGGAGTATGAACATAGACAAAGTCCCTTTCCATAAAGAACTTATGTATGGCATAGGACAGGATGGACCTTAGCCTAAAGACCGCTGAAAAGGTGTTAGACCTGGGCCTTAGGTGGGCAATAGTCCTTAGGTATTCAAAGGTATGCCTCTTTTTCTGAAGAGGGTAGTCAGAGGGGCTAGGACCTTCTACCGTGATCTGGTCTGCCTTTAGCTCAAAGGGTTGCTTGGCCCCTGGCGACTCAGTCAGTACTCCCTCAGCTATAATGGCCGAACCAACCCCAAGCCTTGCTACCTGGTCAAAGTTGTCTATCCTATCTGCCTCAAAAACCACCTGCAGATTCTTGAAATAGGAGCCATCGTTTAGGTCAATAAAACCAAACACCTTGGAATCCCTAATATTGCGTATCCAGCCTCCAAGCTTTATGGTCTTGCCATAATAAGCTTGTGGGTCCTTGAAAAGCTCTTTGATAGTTATAAATCCCTCTCTCACTTTTAAGTCTCCTTCTTTTATATGATTATCTAAGGGCTACTGGGGAGGTATAGATTATCTGCCCTCCTCTTGGCCTAGTTGCTACCAATCTTTTCAATACATTATATAGAAAGCCAGCCTAAAAAGCAATTACAATGATTAGTAGTGGACCTGTTTTCTAATAGCCGGCAATATCCGCGAGGCAGTGACTGTTACTATAGCACACTTTATCAGGTCAAAGATGATAAATGGGGTCACCCCTAAATTTATAGCCTTTACTAGGGATATTCCCTCCCCCGGCTCAGCAAGCCGGTTTACCATCATATATAGGTAGGGAACACCTAGTAGATAGGTTGCTGCAAGGCCTACAAGGGAGGCAATTCCTATCCTAAGCAGGCTAGGCCTTTTAACATGGTGGACTATAAGGCCTATTAGGTAGGCACAAAGGGCAAAGCCTAGAATAAAGCCAAAGCTGGGCTGAAAAATATAGCCTATGCCTCCACCCCTTGTAAATATAGGAAGGCCTACTAGGCCTATGGCTATGTATAGTAGCTGGGATACCAGGCCCATTTTAGGTCCTAATAAGATACCTGCATAGGCACAGAATAAAAACTGTAGAGAAAAGGGGACTGTTGCAGTTGGGATGTTTAAAAAGGCACCTATTGCTGTTAGGGCTGTAAAAAGGGCTGTAAGTACTAGCTGCCTTGCCCTAACTGGTCCCTTGTTTATTTTATCTTTGGTCATGGATGTCGTCTGCCCCTTCCTATGTTTTATNATANCTAAATAATATCCTTATACTCTTAGGCTNNCTTAGCACTAGTATAAACTAATGATATTTATTATATTTAATATGAGCCCTAGCGTCAACTTGTTTGGCCTTGCTAGTACTAGTGCTTTACTAGTAGACAAAAGACCTTTAGCAAAAGATAGGCCAGGATAAGAACAAGGTGGCTTTAGATATTAAATAGGAGCTAGTTAAGATATAAAGTAAAAGCTACACAGGATACAAAGTAGCAGCTGGCTATAGATAAAAGATTCCTTGCTTTTTAGGCATAATCTGATAAAATAAATATGATTTACAACATACATACTAGTCTTATAAAAATAAAAGGAGTGATTGTAAAATGCCTTTAGTTACCTCAACAGAAATGTTCAAAAAAGCATACGAAGGCGGCTATGCCATTGGTGCATTTAATGTGAACAATATGGAAATCATTCAGGCAATTACCGAAGCAGCAAAGGAGGAGCAAGCCCCTTTAATCCTGCAGGTATCAGCTGGTGCTCGTAAATATGCCAAGCATGGCTATTTGGTAAAGCTTGTAGAAGCAGCTCTTGAAGATACAGACCTACCAATCGTTCTTCATCTTGACCATGGCGAGGATTTTGAGATCTGCAAGTCTTGTATTGATGGTGGTTTTACATCAGTTATGATCGATGGATCAAAACATTCCTTCGAGGAAAATATCCGTCTGACCAAGCAGGTCGTTGACTATGCCCATGACAGGGGCGTTGTAGTAGAGGGTGAACTCGGAAGGTTGGCAGGTATCGAGGACGATGTTAATGTATCAGCTGAGGATGCTTCCTATACCAGGCCCGAAGAGGTCGAAGAGTTTGTCGAGAGAACCGGCGTTGACTCACTAGCCATAGCTATAGGTACAAGTCACGGTGCCTTTAAGTTTGCAGGAGAGCCAAAGCTTCGTTTTGATATCCTAGAAGAAATCCAAAAAAGGGTTCCCGGCTTCCCCATTGTACTTCACGGTGCTTCTTCTGTTGTTCCAGAGTTTGTAGAAATGATAAACCAGTATGGCGGCAATATGCCCGGTGCCCAGGGTGTTCCAGAACCCATGCTAAGAAAGGCAGCCTCCATGGCAGTTTGCAAGATCAACATTGACTCTGACCTAAGGCTTGCTATGACCGGCACAATCCGCAAGCACTTTGCTAATCATCCAGACCACTTTGACCCAAGACAGTACCTTGGCCCTGCAAGAGAGGCTATAAAGGAAATGGTCAGACACAAGATAGTAAATGTGNTAGGCTGCAACAACAAGATCTAAGCAAGGCTATTTAGATAAAGCCTACTTAATAACTGACAATTAAAATTAGTGCTGAAAAATAAATTGGCATAACCTAAATCTATGGTTATGCCTTTTTCTTATCCTTTTTTTGCTAGGGGGCTTTCTTATCATTTTCTCCTGTCAGGGCCTTTTCCTTATATTTTTTCACCTGCTAGGAGACTTTTTTTATCTGTTCTCTCCTGCTAGGAGGTCTTTTTTTAGGCTCCTAACCCTTGTATGATAAGGACCCCTTTATGGCCTTTACAAAATCATATATATCTTGGTCCACCATGTCAAAGGAGGTCATCCACCTATACTCTCCTGTCTCCTTGTTCATCAGGTAAAAGGGGTAAGTCTCCATTAGTCTACTAGCAGCCTCGGCTGGCATATTAACAAAGAGGGCATTTGCCTCGACGGGTCTTGTTATCCTTATGCCAGGTGTCTTTTTTAGCTCTTCTGCTAGGAGACTTGCCAGCTTGTTGGCCTGTTTAGCATTTTTAAGCCAAAGGTCATCGGTTAGGAGGGCATCAAACTGTGCTGCTATATACCTCATCTTTGAGGCTAGCTGACCTGCCTGCTTTCTTATATATTTAAAGCCTTCAGCTAGGTCGCCCCTTGTAAATACTACAGCCTCCCCCACCATTAGGCCATTTTTGCTGCCCCCAAAGGATAGTAGGTCTACACCTACATCTGTGGTCATGGCCCTTAGGCTACAGTCTAGGCTTGCAGCAGCATTGGCAAGCCTAGCCCCATCCATATGGACTAATAGGCCCTTGCTATGAGCATAGGAGCATAGGGCTTTTAGTTCCTCTATTGTGTAGACTGTCCCAAGCTCTGTGGACTGGGTAATTGAAATAACAGATGGCTGGGGACTGTGCTCTACCCCAATATGGTCAAGATATGGGTCTAGCATATGGGGTCTTAGTTTTCCATCAGCGGTTTTTACCGTTAGTAGGCTAGAGCCTGAAAACCTCTCAACAGCCCCGCACTCGTCAACCTTTATATGGGCCGAATCCGGGCATATAACTGCATTGTAGGGCTTCATTAGGGCTGATAGGCCTGTTAGGTTGGCTGCAGTGCCAGAAAAGACAAAAAAGGTCTCAGAGGAGGGACCAAATATTTCTCTAAATCTTTCTTCTACCTTGCTTGTAATAGGGTCTTCCCCATAAGATAGGTAATGGCCAGAGTTTACTCTTTCTAGAGCCTCCATTACCTTAGGGTGGACTATAGAGTTGTTATCACTTGCAAAGCTTTTCCTGTAATTATAGTGCATTTAATTCCACCACCTAGTCTTTATTCTACAAAGTCAATATTTCCTGTTTTGTTACATTAGCCAGCTAGCCTCTTAAAGATTTTCGCCACTGCTTTCCCTTAACTCTTCGGCTATTCGGTGATTGAGCCTGGTGTTTCTCTTGGCTATCTTGTTATTGCTAACCGCCATCCCTATTGCCTGCTTTGTTCCTACAAGGACAAAGACTCTCTTGGCCCTTGTAATACAGGTATAGAGTAGGTTTCTCTGTAGCATCATATAGTGCTGGCTAGTCAAGGGGGCCACTACTATAGGATACTCACTGCCCTGGCTCTTGTGAACAGTGCAGGCATATGATAGGACCAGCTCATCTAGGTCACTGTAATCATAGTCTACACTCCTACCGTCAAAGGAGATACTTATGGACCTGTCCTCCTGGTCTATCTCCTCTATAAAACCGATATCCCCGTTAAAGACATTTTTATCATAATTGTTTTTTATCTGCATTACCTTGTCGCCCTTTCGGTAGACCGTACCACCATAGCTTACGCTAATACCCTTGGGCGATAGCCTCTCCTGGAGCAGACTATTTATATTATGGGCCCCGGTACTGCCCCTTAGCATGGGACATAGGACCTGGATATCCTTGACTGGATCTACCCTATAATACTTAGGTAGCCTGCTGCTTACAAGGTCTACTATCTCCTGGGCCACCTTTTCGGGATCCTCCTGCTGGATAAAGAAAAAGTCCCTGTCTTGCCTACCCCTATAGATTGGCATCTGCCCCTGGTTTACCCTATGGGCATTGGTAATTATCATACTGCCCCTGGCCTGGCGGAATATATTGGTTAGCCTAACAACACTAATGCAAGCAGAATCAATAATATCTCGCAAGACATTACCAGGTCCAACCGAGGGTAGCTGGTCAACATCACCTACTAGTATTACTACTGTATTATTATCTAGAGCCTTAAGTAGGTTGTACATCAGGATAAGGTCCACCATGGAGACCTCATCGATGATAAGTAGGTCGCATTTTATAGGGTCCAGCTCATTGCGGGCATAGCCCTGGCCGGGCTTAAACTCCAGCAACCTATGTATGGTTTTAGCCTCCATACCCGTGACCTCACTTAGGCGCTTTGCTGCCCTGCCTGTGGGAGCTGCTAGCTGTATATCTGCCCCTAGGGCCTTGTAGAGGGAAATAATGCCTAGGCTAGTAAAGGTTTTACCGGTACCTGGCCCACCAGTTAGGACCATAAACTTGGACCTTGCAGCCTCTATGATTGCCTTTCGCTGGATCTCATCATAATTAATCCTCTTTTGTCTTTCAATCTGCCTTAGGACATCCCCAATTGGTCTTGAGGCAAAGGGGTTTTCGGCTTTTGCTATCTCCCTTATCCGCCTAGCTGTCCCCCTCTCACTATGGTAAAAGACAGGCAGGTATATGGCCTGGTCTAGGTCCTCAATCAAGGCCCCCTCCTTTAGCATCCGGTCTATGGCCTCACTTACTAGCGCCCCTTCTGTCTCTAGTAGCCTTGCCCCTTCCTCTATGATGACGTCCCGTTTTGCATAGCAGTGGCCCTCATCAGACATCCGGCTAAGGACATAGGATACTCCTGACCTTATCCTCTCATAGGAGTGGGGATCAAAGCCTAGATTGGCAGCTATCCTATCGGCTGTCTTAAAGCCTATTCCCCATATATCATCAGCTAGCCTATAGGGGTTTTCCTTGACAATTTCTATTCCTTCATTACCATAGGCTTTGAATATTTTGACCCCATAGGAGGTAGAAACACCATGGGATTGAAGGAAAATCATGATATTTCTAACCTCTTTTTGCTCTTCCCAGGCCTTTTTTATCATGTCTATCCGCTTTTGTCCTATCCCTTCTATCTCTAGGAGCAGGTCGGGCTCTTCTTCGATTACCTTTAGGGTATCCTCCCTAAATTTTTTGACAATCCTCTTTGCATATACGGGCCCTATACCCTTTATAAGGCCACTACCTAAATATTTTTCAATCCCTGCTGCAGTTGCAGGCATTTTTTCATTAAAGGAGGAGACTAAAAACTGTTTACCATAGCGGGGGTCAGTCTTCCAGCTACCCTTAAGGTCTAGGACTGAGCCAGGATTTAGGCCAGGTAGGTTGCCAACAACTGTTACAAGGTCATGATGGCCCCTACTTTTTAGTCTAAGGACTGTATAACCGTTTTCCTCATTTACATATGTAATTCTCTCTACTACGCCAGACAAATCTACAAGCGAGATCTGGGCCTTGGTCCTGTTTTGCAAGCTAGGTCTCCCTCCCTTTTTTAAAGGCTGTCTGCCTATCTTCCTATTGTGGTTTTGGACAATATCATTTTATCGCATTCTTCTATGGTAGCCCAGCTGGGACCCATTATAAATAGGACAATTGTAGCCTGGTATTCTTTAAAATATCTGGCATATACCCTTCCCCTAAGCTTTACTAGGGGGAAATCCTCATCAAGGTCCTTTATTCCCCTGGGTCTACCATATTGGATATAGGCATACTTAAAGGACTCATATTTATGCTCTGGGCTATTGCTGCTTATGTTTGAATTTACTAGGGTCCAGCCTCCTATCCCTAGATAATCAACATCATCCTGGATTTGGACCTGACTACTTTCAAACTTGAGCTTTTCCGGAGGGCAACCTAGGGAGGAGATAACAAGCTCTAGCTGGTCATAGCTAGTAATCTTGAACAGGTCATCGGCATTTACACTACCGTCATCCTTAAAGGCAAAAACCTGGTCCGGGTCCTCCGGCCTTATTATATATCCGCCATAAAAGCTTGAAAAGTAGGGCGACTCCCTATCATAGTAGCTGGACCTAGCCTTTAAGAGGTCATAGTGGCCAAAGCTATACAAGACAGTAAATCTAACTGGATAGCCTAGGTAATCAGACATGCCCTTGTCATCATTAAAGGTCAATAAGAGGGGGTACCAATCTCTTTTTAGGGTGGATATTCCCGCTGGGATTTTAAGCTTTATACCCTCCTCAGCTAAAAGGCTCTTTCTCTGATGCAGGTAGCTATAGGGTAGCATCACTAGCATGGACCTAAAAGAGGCTGCAAGAGGCGATAGTAGATAGGCCAACAATACTATAAAGACTATTAACCTTTTTACCTTTCCTTTACCCTTCATCTGTTTAGTCACCATCTTTTTCAAATACTAGCCCACCTATATAATATCACTAGTAGATATTTTCTTAAAGTAGCTTGCCTGGCCTATAGCCTTATAAAAAGAGCCTGCTCTATTAATAAGTAAAGCAGGCTTTTTATATATATAAAACTTATCCTCTTAACTTTTAGTCGTTTTCTAAAAGCTCTATTATCATACCTAGCTTGTCGCTACTGTCTATGTAAGCATAGCGACCACCGGTATACTCACCCTTTTGCACTAGGGGCATCCCGTTATTTTCAAGATAGGCTACAGTCTCCTTCATACCCTTTACATTGAGGGCTATATGGTGGATTCCCTCACCATGCTTGTCTAAGAACTCCTTCCAGGTACTAGGATGGTCATCTGGTTCAATTAGCTCTAGCTGCATACCACCCATGTCTATAAAGGCAAGCTTTGCCCTGGCCTCTGTAGGCTGGCCCTTGTACTCAGTCAGGGCTTTGTCACGGGTATCAGTAAGAGAAATATGGGGCATGTCAACACCAAATATTTTAGTAAAATTACGGGCTGTCTTTTCTATATCCCTCACTACAACCCCTACCTGAACCATAATGTTATTTTGCATCTTGTCCAAAGCCTTCATCCTTTCAAATAAAATATTAGTATCTATAGTAACTAGTATGTCACCCTTATTTATACCCTATTAGGCCTAGCTTAACACAATAATAATGCCCCCGGCCAAAGCCAGGGGCAATTATCATTTTGCTTTTCTATTCCTCATCTAGCTGTGCCTCTTCAAGTTTGTCTAAGTGACCCTTTAGGGTCTCAACCCGGTTTACACCAACTAAAAACTCAGATTCCTTTTCCCCGTTGTGTGATAGGACATAAAAGTCCTTGTCGTGGGGGTATAGTTCTACTAGCTCTTCCCTTTGGTCGCCCCTGTTTAGCTTGTAGCTAATCCTCAGTACTGGGTCACCTTGGACTGTGTTTTCTTGGTGCATATCAACCATCATGCTTATCAAGGCCTGATAAGCCTTTCTAAAGGGGCTCTCTGGCTTTTCTTCGCCATTTAGGAAGAAGGTCTCAATTAGTTCTTCCTCCCCCTCTTCATTTTTCGCGGTCCTTCTCTTTATAGAGAGGTCGTAGCTTTTACCCTCTAGCTCAGCAACAACACTGTCAACATGCTCGATATTAATTATCAGGGCAAATCGCTCTATAAAGTCCATAGTCTTTATATCCATAAACTCCATATCAGACTTATTGAGGGTAAAGACTGTGTTCGAATCACCGGTCTTTGCATAGATCGTCTCATCATCTACAGCATCACCTAGGAAAAGCTCTAGCTGGTTTTCCTTATCCTTTATAATAAGGTGCATGGCCGGGTCTTCTAGCCCATACTTAGCTAGGTCCTCCACATCGTCCTCTATATAGTCCTTTATCTTTAGTCCCGACTCGAGTACTGCCATATCCTTTGTCAGCTTGGCATTGTCTATACCTCGGGCCCTCTTGTAGGGCTTTACCAGATCATATATGCTAAGGCCGTATTGAACACCGTCTTCTGATATTTCCCTGGGGACAACCTCAATCTCCTCTTCATCGTGGCCCTGCCTGTACATATATAGGTAGTCCATAGCAAGCAAGTTTATCTTGGGCAGGTCCTTGTCCCTAATATCTGATTCTGTGAAGATCATCCTGTTGCCATGAAAAGAGGCTACAGTATATACACTTTTGTCTCCANCCTTCATAAGATAATAGGACTCGCCACTTGCAGTCTTATTTCCTAACCTTAGTGTGACTGTAGAACCATCCTTGAGCTTTGCCTCAGCTACTGCCTGAGGGGTCTTTAATCCATATATAGATAGGTCCTCGGCCTCTTCTTCTACTAATAGGTCTGCCGCTAGGGATGAAAAGGTCCTGCCTATATTATCTATATGGTTTTGATTTAGGTTTAAATCACCAGGCTTGAGGCAAATCCACTTGTAAGTTTCCTTTTCTTCGTCATCGCTAGCCTTGTCAGTGACTTTCTTAAAGACAAATTCTCCATCTTCATTGGTCAGTTTAATCTCTACTATGTCATCGATTTCAAGCTTTGAAATTTCTATTTTGCTCGGTGTATCATCAGGCTCTTCCTCATCCTTGTTTAGCTGGCTCAGTACTGCATAGGAGCCTATCAAGACTACAAGGCAAACAGCCAGCACAATAAGGCCGCGTTTTTTCCTCATAGGTGTCTCCTCCTCAACCAAACTACTATACCTAACGCTAGGGCTCCAAGGGGTACTATTATCACAGAAATAATACCGTAAAGGTTAAAGATAGCCTGTGTAACCTTTAAGGGGGTCTCTTGAATTAGCTTTGGCCTTATGGTAATTGACTGTTCTCTATCAACTAACCAGTTTAGGCTGTTTAAGAAAAGGTCAATACCAGCATCGGTTTGGGTAAAGTTTGCCCTTTGGCTACTGATTACATGACCAAATACAATTATTTGGGATGTAAAAGACTCATTTGCTACTAGGTCATAAACCTTGTCTACAATCACTACCCCTATATCAAAGGGACCATCAATATCCCCATCTTCCTTTTCTGTTGAGCTTGAAGTACTGTCAAGGGGTCTAGCAAAGGCTTGGCTAGAGGTTGACAGGAGGGGCTCAATGGTAAGGGTATTGCGCTTTGCATCTAGAATCTCTATACCCTGGGCTATAGGAACAATAAGGGGTGTATCAACTTTATTAAGTGGATCGGTAATATCATGCTCCTGGTACTTTGGCAGGAGGTACATAGGATTGGTATAGTAGCTAGCCTGGTCACGTTCTATGATATATGCCTTTTGCTCACTTACACCATAGGACTTGAATAGTGAACTAAATAGTTCTAGCTCGCCAACCAAGGGATCCATCAAAAATACTGCATTCCCGCCCTCACTTAGGTAGTCTCTGATGAGCTTTTCTTCTTCTTCTAGTAGGTCCTTGCTAGGTCCATTTATCAAAAGAACATCCGCATCTTCTGGTATCTCTTTTGTGGTAACAAGGTTAAGGCTATTTATAGTAAAGTTTTCAAGCTCCATCTTGTTGGTAACATTATAGCCTAGGTCCATCTCTCCATGCCCCTCTAGGACATATATAACTGGGGCTTCGGCACCACTTACAAACATTATAGCAGAGGTAACCCTTTGCTCTACTGCCAGAGACTCAGGAGAATAGGTAGAGCTTGAATAGTTAAGCAAGTTATAGGACTTTATAATCTGGAATTTCTCCCCACTTGCTACTACTATATCGCCCTTTTGTAGGGTTTGATTATCCTTTGTGTAGGCTTGGGCCTTGGCAGGGTCCCTTTCAGGGTCAATATAGTCGATAGTTATCTTGTTTGAGTAATTTTTATAGCGTAGTAGAATCTCATCTACAACACTACTACTGGCATTTACCTCGTTGATAGTATAGATGGTAATATCCTCTTCGAGATTGTCTAATATGTTATAAGTCTGTTCAGATAAGGAGTAGACCTTATTTTTAGTTAAGTCAAGCCTAAAGGGTACCATATCAACTACAAGGTTAATGGCAATTAATATTGCAATTACTATTATGGTAAGTAGGGTTGCATAGCCTCCATATTTGAACTTGCTAGTCTTAAAAGCACTTCGAATATTCTGTTTTTTCATTTCCCTTCCCCCCTTAGCTCCATCTCTTCTTCTCTAGCATTTGTATTGTTAGGAAAACAAAAGCGCAAGAGAAAGTTATATAATAAATGACCGGACTCAGGCTAAGCACACCTAATTCAAAGTCGTTGTACCTACTATAAAGTGAAAACCATTGGAAAACTCTTGGCATCAGGCCATCATAAAAACTAGCCTTTATGATATAGCCTATAGCAATAGCCACAAGGCCAACTAGTCCTGTACCTGCTGCTACATATATATTTTTGGTAGTAAAATATATTAGTATCGCTAGGCCTATAGCTATAACAGCTGCAAATAATACACCTGATGTACGGTCTATGGGTAGACCTTGGATAATGGCATCTAAGAGCCACAAGAGTAGGAGGGTGGTAAAGGTAGCTACCGCTGCAACTACCTGGTTTTCAGTGACCGAAGAAATAAAGAGGCCAACTGCTATTAGGGCGCAGCCAAATAGGAAAAATCCAATATAAGACCCTATTATCTCGCCCCAAGATATGTCACCTAGGGTGCTCATGATTATGGGATAGACAAAGGTTATTGCCAAAGCCCCAAAAAACACGGCTACTGCAGCTAGATATTTGCCTATTACCATATCCTTTAAGGGTAGGGGGCTGGTTAGTAGTAGCTGGTCAGTTTTTTGCTTTGCTTCCTCTGCAAGTAACCTCATGGTTAACATAGGTACTGCTAAAAGGAATATAAACTGAATATTTGACAAGACATTGTTATAGTTGGGGCTAGCACCACCTAAATTTAAGAGGGTGAAAAACAAGCCTGTAAAGAATAAGAACGATGCTAAAAAGATATAACCTGTCATTGAAGTAAAATATGTTCTAAGCTCCTTTTTAATAACTGACAGCATCTAGCGCACCTCCGTTTCCTGGTTGGTTACCTGGAGGAAGATATCCTCTAGGGTAAGGCCCATTGACTTTAACATAAGTATTGGGTAAGAGGCCTTGCTCATGGCATAAAAAAGTGGCTTTCTAATATCTATTTCAGGAACAGACTCTACTATAATATCAACTGTACCCTTTTCCTTGGAGCCTTGTAGCTCAGCAAGCTTGACACCGTGGATTTCCTTTATAACCTTTAATGCCTGCTTTTCCGGTCCTGCTACCCTAACTATCATCTTGGATCCATCATCGAGGCCCTTGGATAGGTTCTCTGGAGTATCGCTGGCTACTATCTTGCCCTTGTTGATAATGATAACCCTTTCACAAACCTCACTTACCTCTGATAGGATATGAGAGCTTAAAATGATGGTGTGGTCCTTGCCAAGGTTAGAGATTAGGTTTCTAATTTCAATTATCTGCTTTGGATCTAGTCCCACAGTAGGCTCGTCCAAAATTAAAACCTTTGGATTGCCAACTAGGGCCTGGGCTAGTCCAACACGCTGCTTGTATCCCTTGGAAAGGTTTCTGATAAGGCGTTTTTGTACATCCCCTATCCTTACAAGGTCCATGATCTTTTCTTGGCTTTGCTTTTTCTCTGATTTACTCAAGCCTTTTATATCGCAAACAAAATCTAGATATTCATTTACAGTCATATCTCCATATAGAGGTGGAAATTCGGGTAGGTAGCCTATCATCTTTTTAACTGTCTCTGGCTCCTCTAAAATATCCACTCCATTAACCAAGGCCCTACCCTCAGTCGTAGAAATGTATCCTGTTAGAATATTCATTGTTGTTGATTTACCCGCACCATTGGGCCCAAGAAAACCTAATACCTCACCTGATTCAACTGTGAAGTTTAAGCTATCTATGGCAGTATGCTGGCCATAACGCTTTGTAAGATTTTCAACCTGAATCAAAGAGTATCCCCCCTTAAAGTAGTCACTTTACATATAGTCAATATTATAACATCAGTGTATTGATTATAGCAAAATATTTTAAATAAACTATGAATAAACTATGAATTTTGAACAATTCTTGACCAAGGCTAGACCTGTTAGTCCCATTTACCCATCCAAAAGCAGATGAGGTCAGTTTCCACAGGTTTTTTACTAGCTCTGATAGTAGAAAAATGCCACTTGCTATAAAACTTACAAGTGGCATTATCATAAAATGCTTATTTGTGTTTTCCTTTATACAGGTCCTTAGCCTAGTTTGACCTCTAGTTAGACCTATTAATTATCTTTACACCTTGGGGGGTGTCCTCTAGGATAATACCCCTTTCTTTTAGCTCATCCCTAATTTGGTCTGCCAAGGCCCAGTTCTTGTCGCGTCTAGCCTGCTGGCGCTTTTCAACTAGGTCCTCTATCTCCTTGTCGATGTCTGACTTTCCCTTTGAAAGTAGGCCAAGGACACCTGTTAATTCTAGCAGGAGGTCTAGGGCTGACCTGATGGCCTTTTTAGGCCTATCTGCACTGGCATAGGTGTTTATGTCCCTGACCATATCAAAGACTACACCTAGAGCATCAGCAGTATTTATATCATCCTCCATGGCCCTTTGGAACCTATCCCTATAGGCTGGTAACCTATTAATAAAGTCTTCATCAGCCTCTTTAAAACCATCCTTAGCATTGCTGAGCAGGTAGTCTAGATTTTCCCTGGTATTGTATAGCCTATCTAGGGCAGACTGGGCCTGCTCTAGCAGGTCCTTGCTAAAGTTTATAGGACTCCTGTAATGGGAGGATAGCATAAATAGCCTTACTACCTCTAGGTCAAATTCCTTGGATATATCCCTTATGGTAAAGAAGTTGCCTAGGGACTTGGACATCTTTCTATTATCAATATTTATATGGCCATTATGGATCCAGTACCTAGCAAAAGGCTTGCCAGATACCCCCTCGCTCTGGGCTATCTCATTTTCATGGTGGGGGAAAATTAGGTCCTGACCGCCCCCATGTATATCGATGGTCTCACCCAAATACTTGGTAGACATAACAGAGCACTCTATATGCCAGCCTGGGCGGCCCATACCCCAGGGACTGACCCAGGCAGGTTCACCTGGCTTTTGCCCCTTCCACAGGACAAAGTCCATGGGATTTTTCTTATTTTCATTTATATCTATACGGGAGCCCAAATTAAGGTCCTCTAGCCTCTGGCCTGATAGCTTGCCATAGTCACTAAAGGCGGTAGTATCATAGTAAACATCCTGTCCAGCTACATAGGCTAAGCCCTTTTCTATAAGTTTTTCAATAAAGGCAATTATATCTTCTATATGGTCTGTAGCCTTTGGATGGTGGCTAGCCCTTTTTATACCTAGGCCATCAGCATCCTTGTAGTATTCCCCAATAAATTTCTCGCCTAGCTCCTTTACAGATATGCCCTCTTGTTTGGCTCCCTTTATCATCTTGTCATCAATATCAGTAAAGTTTTGTACATAGGTGACCTTGTAGCCCTTGTACTCCATGTACCTTCTAAAGGTATCAAATATTATAAAGGGTCTAGCATTGCCTATATGGAAATAGCTATAGACCGTAGGTCCACAGATATACATTTTTACCTCCCCATCTTTTAGGGGAATAAACTCTTCCTTGGTCTTTGTTAGTGTGTTATAAAGCTTCACTGTTTAATCTCTCCTCCAGCTTTTTAATCTTATCTTCTAGCTCACAAACCCTCTCTGTCATCCTAGAGAAAGCATCAAATACAGGGTCGGGTAGCCTTACCTGATCTAAATCAATGCACTCGGCCTGCTCAACCCTTTTATCTTCTCTTTTAACGATCCTACCGGGTACTCCAACTACTGTACAGTTTTCAGGGACTTCACTTAGCACAACAGAACCTGCCCCTATTTTTGAATTGTCCCCTACCTTGAAGGGACCTAATATTTTAGCTCCAGCACTAATCATCACATTGTTGCCAATGGTGGGGTGCCTTTTGCCTGTCTCTTTGCCTGTACCGCCTAAGGTGACGCCTTGATAGATTGTAACATTGTCTCCTATCACAGTCGTCTCGCCAATTACAGTTCCCATACCATGGTCGATAAATACTCCCTTGCCTATGCTGGCGCCCGGATGGATCTCAATCCCGGTAAGAAAACGGTTAAACTGGGACAGGAGCCTGGCAATAAATTTTAGCCTATGCCTATAAAGCCAGTGAGCCCACCTGTGCATAATCAGGGCATGAACACCTGGGTATAATAGGAATACCTCAAAGCCATTGCGGGCAGCTGGGTCCCTCTCAAGTACTGCTCTAATATTATATCTTAAATGCTTAAACATCTATAGGCCTCCTTGCTCTATATGCTTGTGTGTTTAGAGACTATAAAAAAATAAACCCTCTCTCTAACAATTAGAGACGAAGGTTCCGCGGTTCCACTCTTTTTGACATAAATGTCCTACTCATTTGCCTGTAACGGTGCGTATCTCCGTCCTATCCTACTATAAGTTCAGATAGGCAGCTCATAGGTGCACATTCAACAAAAAACTAAACTAGAGCATCTTTCAGCCGGTGAATGCTCCTCTCTTTAGCCGTTTAATGTCTACTATACCTAATCATCGCCTTTATCAATTCCTAGTAAATAACTATAATTTATTATATTATGATTATCTCTAAGTGTCAACGTAAACAAGCCAATTTTAAGCAAAGAAAAAAGGTACCGTTAAATGAATGCCTGGCCTATACTGTGGTCGGTACCTAGGCTTTTAAAAATGTGGGCTAATATAATCTAGTAATATTATAGGACCTATTTAAAATACTTTTCTACCACTTCAGTGTAAATAGGTTTTACATTTCTTAGTGCTTCGTCATTATATAGTTCTAAATCAGACTTAGTAAGTGTTCCTTTTTCTGCCCTCTCCTTTAATTCGGCATTTGGAATAGAAAACAAACCTTGATAGTCAGATACTGCACAATGTGCCTCAAGGGGCTCACTATAGACTAAAAATAAAAGATATTTTTTATTCTTTTCTACAGGCTTATGTGAAGAAATACTGATTAGTCGCTTTGTACCGTCATCTTCTTCCCAAATATAGTAACTTCGTAATAAGTTAATCTTATCTCCCTTTTTTAGATCTCCTTTATAAACTTTTGAAATTTTAGCCTCCCATATTGTATATCCATATCCTGCCAGTTCTTTGTCTAATAAGCTATCATATTCGGTATTAACCTTTTGCCCAAGGTTTTTCTTTGGAACAGCCTCGACAATGAGTTCGGCTGCTTCTTCCACCTCCTGAAGATTATTATATAGGTATATATCCGAAGCTATAGTAACTACTTCTATATCTGATGGAATATCTAATGAGCTGTCTTTGCTACAAGATACTATTGTGAGTATAAGTGATAAGCAGATTAATACTAACGCATACCTTTTCATTTTTTATGCTCCTTTCCATTTTTATTGTGGCCCTTTACTTGTCATACCATAGGTATTCAATATTCCCAATATCAGTCGAGGTTACGACATCTGAGTATTGGGTGTAGTCACTCGGGGGTTCTGGTGCATAACGGAAGCTACATATGGTGTGGATGGTATATAGTTGGATGATCCATAGGATATTGCATCAAATCATTCAGAAGGGCCCCTTGTAAATTATAGTAATATGTACTTCCCTGAATATAAGGCTCCAATTCATGGGCTTTAATTAAAAAATATTCCGGTCGCTTAGTAGCAGGCCATTGGCTAATAGTAGATATATGGACATCACAATAACTATAGTTCTTGTTCCAGTCAAAAGCCGCAGTAAAAACTTAGCCATATGTATTAATTGCATTATAACCTACATGAAACTTTAAGCCTGTTGTAGGTTTGACAGGTGCCGTGCTTGAATAGTTGCCCGCTCCATAATATGAAACTGTTGGCGCAGC
>JGI24712J26585_10001452_pt1 | contig 20191 bp, 16 predicted proteins | sample BioPla3DNA2_FD_26585 | JGI IMG/M metagenome (IMG submission 26585) | reverse complement strand
AGCTTCACATAGGCGCTTCCTACGGCTTCCAAGCCTGCCACTACTTCCGGCAGGGAGGCGGCCATGGCCTTGATAACCACCGGCGCCATAACGGAAGAGGTGATAATGTAATTGGCCGTGGTGGGTACGCCCATGCCTAAGATGATGGATGTAATCATCGTGAAGAACAGGAGCAGCATCAGGTTGCCGCCGGCCAGCCGGGTAAAACCGTCGCCGATGCGGGCGCCGATGCCCGTTACGGTGATAACGCCGGACACAACGCCGGAGGTGGCACAGGCCAGGGCGACGCTTAGCGTTCCGCGCGCGCCGGCTTCCAGGCACTCCAGATAATCCTTAATCTTCAGGCCAGAGCGTTGGTTGAGAACGGTCTCGATGCTCCTGTCGTTGGGCACAAGCAAGTCTATCAACGTTTTGACATACCCGATAACGGCCGCCACCGCGATACCGATAAGGGCGGCGAAAGCGGGGGTCAGGCTGGTGCCGACTAAAACGTAGATAATAATCGCCAGCGGAGCCATCAAATGGCCGCGTTCCGACATAAGGGTGCGCACCTTGGGCATCTTGTCCTTGGGTAAGCCCAATAGGTTATGCTTTTTGCTTTCAAGGTCTACAATCAACAGGATGCCGGCGAAATACAGCATCGCGGGAATGACGGCGGCTTTGATAATTTGGCCGTAGGGCAGGCCAATCGAGTCCACCATCAGGAAGGCGGCAGCGCCCATAACAGGCGGCATAATCTGCCCGCCGGTGGAAGCGGCTGCCTCTACAGCGCCGGCGAACTGGGGCCGGTAACCCATCCTTTTCATCATGGGAATGGTAAAGGAGCCGGTGCCCACGGTGTTAGCTACCGAGGAGCCCGACACGGTGCCAAACAGGGCGGAAGAAACAACCGCTACCTTAGCTGGGCCGCCGCGGGAGGCGCCGGTAAGGGCATTGGCCAGGTCGATAAAGAACTCGCCTACGCCTGTCTTTTCAAGGAAAGCGCCAAACAGTATAAACAGGAAGATAAAGGTGGTACAGGCGCCGATGGCCGTGCCGAAGACACCCTCCTGATCGTACCATAGATGCTCCACAATGCGCTTCCATGAGTTGTTGGACTTAAGGAAGCCGGGCATATATTTGCCAAACAGGGCGATGAGGATAAAGGTGCTGGCAATAATAACGATGGGCAGGCCCACTACACGGCGGGTGGCTTCCAGTAATAGTACAATGCCAATAATGGCAAGAATACGCTCATAGTCCTGCAGGCGCAATCTCGCGTTCAGGTTCTTCAGATTTATCACCTGATACATACATACCCCGAAGGCAATGACCGCCAAAGCCACGTCGTACCAGGGGATGGTGTCCTTGCGCATGGACTTTTTCGCCGGGTACAAAAGGAAAGAAAGCAGCATCACAAAGCCCACATGCAAGGGGCGGATGTAGGGCAGTGGATTAAAGGTATGGTACAGTTGAATGAGTGAGAAAATAATGGCGATTACGGCGATAATGGTGCCCCGATAATCGGACAGCCTGCGATAGGTACTTTCGCGGTCATACTTGAGCATGATTTCATCAAGCTCTTTTTGCATTTCCTCGGTAATACCTCCCGCCGCCGCAATAGGTTCGCTGGCAACTGCCGGGTCTTTTAGGTTGTCTGTCATATGACACCTCCTTTAAAGATTCAATAAGCTTCGAGATTGGATTTATAAAGCTTTCTTTTTCATTAATCTAAAATATCACCTCCCTGTTTTCTTAGCCTATGTTAGTGCTATAAACAGAGAGGTGAAACAAAAAATTACTATCCACCCTGATAGTAGCAATCTCACATAAGACCATCATATCCCACAGGACTTAGATGACTTACTCCGCACAGAAGGTTTTCACCTTAAGCACTTTGACCGATCATCAATATTCTGTTAGCTACATGATAACCGGGGCTGAAGCGTTTGTCAAGCAATTTCGGAAAAACGACCTGATTATACATAAAAAATTGCAGATGGCAAAAAACAAGTAATATAGAGAAAGATTTTATAAAAGTTTTGTTTCCATATATAATTGGCCGGTTGTTATCCATAAACCGATTACAAACAATACTTTACCGGAACTGAGAGAAGACTTTTTGAACATGAGCTTAGAAGAGATGCCATATCATATAGGAGCCATTGCACTTAGTGATGGCAATAATATAAAAAAGTTGTTTTGATACATTATGATAAGACAGATTAAAAATATTATGAATTTTTACTTTGTACAGATCTTGGTAAATTTTCAGATATAGAAAAAACTGCAAATAAAATTTATGCTTCTAAACTTATTCCCCAAATGGTATATGCTTCTGGCGTTGATTTTATGAATTTAGATAAAGTAAGTTTAATTTCACAACAAAGGATTTACGAGGTTTTTACGATTTTGCGGAAGATGTAAACAAAAACCGAACAGTCAGGGGCGTGATTGACGCGTATATCAGGTTGCCTGAGGAATTTACTTTTGATTTTAGTAATAATCCCAATGTGGCGCGAAAATAAGAAGAAAACCGCGAATTTTAGTGTACTATAGGTGGTGCGTTTCAGGGCTTTTAGTAAGTATTTGCAGCATCAATCGGAAGCGCACGAACGTTTAGACATAAGATTGTTTAAAAATCCGCCTGAAGCCTGTTTTTTGGGCGGATTTTCGGTTGTTTCGCCGCATATTCAATGATATAATATTCAATACTGTAAGCCTTATAGGGCGTAGAAAGGAAGGGTTGAATGCAAATCGAACAGTTTTTGCGCGAAGTCACGTTTTTGCTCGGTTTGTCGGGCAATGAGCAAGAGGCCGCGCGATATGTGGCGAAAGCCTTTGAGCCGCTGTGCGACGAGGTACATATGACCCCGCTAAACAGCGTGGTCGGCTACAAAAAAGGCACGGGCAATGGCCCCAAGGTCATGTTTGCCGCCCATATTGACGAAATCGGCCTGAATGTAACCAAAATCGAAGAAGACGGCAGCCTGCGAATGGGCTCCATCGGCGGGGTTGACCCTCGCATCCTCCCCGGCATGCGGGTTAGGGTGCATGGGAGAGAAACCCTGCTTGGCGTGGTGGGGGCGAAACCACCCCATATTTTAACGGAAGAAGAACGAAAGAAAAACTACAAACGGGACGACCTGGCGGTAGACCTTGGCATGCCAGCCAAAAAGGTTAAGGAGCTTGTGCAAGTGGGCGATTTAATCCAGTTGGAGCATCGCTTTGTGGAGCTGAAAAACGGCCGCTTTACCACTAAGACCGCCGATGACAGAGCCTGCGTTGCTATACTGTATGAGGCGATGAAATTGCTTCAAGGGAGGACACACGAAGCCGACCTTTTCTTTGTCGCTACCAGCCAGGAAGAAATAGGAGCTAACGGGGCCATGACCGCGGCCTTCGCGGTGGATCCCGACTTTGGTGTGGCGCTTGATGTGTGCCACGCCTCCACCCCGGACGCGCCCAAGGAGGCCACCAGCGACCTTGTGGGCTTGGATAGCGCGATAGGCCCCTTTATCCAGCCTGTGCTTCGTAAAAAGCTGATGGATGTGGCGGCCAAGGAAAACGTGGTTGTGCAATCAAGCGTGTCTCCCGGCAGAACGGGCACTGACGCCGACGTCATGGGTATTACCCGCGCGGGCATTCCTATGGTGTTATTGTCGCTACCCTTAAAGTATATGCACACCACGGTGGAGTTGTTTGATATGCGCACCCTGGAAGAGGGCGGACGCCTGATTGCGGCCTTCTCCTGCGCGGTGAAAAATACGTGGGAGGATGAACTATGGACCTGAAAACGCTATGTGAATTAAACGGTGCGTCGGGTGATGAGCATGCCGTGCGAAAGGCCATCCTGACCGCCAGCCGCCTGGTATGCGACGATGTACATATCGACCGCTCGGGCAACGTTATTGCCCATAAAAAAGGCGCTTCTAAAGATAGCCCCCGCGTTGCGCTTGCAGCGCACATGGATGAGGTGGGATTTATTGTTGTTGGGCACACGGAAGACGGTCTATTGCGCTTCCGCCCCATTGGCGGCATTGACCCACGGGTGATTGTTTCCAAGTGGGTAGCGCTGGGTGATGTGAAGGGCGTGATTGGCGCAAAGGCCATCCACCTGCAATCGCCGCAGGACCGTGAAACGGTGCTTGATTACAAGGGCCTGTATATTGATATCGGCGCCAAAGACAAGGCCGAGGCCGAGCGCCTGTGCCCCATCGGCACCTATGCCTACTTTGACGTTTCTTTCGAGCCTTTTGGCGAGGGCATGGTTGTTTCCAAGGCTCTGGACGACAGGGTGGGCTGCTATAACCTCTTGCGCATCCTGCAAAACGACTATGACTGCGACCTGACCGTTTGCTTTGTGACCAACGAAGAAGTGGGTCTGCGTGGCTCTGCCGGCGCGGCCTTTGCCGCCGAAGCCGACATCGCCGTTATTTTGGAAGGCACTTCGGCCAACGACATGGGCGATATTCCCGAGCGCTTCAAGGTGTGCTCGGTCAACCAGGGCGTTGCTGTCAGTTTCATGGACCGCGCGTCCATTGCCGACCGCAAGCTGTTCAAAGAAATGCTGGCCATCGCCAAAGAGCAGGAAATTCCCCATCAAGTGAAGCAGGGCATTACCGGCGGCAACGACGCCGCCAGCTTCCAAAGAGCAAAAAAAGGCTGCCGTACGGTGGTTCTGTCCGTGCCCTGCCGATACATCCATTCCTCATCGAGCGTGTGCTCGTTGAACGATGTCGACGCGCAATACGCGCTTCTCGACGCTTTCTTAAAATCAAGGGAGGTAAAATAGATTATGCTGCGCAATACCTTAAAAACGCTGCTTGAGCCCTGGGGCCCAACGGGCAACGAACATCATGTGGTGGAAACCATCAAAACCCTGCTGGCCGGACACGTGGACTCCGTCGAAGTGGACGCCCTTGGCAACCTGATTGTCGAAAAGAAAGGCACCGACCCGGACGGCCGCCGCATCATGTTCGCGGCGCATATGGACCACATCGGTCTGGTAGTCACATCCATCGAGAAGGAAGGCTTCCTTCGGGTGATGCCCGTTGGCGGCATCAACATTTATCGCACCGATGCCCGCCATGTTGTCTTTGAAAACGGGGTGGAGGGCGTGGCCGCCATTCAGCCGGTGAAGGAAGGCCATCCCCAGTTTAGCGATTTGTTTGTCGATATCGGCGCCAAAGACAAGGAAGAGGCCGAAAAGATGGTGCAGGTGGGCGATATGTGCGTCTATGCCCCCACCGTGTTTGATGTGGGCAAGTACCGCGTTGCCGGCCCCGCCATGGACAACCGCACCGCCTGCGCTATTCTGGTTGAGCTTTTGCTCTACGCCGAAAACCAGAAGCACACCATTATCGGTGTCTTTACCGCCCAGGAAGAAGTGGGACTTCGCGGCGCGACCGTTGCCGCCTACCGTGTCAACCCCGATTGGGGCCTTGCCATTGATGTGACCGGTACAGCCGATACCCCGGAAGTGAAATTCCCCGCCGTGAACCTTGGCGATGGCCCCGCGGTGAAGTTCGTCGATCGCTCCATGGTCGCCTCGCCCGTTATCAGGGAAGCTTTGTTTGAAGCTGCCGAAAAAGCCGGCGTGAAGATGCAGCGTGAAGTGCTGCCCTACGGCGGCACCGATGGCGGCGCTATCCAGCGAGCCCGCGCGGGCATCCCCACCGGCACCCTGTCCATTCCCTGCCGCTATATTCACTCCGCCTGTGAAACGGTGGATATCAGGGACATGGAAGATGCCCTGAAAGTGCTGCTTCAGTTTGTGGATTTGTAAGGGAAACTTACGGTTTTTCAAAATGAATTTGTAAGCTATGACTTGCATTGGTGCCCCTTTGCTATATTCGCAAAGGGGTACTCTTCATTGTTTGGTTTGTTTAAGCGACAATCGGCTTGGAAGCCTGAAAAGGCGCTGTCCAAGCAAATAATCTTTTACAAACAACGTCTTTTAGGGTATAATATGTCGAACGATTTTTTATTTGAGGTTATTGTATGAAACAGTTTACTTCCAAACAGCTGCGTGAAATGTGGCTGGACTTCTACCGACAGCATGGCCATGCCATCATCCCTTCCGCTTCCATTATTCCGGAAAACGACCCAACGGTCTTGTTTACCACTGCAGGTATGCACCCGCTGGTTCCCTATCTAATGGGTCAACACCACCCCGAGGGCAAGCGCCTTGCCAATGTACAAAAGTGCATCCGTACCGGCGATATCGACGATGTGGGCGATGACAGCCACCTGACTTTCTTTGAAATGCTGGGCAACTGGTCGCTGGGCGACTATTTTAAAGAAAAAAAGATTCCCTGGAGCTGGGAGTTTTTAACCAGCCCCGATTACTTGGGCCTTGACCCTGACCGGCTTGCTTTCTCCGTCTTTGAGGGCGATGAGGATGCCCCACGGGATATGGAATCCCACGACCTGTGGATAAAGTGCGGCGCGCGGAAAGACCAGATTTACTTCCTGCCCAAGGAATATAACTGGTGGGGACCCGCGGGTCAGACCGGTCCTTGCGGTCCTGATACCGAAATGTTTTTAATTACCGATAAGGAGCCTTGCTCCCCTGAATGTTCGCCCGCCTGCTCCTGCGGCCGTTACCTTGAAATCTGCAACGACGTGTTCATGCAGTACAACAAAAAAGAAGACGGCACCTTTGAGCCCCTCAGCCAAAAGAACGTGGATACCGGCATGGGCCTTGAGCGGGCGCTGTGCGCCTTAATCGGCGCTCCCTCGGTGTACGAAACGGAGATTTTCGCGCCCATCATCCAACACATTGAGGAACTGTCCGGAAAAAGCTATAAAGAAGCACCGGAAGAAGAGCTGCGAGCCTTCCGCATCGTAAGCGACCACCTGCGCACCGCCGTGTTTATTTTGGGCGATCCCCGTGGCGTGACCCCTTCCAATGTGGATCAGGGCTATGTGCTGCGCAGGCTTATCCGTCGGGCGGTCAGGTTTGGGATGAACCTTGGTTTACAAGAGGGCTTCACCTCCCAAATTGCCCAAACCATTATTGATAAATATAAGGAACCCTATCCCGAGCTTGAGCAGAACCGTGCTCTGGCGCTTGAGCAGCTCCTGCTTGAAGAGCAGCGCTTCCAGCGTACCTTGCAGCAGGGGACCCGCATGTTTGAAAAGCTCATGCAGCAGCTGAACCGCTCCAAGAACGCCGTAAACCAGTTTTTGGCTGTCCTTTCCAAGGCGCAGTCCAAGGATGAGCGTACCAAGGCAGCGGATGCCTTGCTCAAAGTCCTTCGCCCGACGCCCGAAATGAAACCGCTGATGGAGGCTTTGAAAGAAGCCAAGAAATCAGACGACTACAACAGAGCGCAAAAGGCGGCAGATGAATTTTTACAGAGTCTGACTACGCTAAACGGTAGGGATGCCTTTAAGCTTTATGATACCTACGGCTTCCCCTTTGAAATGACCCTGGAAATGGCCAAAGAGCAAGGGCTCACCGTAGATAAGGAAGACTTTGACCGCCGCTTCAAAAAGCATCAGGAAACCAGCCAGGCCGGAGCGCAGCAGCGCTTTAAGGGCGGCCTTGCCGATGGCGGCGTCCAAACCACCCGCCTGCATACGGCAACCCATCTGTTGCATGCTGCCCTTCGCAAGGTGCTGGGTGAGGATGTGCAGCAGCGTGGTTCCAACATTACCGCCGAGCGCCTGCGTTTTGACTTTTCCTTTGGGCGCAAAATGACCAAGGAAGAGCTAAATGAAGTGGAAGATTTAGTCAATCAGGCCATCAAAGCCAATGCCCCAATTTCCTATGAGGAAATGACTGTGGCCGAGGCCGAAGCGCAAAACGCTATTGGCCTGTTTGAATCCAAGTACGGCGAAAAGGTCAAGGTGTATACCATGGGCGATTTCAGCAAGGAAATTTGTGGCGGACCGCACGCAGAAAACACGGGCGAGTTGGTCAGCTTCAAAATCCGCAAGGAAGAATCAAGCTCGGCCGGCGTTCGCCGTATCCGTGCGACCATAGGCGCCCAGCAATAATAAAACGTAAACCAATACCGATATTTTCAGGAGGGGAGGAGGCTAAGGCTTCTTCCCCGCTTTTCAAAAGTCGTAAGGGGCATGTATGGAAAATTCACAGGTTCAGGCGTTTATTCACCGCGATTATCCAAGCCGGGTGATGGCGGATTATGTCTTGAAAAAGGGTGTGGGCAGCATTGTGTTTGAGGCTGAAGAAGCCTTGGTATTAAAGGTGGGACAAGGTTCTATGTTTGCGGTGTACGCGGATAATATGCAGGCGGCGCAGCAGTGCCTGCCTTATGTCAGGGAAGCGAAGTTCATTACTGCCGAAACCGAGGAGATGGGGCATTCTTTTCTTGAAACTTTGGAAAACTATCAAAAGCTTTTGACCTTTTACACCTACCACTACCCGCATAAGGAGTTCATCAAAGTGGGAGAAAAGGCGCGATTGGCGCCTGCAAGGCCGGAGCATCTTCACATTATTTTAGAAAACTACGCGCACATCACGGAAGAAAAGGCAAGGGAAGACCTTCAAAACGGCGACATTCTCGGCGCTTATGTGGAGGGGGAATTGGCGGGCTTTATCGGCTTTCATGAGGAGGGCTCCATCGGTATGCTGGTGGTACTGCCTGCCTATCGCCGAACGGGTTTAGGCTTTCAACTGGAAGGGGCGGCGATCAACCGGCAACTTTCACAGGGACTGCCGCCTTATTGCCAGGTGCGGGTTGATAATGAACCTTCACAGCAATTACAAAAAAAGTTAGGGATGATTAGATGCGAAACTCCCTGCCTATGGATGGTGAAACATGGCGACGCTTGACGGGCTGACGCTGGGCTTTTTGGCACGGGAATTAAACGGCTTTTTGCGGGGCGGCCGCATCGATAGAATCAGCCAGCCTTTTCATGACATGGTGGTGTTTAACCTGTATAACCGGGGAGAAAGTTACCGCCTGTTAATCAGCGCCTCGCCCGAGTGCGCCCGCATTCATTTAACGCAGAAGTTTTTTGAAAATCCGCTGAAGGCGCCCATGTTTTTAATGCTGCTGCGCAAACACCTGTTGGGCGGTAGAATATTGGATATTCGCCAGCTAAACGGCGACCGCATATTGCAAATAGATATCATCGCCCGCAACGAATTGGGAGATGAGGGTATCAAAACCCTGTATTTTGAAGCCATGGGGCGTTATACCAACCTGACTTTAGTGGAGAATGGCATGATTTTGGATGCCGCCCGCAGGGTTAGCGACCACATGAGCCGGGTGCGCACCATCCTCCCCGGGCTGCCCTTTGTGATGCCGCCGAGGCAGGACAAAATCGCTCCCGAAGAAGCGACCAGGGAAGCGCTCATCGAAAAGCTGTCGGGACAAACAGGGAAATTGGAGAGTGTGCTTGCCGCTTCCATTACCGGCCTTTCCATGCAAAGCGCGAGGGAACTAAGCTACCGTATGGCGGGAAAAGAGGGCGTTTTGCTATCCGACTTACCGCTTGATGAGTTGAGTGAAAACCTGTCCAAGCTGCTTTTGGGGCTGCCCTCCCTTCATGCCCCGCAGCTTAATACCAGTGAAAGCGGCGACCGACTGGAAGCCCTGCCTTTTTGCTACTATACCAAACGGGGTTTTACTGAAAAGCCCACTGATACCTTATCCCAAGCGGTGGAAACGGCCTTTGACGAGGGTGACCGCCAAACCAGACACCGCCAACGCACCCAGTCGCTGGCGCGTGTCATAGAAAACGCGCAAAAAAGGGCGGAAAACCGCATTCTTGCGCAGGAAGAGGAGCTGGCGAACGCCGCCCGAATGGAGGAATTTCGTATTAACGGTGAGTTGCTTACCGCCTTTGGTCACTTGGTTGAAAAAGGGGCGGACAGGGCGGAACTGCCTGACTACTACAACGAAAACCGCTTGCGTGAAATTGCCTTGGACCCTTCCCTGTCGGCCGCCCAAAATGCCCAGCGATACTTTAAAAAATACCGCAAATCCAATGTCGCCCGTAAAATGGCGGCTGAGCAAATGGAACTTGCCCGAAAAGAGCTAAACTTCTGCGAGGAAGCGCTGTATTTCCTTTCTCAAGCGCAAACGGAGGAGGAGTTATCCGCTTTACGTAGCGAACTTCAGGAGGCGGGCTTTATCAAGAGAACCGCCAAGCACAGACCCGTAAAAAAGACCAAACCTGCGCCCATGAAATTTGTTTCAACAGGCGGTTTTACCATTTTGGTGGGCAAAAACAGCACGCAAAACGAGCGTCTATTGCGTACTTCTTCGCCTGATGACTGGTGGCTGCACGCCAAGGATATCCCCGGCAGCCATGTGATTGTGAAAACCGATGGCAAAAAGGCGGATGAGCAAACCTTGCTGGAAGCGGCCAAGCTTGCGGGCTACTATTCCAAAGGCAAAGGGCAAGGTGTTCCCGTAGACGCCACCTTGCGAAAGCATGTGAGGAAAATTACCGGCGGCGGGCCGGGCGCTGTTACCTTTACCAATAATACGCTTTACATCGTGGACGCCACGGAAGAAGAAATCAAAGCTTTGAAAGCCTGAACGTTAAACATTACATTTTAGCGGCGCAGCGGTGCGCAAGGCAGCCCCGGCAGGAGTTGGTCACTTCATAGCCGCCCACCGGGCACTCGTCACAGGCAATGTCGATAACCTCGATAATCCTGCCGCTGTATCCCTTGTTCATGCCTTTTTGCACTCGCTCGGTCAGGATGGCCTGCTCTTTGTAAATGCAGCAACGCATCGTGGGCGTAGGGCCGGGCGCGATGGTTTTGGGAATGGAGATGACACGATCAAGCAAGCAATCCTCCCAGGCATAGCCGGCAAGCTCCTTTAACACCCTGTACTTGAGGTATTGAACTTTGGTATCGAATTTACGCATAAACCCATTTCTCCTATGTGAGTACTGTTTTTAGACTGATAAACCCAGAAAGCCCCGCTAACGCTCAATATCGTATGGCCACGAGATAATACCCCCAAGGTCATAGACGTTGGGATAGCCAAGGGAGCTAAGGTAACTCGCGGCGCTGCGGGACCTGACGCCTGAGCGGCAGTAAATAAGGAGCACGTCGTCCTTGGAGGCAATGGCTCGCTCCTTGGAATTTTTAAGCGTATTGAGCGGTAAGTTAACCGCGTCCGGCAGGTGACCCAAACGATACTCTTCGGGGGTGCGTACATCCAAATACACGACGGAAAAGTCGTTTCGCTTCATGGAAAGAGCGTCTTTTGGGGAAATTTTCCGGTAAGCGGGCGCCTGTCTTGCTTGAGGCTTTCCTACATTTTTGGCCCTTTCAAAGGCGGAAAGCGGCACATGGCAATAGCCGGTCGGGTTTTTCACCAAATAACCCTGATGATACTCTTCCGCCGGATAAAAGGCCGTGAGGGGCTCTATCTCGATAAAAAAATCTCGGTGGCGCAGGCGTTCTTTGTCGGCATAGGCTACAACCCGTTCACCTATACCAGCGTCTTCCCAATAGATACCGGCTTGGTACTGCGTTCCCGCATCGCCTCCCTGCCGGTTGGGCGTCAGGGGATTGACAACGCTGAAATACAGTTTCAGCAAGCTTTCAAGGGACACTTGGCTATCGTCAAAAAGGACTTTCACGGTTTCTCTGTGTCCCGTGTCGCCGCCGCATACTTGCTCGTAGGTAGGGTTTGAAACTTTGCCTTGGGCGTAGCCCGACACAGCGTCCTTAACGCCGGGAACAAGGCCCATCATATGCTCAATACCCCAAAAGCAGCCGCCAGCCAAATACACTGTTTGTATCATCATACTCCCATCACATAAAAAGTGACGTATCAGCTTGATGGCCGATTACGCGCTTTTATTGTATTCTATTTTATGATAAATGCAAGTATCAGTTTAGCCCAATACGAATCCTATACAAAATCAAGCTCACAACATGGGCGCAAACAGCCTTAAGACCATGTAGATCATCGTGCGGACAGGTCCTGTTTTTACATCCTCGGGACTCATCAGCTTGCTTTGCTCCATGGCTTCCAGGCAATCATCCCTGATATCCTTCACCTCATCCATGTGCAAAAGGTACACGCCATTTTCAAAGTGCAGATAGAGGCTGCGGAAATCCAAGTTGGCGGTACCTGCCGTTGCCACCACATCATCCGCCACCATGACCTTGGAATGTATAAAGCCCGGTTGGTACTCATAAATCTTTACGCCTCCCGCTATCAGACCGGGATAGTATGAGCGGGTAATGCGCCAAACAATCCTTTTGTCGGGAATGCCCGGTGTCACGATGCGCACGTCCACTCCCCGTTCTGCTGCCAAAATCAGGGCGTTGGATATGATGTTATCAATAATCAGGTAAGGGGTTATAATATAGCAGTAAGTTCGCGCTTGGTTGATGATATTTAGATAGACGTCCCGTCCGGTATCTTGCTTGTCAAAGGGGTCATCTCCATAGGGGATGAGCCAGCCCTTTTGCCGCTTCAGGTCGGAAGGCGTTTTGAATATCGTATAGTCTTCATCTTCATGGGTGAGGGCGTTCCACATGGTTAAAAACATGACCGTGAAAGGCCAGACAGCTTCTCCCATGACTTGGGTAATATTGTCTTTCCAATAGCCGAAGCGTACAATTTCGTTGATATATTCATCGGCCAGGTTAATGCCGCCCGAAAAAGCGACTTTCCCGTCGATAACCATGATTTTGCGGTGATCCCGGTTGTTCATAAACCCGGAAATAAAGGGTTTTAAGGGGTTAAAGACCTGCGTTTTGATACCGAATGAGCGCAACTGGGCAGCATAATTGACGGGCAGGGTGTTAATGGTGCCATAGTCGTCGTATAGAAGACGCACCTTAAGTCCGGCCTGCGCTTTTTCTTTAAGGATATCCAAAATAGAATCCCACATTTTTCCGGTATTAATGATAAAATATTCAAGGAAAATAAAGCGTTCTGCCGCTTTCAGGGCAGCAAGCATTTTGGGGAAGCCGTCCTCGCCGCATTTTTCGTAGGAAAAACCCTGGCTTTCATAGATGGGATAAGGGGTGGTGGAGCAAAGGTAGTGAACCTGCCCCGCAAGGCAGCCTGCCGCTTCTTTTGCCTGCGACAAAACTTCCGGGTCCTGAACATAGTAACGCGCGGCGGCGGCCGTTTCCTCTTTCAGGCTTCGATAGGTGCGCCCCGTGAGGCGGTGGTTCCACCGAAGATATAGGTAAATAACTGTACCTGCGATGGGCACAAGGATGATGAAAAGTATCCAAAGCAGGTCGTTTGAAAGGTTCCGGGACGTGTTAATCAAATGAAGCACGATAAAGATACTCAACACCTGCAAGACAGTGTTAACGACCGTCAGATAAGGACTGATGCCAGACAAGACCACCCCCAGCCAAAACAGCTGAAGAAGTACTAACACAATAAGCAGGCCCGCCCTGCCAAAAATGGTCTTGATAACTCTCATGTTCCGCCTTCCTTTCTGTCCCCTATTTTACGGTGAAAAAGCCATGTTGGCAAGGCTTTGGCTTTTATTTTTCGGAACAATTGTCTATAATGTGGCTTGGAGGATGTAATGAGCAAAAAGCGCGGATTGGTATTGATGGTGTCCTTAGGGTTAATAGACCAGGGACTGAAAATATTGCTAAAAGACAGCGACAGGGTGCTTATTAAGGGTGTGCTTGCCTTACACGGCACTCGCAACACGGGCGCGGCTTTCAGCTTGCTGTCTGATTATCCGCAACTGTTAACGCTGTTGTCCGTTTTGCTTTTTGCCGTTTTGTTGTTTGTTAACCTTCGGCATGAAAGGGGTATCAAAAGTTTGTGCCTATGGGTGGCGGCAGGCGGGGCTCTTGGCAACCTGATTGACCGTATTTTCAGAGGCTATGTGTTGGACTATATTGAGCTGTTATTCATGCGCTTTGCCATTTTTAACTTTGCCGACTGCCTGATTGTGTCGGGGCTTTTATGCTATGCCCTATTGACTTTGTTTCAAAGGGAGGAAAAGGCTTGAACGTTCTTAAACTCACAGAAAAAGAGGGGCGCCTTGACGCTTGCTGCAAGTATGAGGACCTTAGCCGCTCACGGGCCGCAAAGCTGATCATGGAAGGCAAGGTTCGGGTAAACGGCCTTGTTGTAACCAAGCCCTCCCACCCCGTGACAAGTGAAGACATTATCGAAATAAGCTTGCCTGAAAGGGCGTCCTTGGAAGTGCTGCCCGAGAACCTACCGCTTGATATTCTCTTTCAGGACGAGTGCCTGGCGGTTATTAACAAACCCTCGGGCATGGTTACTCACCCTGCTGCCGGAAACCTATCGGGCACTTTGGTCAATGCCCTTTTGTATCACATGGAGAATCTATCAAGCGTGGGCGGCCGGGAGAGAGCAGGCATTGTTCACAGGCTGGATAAGGACACCAGCGGCCTCATCCTTGTTGCCAAAAACGATAAAGCGCATCTTGCCCTATCAAGGCAACTGTACCTGCGTAAAATGAACAAGCGCTACTTTGCCTTGGTTTTTGGCTCCATGAAAGAAAGCGCGGGCCGCATTGATGCTCCCATCGGCAGATCCCCCAAGGATAGAAAGAAAATGGCGGTGGTGGAGGGCGGGCGAAATGCCGTGACCCTGTATCGGGAAGTGGCTACTTTTCCAAATAAAAGTTTATTGGATATACGCATTCTTACCGGACGCACGCACCAAATCAGGGTGCATATGGCGCACATACACCGCCCTGTGCTTGGCGATTCAGTCTACGGTTTTGCCTCTATGCCCGCCGTCCCAAGGCTTATGCTGCATGCCTGGCGCCTGTCTTTTACCCACCCCCAAACAAAGGAAAGGCTTACTTTTATTTGCCCGCCGCCAGACAACTTTTTGGTGCCGGATGGGTATATCAAAGCGCGCAGCCAAGAAGAAACGGATGAATAGGACTTGCTAAAAAGAAACCAACGCTACTCAAAATACCAAGAAAAGACCGTAACCTTTTTGCGCAGATTTGGTTAACGGTCTGTTTTTTAGTTGGTTTTAGCGGAGTTTAAGGGGTATTAGTCCTTATTCCTCAACGCCTCTGTGACAACTTTGCGAAGGCTGGTTTTGTTGCCGTAATTAAGCGTGCCCCAGCGATAGATACGAATGGCAAGATAAGCGATGAGCACGGTGAAAAGCCCCATCAAGCCTGCGGCTAAAATATGGTCGGTCATGGGTACCGATACAAGGGCAGTGCGAAGCGGCATGACCAAAACGCCCGTGAAGGGGATGATGGAAGCCACTCTAAACAAGATGGAGTCAGACATATTCATGCCGAAGGCCGCAATCATGTAACCGAAGATAAACAGGAACTGAATGGGCGCTGTGGCGCTTGATACGTCTTCCACTCTGGAAACGGTGGAACCCAGCGCCGCGTAGAGGAACAGGTACATCAGGTAACCTACCAAGGTGTAGAAAATGTAGGCGACGACATAATTTGTTGTCAAAGTACCTGATAGCATAAGATGAATGACTTCCGGAAAGGTGCTCTTGTTGATTTGATAGCCTACAAAGGCAGCAAACAGAATGACCGACAATTGCATAATGGCCGCCACGGCGGAAGCGAAAACCTTGCCAAGAATAAGGGAGCGGGCCGAGGTGGAGGTGATTAAAAGCTCCATTGCCCTTGAATCCTTCTCCCGGGCGACCATGGTGGCGGTGGCGATGCCATAGATAAGCACTAAGAAATAAACAATCAGCATCAGGAACATGGCGATGAAGGCGGTGGAAGTGTTATCCTGCCCTAAAACGGTGGTGGTCTGCTCGACCTCGGGATGCAGAATAGAGGGGAGCTCTTCAGGGTTAATGCCTTTGCTGACAAGCTGGCTATTGGTATAGAAACTCGCGAGAAGGCCGGGCATTATATCGGCGGAAGCGTAAAGGGTTCTGTCCATATACAGGGTTTCAAACTTTAAGGGGCTTTCAAGGTAAAACCCTGTTTTCAGCTCTCCGTCTTTCAGGGCGATTTCAAGTTCGCTCCTTGTTTCATAGCGCTTTGCCGGCAAGCTCTGGACAGCTTCTTCAAGGCCTTTTGGCCAAGCTCCCTGCGCTAAAACATAGCCATAGGAGATATCTTTCGGGTCGGCATCACTGCTGCCGCTGCCTGAGAACAAAGGAATCAAACGGGGGATAAAGGTAATGCCAAATAAAATCAGCGCCAAAACGATGGTGGTTACAATTACGCTTTTTTTGCGGATATGTTGGTTTAGTTCGTAGTTAAATACCGTAAACAAGCCCTTCATTGCTTTTCACCTCCTACGGTTTCAATAAACAGGTCATTGAGGGTGGGCATCCATCGCTCAAACTTTTCAAGCAAAAGGCCTTGATTAGCGATGGCATTAAACAGCGCTGCCTGGTCAAGCTCGCCTTTTGCGTCTACGATAAAGCTGTCTTCATGGCTTTCAATTTCAAAGGAAGGGAAGTTTTGTTCAATGAGTTCCCTTAAAGCCTTATTATCCTTGCCTTCCAAGACCCAACGGTTTTTGCTGCGGGCCTTTAATATGGCGTCCAAATCGCCATCTAACAGGATGTTGCCTTCGTGGATGAGGGCGATGTCGTCGCACAGCTCTTCCACATAAGCCATCTGGTGGCTGGAAAAGATGACCAGCTTGCCTTCCTTGACAAAGCCGCCGATGGCATCTTTGAAGATCTGGGCGTTCACCGGGTCAAGGCCGCTGAAAGGTTCGTCCAAAATCAGCAGGTCGGGGTCATTTACAAAGGATTGGATAATTTGTACTTTCTGCTGGTTGCCTTTGGATAGCTGCTCCAAGGGCTTTCCTGCCCACTCCCCAAGGTCGAAATACTCAAGCCACTTTGTGGCGGACTGCTTGGAGTCCTTCTTGGTGCCGCCGCGGAGCTGACCAAAGTAGACCAACTGATCCAGTACTTTGGCCTTGGAATACATACCCCGTTCTTCGGGCAGATAGCCTACGTGCTGGTTTTTGGCATGAAATGGTTGCCCGTCCAAGAGAATGTCGCCTTCGTCCTGGCGGAACACTTCCATAATGCATCGGATGGTGGTGGACTTGCCCGCTCCGTTTCGCCCAAGGAAACCCAGCGCGCGACCGCTTTGAACGGTCATGTCAATACCATGCAATACCTTTTTATCACCAAAGGACTTGTGGATGTTTTTAAGTTCCAGTTTCATCTTCGTTCCTTTCCTTTGTAAAATCATTTCAGTTTATTATACACCTACTGTCAAACGGCAGGGTTGAGTCTTTGAAAAGACAGGGTAAAGTTTATGTTAAAAACATCGAAAAACTTAAAAAACCTGCCACCTTTAGCGGGCGGCAGGGGGGAAATAAAGGAGGAGCGGCCATGTCAGACGAGCGCCTTCCCTTCACCTTTTGTTTGGGAGGATGGGCTTTGTTCCTGTCCTTGTTGCTTATTAAAGCGTTCCAGAGTGCTGCCAATCGCAAAGCCCATGGCGCTGGGCAATAAATAGCCAAAACCATCCTTGCCCAACGGCAAGAAATCAAGAATGGCTTCGTTTATACTTTGCGTCGCGGAAAAATGACCCAGCGCTAAAATGAGGCAATAAAGCAGGCTGGCAACCACAGCGCCTTTGAAGCTGCCCCTTGAAAAAATGAAGCGCTCCGCCTGATGCAGGAGGATGACCACAATGCACAGGGGATAAATAATTTCAAGCACCGGCACCGACAGCTTGATGATGCCCTCAACGCCAATCAGGCTGATAAAAAAGGAAAAGCCGACGCAAATCAATACCCAGACTTTATAGGACAGTTTGTTTTTGAAAAGTCTGCAAAAGTACTGCGCGAAGGTAACGGTCAAACCGCTTGCGGTGGTAATACAGGCAAAAAAGATGATGGCAGCCAACATGATTTTGCCGATATGGCCTCCGATTAACATGGAAGCATGGCTGAGCATAGCGGTGCGCTCAGTAAAGCCCCGAAGCGCTCCCGAGCCGGAAGCGCCAATCCAGGTATAGCCCCCGTAGACCATGGCAAGCAGCAATCCCGCAACAACCGCGCAGATTCGCAAAATGCCTTTAGCTTCTTTTTTTTGATAACCACGCTGTGCAACAAGGGCGGCGATGGCTCCCGACATGACAAGCGAGCCGATGCCATCCATGGTCTGGTAACCCGATGAAAAACCGTAATAAAAAATGCTGCCTTCCACTACGCTTGCTTGAGGCTTACCGATGGGGCGCACGATGCTCAGGATAATAGTGATGATTAAAAAGACTACCAACACCGGCGCCAAGATTCCGCCAATGGCGTCCATAACCTTGCTTTCAGAAACTGACAAAAGATAGGTAATGATGAAAAAGAGGGAACAGACCATAATAAATACCGTTTGTTGGTTGACGCTGTCGGATAAAAAAGGCAGCACGCTCAATTCGCAGGTGGTGGCGGCAGTGCGGGGAATAGCGAAAAGGGGACCAATGGCGAGTAAAATGAGCATATTCAGCGCTCTGCCCATCCACATCCAACCATTTTCAAAGAGCCTGTTGGGATCGCCGTCAAGCTTGGCGATGGTGAGCGTCCCAAGCAGGGGAAGGCCTACGCCCGTCATCAAAAAGCCCAGGCAGGCGATGAGCCAACCTTGACCCGCCTGGGCGCCCACATAGGGCGGGAAAATCAGGTTGCCGGCGCCTAAGAACATGGCAAACAGCGTAAGAGACGCCACGAGAATATCCCGTGTTTTATTGGAATGCATGGCTATTCCTCCATCTATGATCTATCTGAATTAAGGACAGCCATAGTATAGCATCTTTCCGAAAGAAATACAATATAAATACAATCTACCGTTTTCTTATCTCCATTGTCATTGTGGAATGGGTGTGCTAAACTGAATATAATAAAAACGGGCGCGAGTCCAAGAAAAGAGGATAAATATGTGGGAATTACCTGAGGTTTTGAAACAAGACCCGGCTATTTATGACGCGATCAAGCAGGAATGCCGCCGGCAGGAAGATCACTTGGAGCTGATTGCTTCGGAAAACTTTGTTTCTCAGGCGGTCATGGCCGCTATGGGATCGCCTCTGACCAACAAATATGCCGAAGGCTATCCGGGAAATAGGCACTATGGGGGCTGTGAATATATTGACATCGCCGAGAGCCTGGCCATTCAGAGAGCCAAGGAGCTTTTTCAGGCAGAGCATGCCAATGTGCAGCCCCATTCGGGAAGCCAGGCCAATTTCGCCGTCTATTCCACGATGCTTAATTATGGCGACACAGTAATGGGTATGAACCTGAACCATGGCGGACACCTGACCCACGGTAGTCCCGTGAACATTTCGGGCAAGTACTTTAACTTTGTTTCCTATGGCCTCAACGCCGAGGATGAGCGCATCGACTATGATAAAATGGAAGAGCTTGCCCTTGAGGTTCGACCCAAGATGATCGTATCCGGCGCCTCGGCTTATTCACGTACTATTGATTTTGAGAGGATATATAATATTTGTAACAAGGTGGGCGCCCTTATGATGGTGGATATGGCGCACATTGCCGGCCTTGTCGCGACGGGCGAGCATCCTTCGCCTGTTCCCTATGCGGATGTGGTTACGTCTACCACCCACAAAACTTTGCGGGGGCCTCGCGGCGGGCTTATTCTGTGCAAAGAAAAGTATTCCCGGCGGATTGACAGGTCCGTTTTCCCCGGCAATCAGGGCGGTCCGCTTGAGCATGTGATTGCCGCCAAGGCCATCTGCTTTGGTGAAGCGTTGACCCCGGAATTTAAAATCTATCAGCAGCAGGTGCTTAAAAATATCAAAGCCATGGAAAATATTTTCCACAGCGCAGGCGTTCGCATGGTGTCGGGTGGCACCGACAACCACCTGCTTTTGCTTGACCTTGTGGACAGGGACATTACGGGGCTTGAGCTTGAAACCCTGTTGGAGAAAGCCAACATTACCACTAACAAAAACATGGTGCCCCATGATAATCGTAAGCCTAACCTGACAAGCGGCCTTCGCATCGGCACGCCAGCCATTACCACCCGTGGCTTAAAAGAAAAAGAGTGCGCCCAAATTGCCGACATGATTGTTCGTGTTATTAACCAAAAGGAGCAGGCGGTCGAGGATGTATTGAAAGAAGTAAAGGAGATAACAAGCCGCCACCCGCTGTATGAAGCGGTATAAAGTCGGTATAAAACAATCCATCACAAAAAAGCGACTGTGTCTTAAAACACAGTCGCTTCAGACCGTAGACAAAGCGGTTTTGGCAATTATGCAAAAGCCGCTTTTTTGTAGCATAGAAACAGTCCAAAGAAGGATTTCACTAATGAATATAAAAAAT
>JGI24712J26585_10001451_pt1 | contig 20199 bp, 18 predicted proteins | sample BioPla3DNA2_FD_26585 | JGI IMG/M metagenome (IMG submission 26585) | reverse complement strand
CGCCGACTCCCGCCGAATGATAAGCTCCGGTCACGGTGAGATGCGGCCGGAAGCGGCTTCTCTTGCCCGGGCATCGGCGAAACTTAACGAGCTTACGCACATCTGGACACCCTCTTTCGAGCCGCAGACAAGAGCAGAATTTGACGCGATGAACGAAAAGCTCACCCCCAAACCGATCGATACCCTAAGTTTCCATCTTCAGCACGGTACCTCCGACGGTTCCAAAAAATATATTGAATATTTTGAGAGATTCGGAGAGCTGCTTAGTCAGAAGGAGTATTTTGAGGCGTATAGAGAAACCGCCAAAAAATTAGGAAAAGCGCTCTATTTCGGGGAGATGGGCGACTATATGGAACTCGCGGGGAGGGCGGAAAGCGTTATGCACTTCCGCGACCTTTGTTTTGATATAACCGACGCGGGAATTTGTCTTGCATCTGCTTGGCTGTTTCAGGATTTTGACGACAACGGCATGAACGGCGCGCGGCTTGCGGTTTTGGGAGAGGCAAACGACGAGCTTAAAGCCAAAGGAAAGGCAAGGCTTGACAAATACTGGCCGAAAGTCAGAGAGAAAGCCGAAAAACACGTGAATAAAGAAAAAAAGTCCCGTTCCGGATTAAAAACCGCGGCATTAATTGCGGCTGCGGCAACCGCGGCGGCAGTTGCCGCAGGCGTGCGTTTTTTAAAAAATAATTCACATAAGAAATAGATGAGGTATACCAAGCATCGAAAACGATTATCTTAAGATAAACATATAAAACAAAAGGAGAAAAAAAGATGAAATTAAAGAGGGGTTTATCACTTATCTTCGCGGCGCTGCTGATAATGTCTTCGCTGCTTTCGGTTTCCTGCGGCGGAGAAGACAAGGGCGCGCTTGACACAACGGCGGCGGCTGACAACGCGGAAGCGGAGACTACGGCTGAGCTTTCCGAAATCGAAAAACGTCAGCTTATTCCGGACAACCTGCCGGAATCCGACTTCGGCGGTTATGTTTTTACAATAATGACATACTCGCCCGGAACGTATTATCAGGAAGAAGAAACCGGGGACCTCGTCAACGATGTCATATTCCGCCGCAACCGCCAGATTGAGGAACGTTTCAACTTTGAGATTAGGGTAAATGCGCATCCCGGAATTGCTGAACTTGACGAAGCTTTCAAAAAATACGTTACCGCCGGTGAAAAAGCCGTCGATATCTGTATCCCGCATCAGATTCAATCCGGCTCCGGTTTTGTGATGGGGCATATTATCCGAAGCTGGAACGATGTTCCGCACATCGATCTTACACAATCCTGGTGGAACAGTCAGATTAACGAAACGATGGAAATACTCGACAAGCAGTATTTCATTGCCGGAAGCATTACGATTCCCTATCCTTTCTGTATGCTTTTCAACAAACAACTTGGAGAAAACTACGGTATTACCGGCGTTTATGACACGGTAAGACAGGGAAAGTGGACTATGGATCTCATTTCCGAATACACTAAATTGGTAAGCGAAGACATCAACGGCGACGGCGTAATGGACGAAAACGACCAGTACGGTCTTGCCTGCAATAGCGACAACACTACGCTTAACTTTATGTACGGCGCGGATATCTGTTCGGTTATCATTGACGACAGCGGTATGCCGACGCCGAATGTAATGACAGATAAGATGGTTACGCTTGTAGAAAAGCTTTACAATCTGATCTACAATGACAACCGCACCCTCTACGGATATTACGACTTCTATAACGAATTCTGCGCTCCTGCTTTTACCGAAGGACGAGCCTTTATTTTCTGCGGCGGAGTATCTAATGCTCAAAGCTTCAGATCTACCGAAGTCGACTTCGGTATGATTCCTTATCCGAAATTCGACGAGGCGCAGGAGGGTTATCACACTCACGTTGACGCCTGGAACGGAATGCTCTGCATACCGAAGACCGCTTCCGACGACGATATTGCGCGCACCGGCGTGATAGTCGAAGCCATGTGCGCGGAGACATACAAGCAAGTTATCCCGGTCGTTTATGACATCGCTCTCGGTACCAAATACCTCCGCGACGACGAAAGCTTCGAGATGCTTGATTACATTTATGACGGCATCCTTTACGACTTCGGCTATGTTTTTGACAGCTGGAACGGATGCACCTGGATTCTTCCGCGCATGATGACAGACAAAAAAACCGACGTCGCTTCATATTGGGCGTCTGTCGAAAAGAGAGTCCTGAAACATTACGAAAAGATTTATGCAGCGGTTGAAGAAGATATTTAAATAATGAGGGCGAGATTAAACTCTCGCCTCTTTAATCTAACCGAATAAAAAAGGCGGGGGTTATCCTGCCCTTTTTTGATGTGTTCTTTATTCTTCGTCCGAGTTTTCCCAGTTGTGGTAAACGTCGGTCACGTCGTCGTTGTCGTCGAAGTTATCGAGAATCGACTGCATATTTTTTATTACTTCTTCATCGGTCAAGGTAATATATGTAGACGGTATCTTTTCAACCTCGGCAGACAAAATTTCGTAACCGGCGGCTTCAACATCGTTCCGGACAGCGCTGAGCTGAGCGGGATCGGTGGTGATTTCATAAACGTCGCCTTCTGATGAGAAGTCTTCGGCTCCCGCCATAATAGCGGTTTCCATCAGCTTTTCTCCGTCTATTTCCTGCTCCTCATCCTTTTCGATGACAATGATACCCTTATCGGTAAAAAGGAATCCGACAGAGCCGGTAACGCCCAGGTTGCCGCCGTATTTATCAAATATATGGCGGACTTCGCCGGCAGCGCGGTTTCTGTTGTCTGTGGTGACCTCGACTATTACGGCGACTCCTCCGGGACCGTAGCCTTCGTAAGTGATTTCCTCGTATACGATGCTGTCGTCGCCGACAGCGCGCTTGATTATACGGTCGATATTGTCGTTTGGAACGTTCTGAGATTTCGCCTTTGTGATAAGGTCGCGGAGCTTTGAGTTAGTTGCCGGGTCGGGTCCGCCTTCGCGGATGGCTACCGAAATCTCCTTGCCGATTTTTGTGAAAATCTTAGCCCGCTGCGCGTCTGTCTTTGCTTTTTTATGCTTTATGTTGCTCCATTTACTATGGCCTGCCATGACTTATTCTCCTATATTTGTATCAAATCTTTTCCGGTGTTTTAAGGCAGATAAGTCCGAGCGAGGACTTAAGTGTGTATCCGGCGGCGCGGGTAAGGGCGAGTCTGAAGTTTTGAGCCTCCTCCGATTCTGCGCCTATGATTCGGGTCGACTGATATAAGCGGTTGAACGCTGTCGCCACGTCGTAACTGTAACGGGTGATGACCGACGGCTCGTAACCTTCGATCGCCGCCGTAACTTTTTCCGGCAGCAGCATCAGCTGGCGCATAAGCGCCGCTTCGTATTCGTTTGGCCGGTAATCGCCTGGGGCGTATGGCTCATCGGCAAGCTCCCCTGCCTTTGCGAGGATTGACGCCGTCCGCGCGTATGTATATTGAACATAAGGTCCGGTCGCGCCGTCGAAACTCAGCGCGTCTTCCATATTGAAACTTATATCTTTAATGCGGCTGTTCCAGAGATAATGGAAGATAACCGCGCCGACGCCGACGGCTTCCGCCGCTTCTTCGCGGTTTTCGATATCCGGGTTCTTCTCGGCGATGATGCCGCTGACCTTTTCGATTGCGTCGTCGAAGAGTTCGTCCAGCAGCACCATATTGCCTTCGCGAGTTGAAAGCTTAGCGCCGCCGACGCTTATCGTGCCGTAAGGGACATGGACAAGCTTGTCCGCCCAGTCATATCCCATAAGCTCGATTACCTTAAACCATTGCGCGAAATGCAGGCTTTGACCCGCCGATGTGACATATAAGGCAAGGTCAAAATCATAGGTCTCCTTGCGGTAGACCGCCGCGGCGATGTCCCGCGTCGGGNAAAGGGTTGAGCCGTCGCTTTTTAGGATAAGGCAGGGCGGCATTTTATAATCTTCGAGATCGACAAGCCACGCGCCTTTGTCCTGCTTCATTATACCGCTTTCGCGAAGTTTTTCTACCTGCCGCGGCATTTTATCGGTATAGAAACTTTCGCCCTTCCAGGAATCGAACTCGATCCCGAGCAGCTTATAGGTGTTTTTATATTCCTCAATCGAGATTTCGCGGAACCATTTCCAAAGCTCGGTGTTGCGCTCGTCACCGTTTTCGAGTTTGCGGAATTCGGCTCTTGCCGCGTCGTCAAGCGCCGGGTCTTCTTCCGCTTCGCGGTGAAAGCGGACATAGAGATCGAGCATCTCATCGACTCCGCGTTCTTCTATTGCGGCGCGGTCGCCCCATTTTTCATATGCGACGATCATCTTGCCGAACTGGGTGCCCCAGTCGCCGATGTAGTTGATGCCGACGACTTTATAGCCGACGGCTTCGAGCAGCAGCTTAAGCGAATGTCCGATGACGGTCGTTCCCAAATGACCTATATGGAAAGGTTTGCAGAGGTTCGGGGAACTATAGTCGATGACTACCGTCTTTCCGCGTCCCGCATCCGAGCCGCCCCATTTTTCTTTTGCGTCGAGGATTGCCGGAAGCAGCCCTTCAAGGTAGAAATTGTTTGAAATTGTCAGGTTCAAGTATCCGCCGGCGATCTCTGCTTTCTCGATAAAAGGCAGCTTTTCTGCGATACCCTCGCCGAGTTTCGCCGCGATTGCCGGCGGCGCTGTGCGGAGAGTTTTCGACAGTTTAAAGCAGGGGACGGCGATGTCACCCATCGAGGGGTCGGGGGGATACTCAAGAGAAGCTTTCAGCTGCGCTTCAAGCTCCTCGTTATCCGGCAAAGCCGCTGACGGAAAACCTGCGGCAGCAACCTTTGCAAGATACTCGCAAAGCTCTGTTTTCAGAACTTCAAGTGTCATCCGATTCATTTATTTATCCTTATAAAAAATTCGCTGAAAAACAAAACAGATAAATTTTATTTGCGGCGGTTGCCCAAAACAACAAGCACAACCACAAGCACCGCCGAAACGATAGCCACCGGAATAAGCCAGGTGAGTTTGGTATCGCCGGTAAGCGGCGCGCAAATATTCAAGATGCTCATGAGAGCGGAAATCAAAGTTGTATAAATCATGTCAAACTCCAGATAAAATAATCAATACTCTACATATTATATCATTTTTTGACATTATTGACAAGAGATAATTATTAAATTTTTGTCAAATACCGCTGCGGCACTTGACAAACGAACCGAATTGAGGTATAATATGTAAAGCGTTTCGCTTAACACCGCTTTTTAATCGAAGAACGCCGGTACAAATGCCGAACAGGAGACGAAGGATATGCCTGACAATACAAAAAAACCGCTGCTCGCAGATATCGAACATGTCAGGATAACCAAGCTTTATGATATTTACGGCGAGATGCTCTCGGAGCGCCAACGGGAAGCGATGGAGCTTTGGGTAAACGAGGATCATTCCCTTTCCGAAATCGGAGATTTATTGGGTCTTACCCGCGCCGGAGCTCACGACAGGATAACAAAAGCCTGCGCCATAATCGAGGAGCTTGAAGCAAAATTAGGTCTTCTTGCAAAAGCCGATCGTTGGACTCGGGAACTCGAGATGATTATCTCTCTTTCAGAGAAAGTCAGCGGGGGCGAAAGAATCGCGCAGACGGCTCGCCGTCTGCTTGACGATATGTAGAATCAACCACAATACCATATTATTGATATAAATGTTTCAGGGATTAACCGAAAAACTGACTGCCGCCTTCAAATCCTTCCGCGGCAAGGGTAAAATCACCGAAAAAGACGTCAAGGCGGGAATGCGTGAGATAAGGCTCGCGCTGCTTGAAGCCGACGTCAACTATAAAGTTGTAAAGGACTTTGTAAACAACATCACCGAACGGGCAGTCGGGGCCGAAGTTTTAGAGTCGCTCGTGCCTTCGCAGCAGATCGTCAAGATCGTAAACGAGGAGCTGACGGCGCTGATGGGAACAACTCATGCGAAACTCGCCGTTTCGCCGAAGCCGCCGACTGTGATAATGCTGTGCGGTCTTCAGGGCGCCGGTAAAACCACCCATTGCGCAAAGCTCGCCGGACTGCTCAAAAAGGACGGCAAGCGCCCGCTTCTCGTCGCCTGCGACGTATACCGACCGGCCGCTATTAAGCAGCTTGAAGTAGTCGGCGAACAGGTGGGAGTACCGGTGTTTAAGATCGAGGGAAACAACAATCCGGTCGCCATCGCGGCGGCGGGCGTTGAATACGCTCAAAAAAACGACTTGAATACCGTTTTTATCGATACCGCCGGACGGCTTGAGATCGACGAGATACTGATGAAAGAGCTTCGCGATATCAAAGACTCCGTCCATCCGCATGAAATTCTTCTTGTTGTCGACGCGATGCTGGGACAGGACGCGGTAAACGTCGCCGAAACTTTTAACAATCAGCTTGACATTTCAGGCGTCATTTTAACAAAACTCGACGGCGATACCCGAGGCGGAGCGGCGCTTTCGGTAAGATATGTCACCCAAAAACCGATTAAATACGTCGGCGTCGGAGAAAAGCTGGATGCTATCGAGCCTTTCCATCCCGACCGGATGGCTTCGAGGATATTGGGTATGGGCGACGTCCTTTCGCTCATAGAAAAAGCCGAACAGCAATACGACGCGAAAAAGGCCGCCGAGCTTGAGGAAAAGATCCGCGCTTCCGAATTTACCCTTGATGACTTCATGGACCAGTTCCGACAGATAAAGAACTTAGGCTCGATGGAGCAGATTATGGGAATGCTTCCCGGCATGAACACCGCGGCTATGAAGGATGTCAAATTCGATGAGCGGGCTCTTGACCGGACGGAAGCGATAATTAAATCGATGACTCCGCTGGAGCGCAGAAAACCCAATATCATAGATATGTCGCGAAAGAGACGCATCGCTCTGGGTTCGGGCAACAGCGTAGACGATGTCAACCGCCTGCTGAAGCAGTTTGAACAGATAAAGAAGCTGATGAAGCAGATGACCGGCGGAAACATGGGCGCTATGCAAGGTATGATGCCCGGCTTCAACAGGAGCAAAAGCAGAGGAAAGAGCAAGAATCGGCGCCGCTTCAGACGCTGAACTCATATTATACGCTTAATTTTATATTAAATATAAAATCTAAAATTTAAAAATATTTTCCGGAGGAAAACAAAAAAATGGCTGTCAAAATACGTCTTAAAAGATGCGGAGCAAAGAAGAAGCCCTTCTACCGCGTTGTCGTAGCAGACTCACGCACCAACCGCAGCGCGTTCATCGACGAGATCGGTTACTTTGATCCCCTGACCGAGCCGGTAAACATTAATATCGATTCCGAAAAGGCAAACAAGTGGCTCGAGAACGGCGCTCAGCCGACCGCGACCGCAAAAGCGCTGCTGAAGAAAGTTGGTATAATTGAAAAATAACCGCCAACCGGTTAAAATAAAATCCGCCGCGCCGAAAGGCTTTGCGGATACGCTCCCAAATACAGATTCGGAGGCTATAAATGGTTGATTTACAGCTTGTGCTGACCGATATAGCCAAGGCTATAGTCGATGATCCGAACCAGGTCAAAGTCACCCAGACATCTAAAGGCAAAGTTACCGAGCTAACGCTCACTGTCGCTCCCGATGAAATGGGAAAGGTGATCGGCCGCCGCGGTCGTATCGCGCTTGCGATACGCAACGTAATGAAGGCTGCCGCCAATGTTGATAACCGTCAGGTCACGGTTGAGATCAAATAAGCAAAACCGTTCCAAAACAGGAACGGTCTTTTTTTCGTTTTTTATTCGTCCGAATCGGATTCGTAATCGTAATCTTCCGGGCTTTCTTCGTCGTTTTTCTGCCCTCTGAAATGCTTTTTCGCCCGGGCAAACGACGAGCCGGAAGTATATCCGACCATTCGGGCTGCTTCTTCTACCGTCATACCTCCGCGGATATACAGCTGCGCCATAGATAACCGGTATTCGCGGATATAGCGCCCTATCGAGATGGAGACGGTGTCGGCAAATAGGACTCCCATATAAACCGAGCTTACTCCTCCCGCGACAGCCGCTGAGGAGCGGGTTACATGCGGCAGATCGCGTTTTATCTCTTTGAGCGCATTAATCACGCGTGTGTCAGAAAGAAGCGGGATTTCAAGTGCCTGTGGCGCGTAATCGACAAGCCCCTTCGCGGCGCTTCGGCAGCCGCTGAGGACGCAGTCGCTTTCGCCTTCGGTATAATATTTTACATACAGCTCCCTTACCAGCTCAAGGTAACACCCGATATCCCGCCTGCGACCAAGCGGAGTGACATATACCTTGCCGGACGGCACCGCCGGACGGCTCGTGAGGTAGTCGACATACATAAATCTTGAGCCGTCAAGCTCTCTTGAGCCGGCATGAATCTCCAGGCTGTTTTGCGGTCTCGGAGCGATAAAAACGATAAGACCGTCTTCTCCTCCGTCAAGTTTTCTTACAAGCTGCTTGCCGTCATCTTCGTATAAAAGGTCGATTTTGCTTCCGGCAAACACATATATAAGACGACAGGCGATGGTACCGAGTCCGCGGCCGCCGAAGTTCATAAGCTCCTTGTCCGCCAAATCGCTGATGCCGCCGACGGAGGCTTCTCCGAAGCGGAGTATTACGGTATCCGCTCCGTTTGTTTCAAAGCTTGACGCCCAGGCTGACATAGCTTACCTCTTTCACGTTTATTCCCGCAATTTTGCTTTAAATGCCGAGAGGCGGCTCAGCAAAAGGGCGCAACAGCCCTCTGCATTAAGCTCTCCGCATTCGGCTCTTATATCTGCGTTTTTTATGTAAAGCTCGCGACGTTTTTCATAAACGCCGCGCAGCGACTGATCGTCTCCGAGCGCTACTCCCCGGGCTCTGAGTCCTTCAAGACCGCCTATTCGTTCTTCGAGAAGGTTTAAGGGGACATCGAGCCAGACGGAAATTCCTCCGGATTTTAGCGAGTCGATGACTCCTTCGCGGCAGACTGCCGATCCGCCGGTTGCGATTACGGCGCCTCTGATATTCAAAGAAAGCAGAATTTCTGCTTCGTAATCTAAAAAGCCGTCGGTTCCGCGATGGCTTATAATGTCTTTAAGCAGCATGCCGGCGCGGCGCTGAATTAAAAGGTCGGTATCGGTAAAATCAGCGCCCAAAGCTTTTGCCAGCAGCACTCCTATCGTGCTTTTTCCGCTGCCCGGCATTCCTATCAGTATTATATTGCCTTCTTTTATATCCGTCATTGACTAAATTCCTTATTATTTGGTTATTATTATACCATTCATAATGCGTTTTGTCAAGCTTATATGTTAACTTATCTTTAGTATATCAACAGATTCGCCGAACGGTTTTTTCTTTTGTATCTTCAGCTTTGCCGTATTATTACATTTTGTCAGAATCAGAACAGTCTTTTACAAATGAGTTTCTTGTTATTGTTGACTTTGACTCACTTTTGTGTTAGAATATTTCTCAGAGTTACGGCATCAAAAGAATATTGAATCGGCGGATCATTTATATGATAAATTATATAATCGTTTTATTCTCGGTAATTCTGCTCGCCCTCCAGTTTTCGGCGACCAAATTTTATCAGCTCAAGTATGGCGCCGGAGCTGTTTCGGCAACGCGTTTCAACGTTATAGTGCGCGGCATTACCTCCCTCGTTTTCCTGTCGGCTTCGCTGATATCGCTCGGAAGACTCGGCTTTTCGGGCGTATCGGTTCTATATGCGGCACTGATTGCCTTATTCTGCGTAACATATACCCTTTTGGGATTTATAATAATGAAGCTCGGACCGGTTTCGGTCTATATGATGTTTTTGATGAGCGGCGGAATGCTGCTCCCATGGCTTTTCGGAGTCTTTTATCTCGACGAACCCGCCAACGCCGCAAGGATAGTCGGACTTGTTCTTATGCTTGTCTCTCTGTTGCTGCCGCTGCTTGACAGCCGCACAGAGGGTCAGACAAAGAAAATAAAAGGCAGCTACTGGGTTCTTTGCGCCTTTGTTTTTCTTTTAAACGGCGGGGTGTCAATCTTTTCAAAGCTGCATCAGGTAAGCGCGGCTGAAACGGTTGAAACCATTGAATTCGTCTTCCTTGCAAATCTGTGCAATTTTATCATCTCCGGTACTGCGCTGGCTGTTTCTCTCCTTCGGGGTAAGAAAAATCCCCCGGAAGCTCCGACGGAACCGACAGATAAGAACTATATAGGAAAAACCCTGAAACCGACGCTTACGCTGATGATTCCGGTCTGCGCCGTTACCGCCGTTCTTGACGGAAGCGCTTATTTTCTGCAGCTGCTTGGCGCGGCGAGGCTTGACGCCTCGGTGTTGTACCCGATGGTAACCGGCGGAACCATTGTGCTGAGCGCTGTCGCCGCCCGGATATTCTTCGGCGAAAAGCCGGGCAGATATTCTCTTGCCGGTCTTGCTTTAAGTTTTGCCGCAACTTTCCTGTTTCTTGCCGCATAAAAGTATATTTAGTCAGAGGTAATTCGGATGCTCTTCAATTCGGTAGAGTTTCTCATCTTCTTCCCTGTTGTCACCATTGTTTTTTTCCTGCTTCCGGAGCGGTTCCGCCGGTATTGGCTGCTGGCGGCTTCCTGCTTCTTTTACATGTCCTTTATCCCGTATTATATAATAATACTGTTGTTTACAACCTGCGTCGACTTCTTTGGCGCGCTTCTTATCGGAAAATATCACGACCGTCCCGAGCTGAAAAATTTCTTCTTTGCGCTCGCGCTGGGGCTTAATATCGGTCTTTTGGTATATTTCAAGTATTTGGGGATGCTGGGCGGCACGTTCAATATTATCTCATCGGCTCTCGGCGGAGCTACTCTCACTGTTCCGGACGTTGTTCTGCCGATCGGAATATCCTTTCACACCTTCCAATCGATGGGATATCTTATCGACGCATATCGGGCAAATAAAGCTCCGGAGCGTAATTTCATTAATTTTAGCTTATTCCTTATGTTCTTCCCGCAGCTCGTCGCAGGTCCGATAGAGCGCTTCAACGAGCTTTCCGCGCAGCTAAAAAAGAGTCATCGCTTTACCTATGAAAACGTTTCGATAGGCGGCAGGATGATGCTCTGGGGCATGTTCAAAAAAGTCGCCGTCGCAGACAATCTCGCTAATATCTCTGATCTTGTTTTCGGAGATGTCGCCTCATACGCCGGCTGGCCGGCGATAATCGGTCTGCTATGCTTTACTGTTCAGATCTACTGCGACTTCTCGGGTTATTCGGATATTGCAAGGGGAGCGGCGAAGATCCTTGACATCCGGCTGATGGAGAACTTCAAAACTCCGTATTTTTCAACTTCTCCCGGCGAATTCTGGCGCAGATGGCATATATCTCTTTCGACATGGTTCCGCGACTACATTTATTTCCCGATGGGCGGCAATCGGGTCAGCACTCCCCGATGGGTATTGAATAATATGGTGACGTTTGCCGTATCCGGCATCTGGCACGGCGCAAATTGGACCTTCGCATTTTGGGGACTGCTCAACGGCGTTTTGGTAATCTCCGGCCGGTTGCTGCGTCCCATAGGCGATAAAATCGGAAAGCTTACCTCCGGCGCTTTGGGTTATGTTCCGCTGCCCGAGGGAGCAAAGTCACTCGATAAACTTCCGGCTGAAACGCAGGCGAAGATTATCGAAGCCCGCGGCGGGAAAGTTTGGGCGGCGATACGGCACATCCTCGCCCTTTGCTCTACTTTCTTTGTGATTTCGATAACCTGGATATTCTTCCGCGCCGACAACTTCCGCGACGCCTTTAAAATGTTCGGCAATATCTTCTTGGCTGACGCCGGTGATTTTTCCTCACTTCCGTCTGTCCGGCTCTGGGCGAGCGCGATCTGCACATTTTTGCTTATTGCGATTGAGTTTATCTTTACTTACACTCCGATTCAAAGTCATCTTGACAAGATAAGCCGGGGCGAAATCGTTTCATCGAAACGGGCTACCGCTCTCCGCCTTTTCTGCTATGCGGCAATTATAGCGGTTATTGTCCTGTTCGGAGCTTATGACAACCGAAGCTTTATCTACTTCCAGTTCTGATAATATTTTATTCGAAACGCATCAACGGAAAGGAGTGCTCAAATGACGCTTGAACAATCAAAAAAGTGGTTTAAAGAAGCCAGATACGGCATGATGATCCACTGGGGTCTTTACTCCCTCCCCGCCGGCGAATGGAAGGGCAGGAGGATGGAGGACATCGGAGAGTGGGCGATGCAGTATTTCCGCATCCCGCGCGCCGAATATCATGCGCTCGCCTCCGCTTTTAACCCGATACTCTTTGACGCGGAAAGCTGGGTAAAACTCGCCCTTGACGCCGGGATGAAATACATGGTGTTTACCTCAAAGCACCACGACGGATTCGCCATGTACCGCTCGGAGGTATCGAAATACAACATCGCCGACGCAACTCCCTTCCGCCGCGATGTTGTGGCGGAGCTTGCAGAAGCCTGCTACAAGCACGGACTTAAATTCGGACTTTACTATTCGCAGGACCTCGACTGGGATGAGCCGGACGGCGGCGGTTACAATACCGGAAAGACTTGGTGCGGCGGAAAGGCATGGTGGACAAACAACTGGGATTTTCCGGATAAAGATAAAAAGGACTTTTCCCGCTGCTTTGAGTCGAAGATAAAGCCGCAGGTAAAGGAAATTCTTACCAAATACGGCGATCTTTGCCTTATTTGGTTCGACTGCCCGTTTACCATCACCCCGGAGCAGACGGATGAGCTGTATTCGATGGTACGCCGGTATCAACCCGGCTGTCTTGTCAATTCTCGCATCGGCAACGGACGCGGCGACTACACTTCCGCAGGCGACAACCAGATTCCCGACGACGACAAGGGAGAGATGCTGTTTGAAACCCCGGCGACTTTGAACGACACCTGGGGATTTAAATATTTCGACTCAAACTGGAAGGACGCAGCAAAGGTAAGGTCTTTGCGCAAGCACTTGAACGACCGCGGGATCAACTACCTGCTGAACGTCGGTCCCGACGCGCTCGGACGGATTCCCGCTCCGGCGGAGGAAATACTCCGCGCTGCGGCCGATACATCTGCGGGCGAAAACCGCAACTGAGCGTTTTAACGTATTTTCGGCACTTTAATTAATATTGAAGTCTTTGTAATACACCATCATTATGTACAACTTTGGTGGTGTATTTTTGTCTGGCCTTTTCATCAACATTTAAAGTTTTCGTAATATCAGATTTCGGTTTGATTATTATAATTATATTAACGAATTCATAAAAACCGGAGGAAAACATTGGATACATCGAATCTCGGAAAAACGCTTATCACTTGGCTGAGCGCCGCGGGAATCAAAAGTGTTATTGCTGTCATATTGCTTCCGATCGCATTTAAAATCATAAACACCGTTGCCCGCAAGATTGAAGAAGTCAACGAAAAAAACCAAAAGATTGACAAAAACACAATGAAAACACTCACCGGATTTTTTAAAATTCTGGCAAAAATCATTGTGGTTCTCAGCCTTATCAGCTTCCTCGGCATAGATACCACCGCAATTTCGGCGTTGATTGCCTCTCTCGGCGTTGCGATCGGATTCGCATTGAACGGAACGCTTTCAAATTTTGCCGGAGGGCTGCTTTTAGTAATTACCCGCCCGTTCAAAGTCGGGGATTTCGTTGAGCTCTGCGGACATATCGGTATAATAGAAGAAATCCGCATAGTCTACACCAAAATTGTCACCCTTGACAACCGTGTAGTCTCAATTCCGAACGGCGCCGCGTCAACCACAAACATAGTCAATTTTACGGCAAAAGAGCTGCGCAGAGTCGATGTTTCTTTTCAAATTTCTCAGTATACCGATCACAAAAAAGTTATTGAATGTATAAACGAAGTTATAAAAAAAGAGCCTCTTGTCAATCAGGAGGCAAACAACATAGTAAGGGTTGTTTCGATTTCCGAAGCTTGTCTGGAAATAAGCTGCTGGGCTTGGTGTAAAAGCAGAGACTATTTGACGGTTAAGTTCAACCTTAACGAAAATGTCAAGGAGGCTTTGACGGAAGCGGGAATAATGCTTTATCAAAAGCATCTTGACATCAACATGACAACCGTTGAATAATAATACCCGAAATCCGGGGAACGATATACCCCCTGTCTGCTTGACAGGGGGCATATCGCTTTTATTTTTATTCTTCGTCTTTCTTTTCGGTTTCTCTGTATGCTTCGGCGTAGAAATATTCCTGGCTGTCAAGCGGTTCCTTGCCGGTTATTACCCGCTCGTATCTGCCGTTTGACATAAGCCTTGAGCGCTTTACATTATCGGCAAGCATCACCTGGGTCATCTCGAAAATCCGGTCGGCGATGCGTTTGTCATACACCGGAGTAATTACCTCTACCCGACGGGTGGTGTTGCGGGTCATCATATCAGCAGAGCCGAGATACACTCTTCTGCCGACATTTCTGCCGTTTCCGAAAATGAATAACCGACTATGCTCAAGAAAGCGGCCGACAATCGAAACAACCCTTATATTTTCGGTAACTCCGATTATTCCGGGCAGAAGACAGCAGATTCCGCGGACTATAAGGTCTACCTTTACTCCTCCGGAAGAAGCTTCCGCAAGAGCGTCTATAATGGCTTTATCGGTCAGTGAATTCATCTTCATGCAGATATAACCTTCATGACCGTAAGAAGCTTCGGTTTCGATCTCGCGCAGCATCGTTTGTCTGAGAGTATTCGGAGAAACTAAAAGATATTCGTAACTGTCGCCGGGAACGCCGTTCATGAGATTTTCGAAAACCAACTCGGCGTCTCCGGTGATACGTTCGTCGACGGTTATTATTCCGATGTCGGTGTAAAGCTTTGCGGTCTTTTCGTTGTAATTTCCGGTACCGACATGAACTATGCGGCGGATGCCGTTTTCTCCGCGGCGGGTGATAAGCGTCAGCTTTGAATGCACCTTCAAAGCCTCTATGCCGTAAATTATGTAACAGCCTGCGTCCTCCAGCCGTCTTGACCAGTTGACATTATTGGTCTCGTCAAATCTCGCCTTAAGCTCGACAACGGCGATAACCTCGATTCCCTTCTTTGCGGCGCGGCAAAGCGCGTCTATAACAAGGGAATTAGCCGCCATCCTGTAAAGAGAAATTTTGATAGAAACGGTTTCCGGATCCGCCACCGCCTCATCAAGCATGCGAAGATACGGTTTCATCGAATAATACGGGAAAGACAGGAATATGTCATTAAGCCGCGCCGTTTCTTCGATTGTTCTGTCTTCCGGCACATCGGTCTGATCGCGGGGAGACAGCGACGAATAGAACAAATCCGGGTCGTCGCCGAAATGTCTGCGCAGCTTTGATTCAAGACCGTAGACAGACCCTAAATCAAGCACCGACATCGAATGATAATATTTTGTCTCGTTTAAGCCTATCATTGAGACGATTGCGCGGCCGATCTTTTCCGCTCCCGCATAGGACGCGGAATAAGTTTCAAGCCTGACCGGAGTCATTTTCTCGCGGCGCTTTATAATCGCCGTCACGTAGTCGCGATAGTCGACTTCGTCGTCGGCAAAATTATCCTCAACGGTAACATCGGCGTTGCGGGTAACGCGGACTATTGTTCTACCGAAAATATCGTAATTTTTGAAGATATCCGACGCGAAACGCAGCATAAGATCTTCTACCGGAACAAATGTCATTCCTTCGGCGGAAGGCAGCGATATTATACTACCGAAAGCGTTTGATATGGGAATGATTCCGAGAGAGGATTTCCCTCCGTCCTTTTTCGGTCTTATCGATACGACAAGATAAGGCTTCAGGTTTTCCAGCATCGGAAGCGGATGCTTTGCGTCGATTATCCGCGGGGTGACATAAGGAAGCACCTCGCGTTTAAAATATTGCCGGGCGACACGGGCGATATCGCCTTTAAGTCCGCCGGCGCCGATGAATTTGACGCCCTTAGACGCAAGCGCTGACGTGAGATTTCTGTAGCAGTTGTCGCGCAGCGCGTAGAGCGGGCGGGTTTCGGCGTACATTTTTTCAAGCTGCTCGGATGCCGTCATTCCGGTCTTGCCGTCCGGCGGATCGTCCGGAAGCAGGCTGCGGTCATACATGGAACCGACACGCACCATGAAGAATTCGTCAAGATTTGAGCCGAATATCTCGATGAACTTCATCCGCTCAAAAAACGGCACCTCATGCGCCTGCGACTGCATCAGCACTCTTTTATTAAATTTGAGCCAGCTCAGCTCACGGTTTTCGTAAAATGAAATCATAGGATCGACCGCGGCGGAAGCTTTTTCCGCCTTTATTCTTTATATAAAAATGTTGGGATTACTCCTGATCAGAGAACGAATGCTCGCGCGGGATATCGTCGCCCGAAATGTCGCCGTCTTCCGTATCATCGATATCATCGATATCTTCGGATTCAAGGTCATCATCAAGGTCGTCGAAATCTTCATCGGGTTCTGGTTCTGATACCAGTTCCAGTTTAGCTTCGGCAACCGGTTCCGCATTTCCGTTTTCTTCGATTTCTCTCATGCGGCTTAGGAGGTAACCTTCGCGAAGACCTGCCCCGGAGATAACAATGTTTTTGGGATTCACCCGTCGGACGACTTCGGCAAATGCAAGGAGACCGGCGACAATGGTATGAAGCCGCTCAGGCATCAGGCGGATAAGCGTTTCGATACGTTTTTTGTTAAGATCGGTATAAAAGTCGACGGTATCAAGAAATTCTTCGTATGAAATCGTATATCCGGACATCGGCGCCGGCGCGCCTGTCATCTCTGCGTGAAGTCTGGCGGCGGAACGGGCGGTTCCTCCGACGATATACAGAGTGTCGCCGTAGCTGCCGAGCCAGTCGACATAGCTGATACGCTCCTCGACATAGCGGCTTAACTTCCTCTTTTCTTTTTTGGAGGGTATAACCTTGTCGACGAATTTTCTGTAAAGTGAAAGACAGCCGAATTTGTCGGAATAAGCCTTTACCGCCAGACCGTCGACAAACCCGAGCAGCTCTATCGAGGCGCCTCCGAGGTCGCAAAGCATACCGGTTCTGATACTGCCGCCGAGGGCGTATTTAAGACCGTCGAAGCAGAGCAGCGCTTCGTTTTCTCCCGATATAAGCGAGGTGTCAAGACCGGTCTGAGCCTTGACTATCGATACCACCCTCGAAGCATTTACTATGTTTCGAAGAGAAGCGGTCGCAAGACTGAATATACGATCTTCCTCTACATTAACGGCGAGCGCCAGTTTTTTATATTTTTCCAGAGTTTCGATAAGACGGCTGATTCCGGCGTCGGACATAATCCTGCGGCGCTTATAGTTGATAAGCCCGATGGTCGAAGATTCGGTGAGTACCAAATTAAGTCTCGTTTCTCCTCCCGATGTCGTAACATCGTATATATTCATCTTAACGGTATTCGAGCCGATATCGACGACCGCATAGCGTGTTTTTTCAAAGCTCATAAATTGTGTGTCCTTTCTTAATTAAAGTATATATAATTCAGCTCCGACCGAGAGAAGTCCAGTATTCTTCGAGACAAATGCCTCTTTCGTATATCTTGCACGCATGATAACGACCGATGTATCTGAAATGCCAGGGTTCATACGTAATTCCGGTTATATCGGTTTTCCCCTCCGGGTAACGAATGATAAATCCAAATTTATGACAGTTAGCCGCCATCCATTTCCCTGCCGGAGTGTCTCCGAAGCTTACGTCGGCGGCAGGAAGGTTATGCATATCGCAGCAAAGACCCGATTGATGCTCAGAGGTTCCGGGAACCGCGACGATCTTGGATGCGGCGGCGTAAGCCTTTTCATCGCCAAGATAGCTGTATTGAAGCAGCCGCGCGTTAAACAGCTGGCTTTGATAATTATAGTTGCGAAATCCGGAAGTGACGGTAACGTCGTTATATCCCTGCGCTCTCGCTTCAATAAGGAAGGCTTCCAGCGATTTGGCGGCATAAAGCCTAATCTGCTGTACTGCGCGGCCATCCTGCCGGGTATCAATTATATCTACAAGATCATCAGGCACATAATCCGGCTCAAGCTTGTGGGTGGAGTTGATAAGCGTCAGATACTCATCGCCCTTGGGATTCATGTATTCCTCATACATGCTGATATCCGCTTTAAAATTAAAGGTGTAGTTTTCCCATGTTGTCTCTGCCGGAGGCTGGGGCGCCGCTTCGGTTACGTCATCAACGGCGTTAACGGGAACTTCTATGGGAATATCCGCGGGAGTTTCTCCTTCCCCGACAGTCTCCATATCCGGATAGACAATATTGCCGTCAGCGTCGGTTTCGATGCTGGGCGCAAAGGGATCGAGCGTAGTTGAATCGACAGGCGCGCCGGACTGAGATTTCGGCATGACGGCAACTCTTAATATAATTACCGTGACGGTAATTATCAGCGCAAGCGCGGCAAAAACAGTTACAGTACCTATAATGACCCGCTTCCGCTGTTTTTCTTCTTTGCGTCTTCTGGTCTCTTCCACCAATTTTCTGCGCTGATCCGCCATGCGAGCTTCGGCTCTGCGGCGTGACTCGGCGGCTGCCTGCTCGGGGCTCATTTGACTGTAATCTTCTCCGCGATAGGGAGCGCTCATTCGACGGCTCTGATTTGTCTGTCTGGAGCCGCTCATCTGAACCGGGCGATAGCCGCCGGTACGGGAAGCCCCGACACCGGGCGCGCTTCTTTGACCGGCAGGCTGCCCCNGGGGGCGGCTGCCTGAGGGATGCTGCATCGGAGTGGTACGGTTGTCTTTATTTGGATTACTGCGGTTTTGTGCACCCGGAGCGCGACCGGATTCGATTCCTGGCGCATTTTGCCTTGCGTTTCGGAGTCGGTTGCTGCTTTGAACATTGCTGTTTTGAACATTACTGTTCAGAGCATCCCCGCGCGCCGGTCTTTCGCCCAAAGTACCTTGCTTCGGGTTCTGATTATTCAATTCTTCTGCCTCGTTTATAAAAAATCGGTAATAGTTTAAAAAATTCACTCAACAACATCAATCAACGGAGCGGTATCCGGCGGAGGTGTTTGTCCGGCTCGTTTCAATTCCTCTTCTGCCGCTATCTTTAGCTCTTCCTGTCTTTTAGCTTCTTTTATTGCTCTTACAGTCGCCGGATCGGTCAGTTTGAGGATTTCTTCGGAAAGGCTGTTTTCCGCGATGTTGGGTATCGGAACCTCGTATTTCAGTGAAAAGGACAGCGGTTTGTCGGTGGAAACCGGTTTTCCGTCCGAAGGGGTTATCTCAAGCACCGAGCGCTCGGAGTTGTATTCAGCTGTCATATTCATGACATAGTAATTTATAAACTCATAAGGTATCCAGACTTCATTTGAAATAAGCAGCGCCTTGTCGGTCAGACGGACGGTGTTGCCGTTTATCTCGGCGGTGTCCGAGCCTATTCTGAAGCTGACTGTGTCTCCGTACGGAGACTTTGAGTTGTCGAAATTGGTTTTTGTTATAAAGCTGTATTCGCCGGCATTTCCGGTAACGGTAAAGCTGAATAAATCGGCTAAAGTGTTGAAATTAATATAGAAATGACCGTTATGTTTTACCTTTGACGTGTCATGGCTCCAAAGATGGCTGTCGGCGGTGAAATAACGCCTGCGGAAATATATATAATTCCCTCTGAGCTCTCTGGCTTCGGCGCGTGTTATCTCCGAGCCAAGCACATAAATAACGGTATCTTTTTCAAATCGGTTCGCAAGCGACCGGTAATTAAGGTTGATATACATTGCGGCAAAACATATAATGATCGCCGCGGTAAACATAATGAGAAAGAGTTTTATTCCGCCGAATAACGCCTCAATGCGCTCTGCCCGCTTGCGCTTAAGTTCCGCCTGCCTTGCGCGCCGCTGCGCTTCCCTTCTTTGCTGCGCCCGCCGCTGTTCGGCCTGACGCATCAGCCGCTGCTGTTCCAGTATGCGTTTCTGCCGGAAATCGTTGGTGTTATATCGTCTGTTGTTATAAGAGCCCCTCGGAGCGCCTCCGGCGCTTGCGAAAGCGCCGCTTTGAGGATTCCGAGTGCGGCTTTGCGGCCTTGTACGGCCATTCGTTCTGCCGGAAACGTTCCCACGGTTATTTTGGCTGTATGCCATATCATGAGACCGTCCTTTTATTCAATTCAATGTGTCAATTTTACTGCCGAGTCATCGCCTCAGATATCCGGAAAGCTCGGAAAGACGTTTTCCGGCGTAACTTATAAGTGATTTTTCTGCTTCGCAATAGATATATTCTTCGTTTTCCCCGGGGATTCCCGTCCTGTATCGGCGGCAGCCGAACCGACAGAAACCGAGAGC
>JGI24712J26585_10001450_pt1 | contig 20219 bp, 19 predicted proteins | sample BioPla3DNA2_FD_26585 | JGI IMG/M metagenome (IMG submission 26585) | reverse complement strand
ATATTTGGATATTTAGCTGCTGGATATACTACACTTATATGTTATATTATTTATACATTTGCTCACTATCTTTTTATGGAAAAGGTATGCAAAGAGCATTTAGATGGATATAAAGTATTTAATAGAAAAATCTTATTGCTAATCTCATTTGGAATGATAGCGTGTGGTTTATTATTATTGTTTTTATACAACAATATATATTTAAGATACACTGTTATAGCAATCTCACTGATAATTTGTTTTATTAAGAGAAAGCAAATAAAAAATATTGTGCAAAAGGTTAGGGATTTAAAGAAAGCTTAAAATTTATTTTAATAAATATGATAAGGAGGAGCATGATGAAAAGAGTAATAACCTATGGTACATTTGATTTATTGCATTATGGTCATATAAATTTATTGAGGAGAGCAAAAGCTCTTGGTGATTATTTAATTGTTGTGCTTTCATCAGATGAATTTAACTTAAATGAAAAAAATAAAAAGACTTATTTTACCTATCAACAACGGAAACAATTACTTGAAGCCATTCGTTATGTTGATTTAGTAATACCTGAAAATAATTGGAAACAAAAAAGATCTGATATGCACGAGTATCATATAGATGTATTTGTAATGGGAGATGATTGGCGTGGCAAATTCGATTTTCTTAAAGAAGAGGGAGTTGAAGTAGTCTACCTTTCAAGAACGCCTGAAGTAAGCTCCACAAAAATCAAAAGCGACCTTTATGATGCTGCCGAAGTCAGCTCCCAATCCCAAACATCTCATGATGATATAAATACCGACCCTAACAATTAATCAAACATTCTAAAAGGATAGCTTAGGCAATGCTTAGCTATCCTTTTCTATTTGCACTCCTATCCCAATGCCGGATAGTGCCAGCCAAGCCACATAAAAAGTTCATACATTAAATACATGGGCGAATAAACCTTTATATTGCTGAAAAATAAATAGGCTGGTATCATAGCAAATAATAACACAATACTTGCTTTTATTCCGTCCTTTTTATTTTTTTCTTTGAAAAAAGGCACTATCTCTACTAAAATAATTAATAAAAATATTACCGACGCATAAAATATCATGCTGTCTGCTCACTTCCTTTTTTATATTTTTGCTTAACTATAAAAATCATTAATGTTAAAAACGGCAAGAAAAACTCTATAAAAGTCCATATCAACGGTGCCACTGTTATACCAAATTCAGCGTGAATGTAAGAATCATTAAATTGAATATAAGAGCCTATATATACTAATGCCGCTGTAATAAAAGCTATTCTCCTATAATCCTTTATTTCTAAAATTTCTGCTATCGATATTGTAGTAACATATACCATAAAGCTAATTTTAAAAAATAATAATAACATAAGCATTATAGCAAACAATATCTCCACTCTGCTTAATACATCTCCGATGGAAATCATTCTCAGCGTTTCAAAAGTAGGTATTGTAAAAAGCTTTCCTGCCTCTCCTAATATTGCCGTATCATGAATAACTACTAATAAAATATTAAGCATACCCATAAATGACCCTATATAAACTACTTTTCCTGAATTTTTATTTATATCCCTTACTTCCGGATGAATCATAAGAAAAAATATTATTTCCCCAAGTGGAATGTTTAATGATACGTTAGTAGTTTGAATAAATCTTATTGGCTCAATATCCAGGATTGGTAAAAAATATGAAAAATCCATCAGATTATATGAAAATATAAAAGAAAAAATCATAATTATCATGGACACCCCAAAGAAAAATGAAGCATATCTTGTTACTACCGATAAGCCCTTTCTTGTAGCCCAAGCACACAAGAACATCAGGAAAAATATAGTTACATATGTTGGTGTTTTCGTCATTACTGTTTGTTGTAAAAAAACTCCAATATCCTTTGTGTTTAAAGAAGAAAGCGTCCAGAAAAATATCAGATAAATTGCTGATACAATTTTTCCTCCAACTTTTCCAAAGACTATTGCATTTATCTGAAATAAATTTTTATCAGGAAAATTTTTGATAAGCATAATTAATGGTATTGTAAATACCGCAAAGACAAGATATGATGATATTACTGCTAACCATGATGAGCTTCCTCCCACAGGAGTAAAAAAGCTTGTCAAAAGCATTGATGCTTGTATAAAACAAGCTATTGAAAAAAGCATTTGCATTTTTGATATTGTTCGGCTTTGCTTCAACATTTTATTCTCCTTTACCCCTTGTTTTGATGGTCGGTTAATATTCCATTAATTTTCCCGGTATCTAATACCTCTACCTCAAGGTTTATCCTATAAGGACTTTTTGAATATATTTCATCAAAGTTTTCTACAATTTGTTCAAACTTTTCAGGACTCTTTTTATACAACGCTGAACCAAAACCAAAAATATCCGACTTATAATTCTTAGAGCTTTGTATAGCTGAGCCTATTTTTGTATACATATCATCTTTTAGCAAATCATTGATAAAAGGAATTATATTATCACTATGCTTGTCCTTAAATCCCGCTAGCTCACTTATTCTAAAGGTAGCTTTTATATTTACTTCATTTATAAATTCACCGTCAATATAATCACTTGAAATACTTGATTGTGAGCTTACAATAGCTAATGCTGCATTTCCATCATCATTTTTCACTATTATATTCCTTTTTGGTGATTGTCCTAAAATCCACATTAATCCTTCTGTTTGATGAATACCAAGCTCGCCTATCATCTTCCCCTCTTTAAAAATCGCTGTTCCTTCTATTTCTAAAATAGTGTTTTTATCACTATCAATTTTTGAAACAACAATAGGTGCTATCGGGCATGTTGTTTTATTAATATGAGTTGACAAAAACGAAAGTAAATTTATTTTAGAATAAAACGAGGGTGCTACATCATTATCAAGCATACTTTTTACAGCAAAGGCAGATATATTATTTTGCGTTGTCTTTNTTTGCANCACAGCCTTAGCATCTTGCTTAGCTACTATTAAAGGGACCTCCATTCTGGTATTCTCATTTCTCACAAACCAATCAAGAAAACACGCTATTCCACGTCTTGCCTGCTCTTCACCTATTAAAATTACTTGATTATGACTAAAATATAAGCTCCTAGTGCTTTGGATTTTCAAGCTCTCTATTGCCGCTTGTATATTTACTCCTGTCGAATCTAAAATAATAGGCTCTGTTTCCCCTTGGGAATCCTTTTGCCCCTTAGACATATCACCCACCTGCAATACAAGCTTAATTTCATCTTTTTCCGCCCCTGCATCTATACCCATACCTGTAACTATTGCCAGATCGCCTACTTCCTTTGAATCCCAGCAGCCTGCTAAAAATAACGCCATAGTAAATATTAATATAACTCTGAATATTTTCATAAAACCCCTTAATTAATTATTTTTAGTTTTACCACGCCTTATATCATCAACCCCCGAAAGACTCTTAGGTCTTGTTTTCATAGTCCATATAGGCATTCTTATATAGCTGTCTTGGACATTTCTAGCTGGTATTAATCCTTCAAAATAAGGCACACCAAATGATGTGAGCGACGCTAAATCTATCAAAATTGCAAAAAATACAAGTGTAAACCCATATCCACCTAAAAAAGCCGAAAACACCATAGATATAATTCTTAAAATAGTAACAACATCTGTTTGACTTGGCACAACAAAGCCTGCAACCGCTGTAATAGCAACAGTAATAACAACAGGAGCACCAACTATCCCTGCAGAAACTGCCGCTTCTCCCATGACTAATGCACCTACAATACTAATTGCTTGCCCCACTGGTCTTGGCAGCCTTAGTCCGGCTTCTCTCAATATTTCAAAGGCGAAAACCATTATAAAAGATTCTATAAAGGCTGTAAAGGGTGTTCCTTCCTTTGCTTCTGCTAAAGTAAACAGTAGCTTTGTCGGTATTAATTCCTGATGAAAGGTTGTTAAAGAGATATATATAGCAGGTGCAAATATCGCTATCATAAATGATATAAACCTTAATATTCTCAATGCTGTTGCATATGAAGGGCGAACATAATAATCTTCAGCCGTCTGAAAGCTTTCTATAAAGAGCATTGGCACAGTAAGCACAAAGGGTGAGCCATCTGTGATAATAGCTATTCTCCCCTCTAGTATTCTAGCACTTGCTACATCAGGCTTTTCCGTATAATTTACAGTAGCAAATAAACTAAAAGGATTATGGTCAATATAGGACTGTATATAACTAGAATCAATAAGAGCGTCAATACTAATATCCTCCAGCTGAGATTTTAATTCATTTAAAATCTCAGGATTTACAACCCCATCAACATATGCCAAAGCAACACTTGTCTGTGATTTTCTGCCTATTACCATATGCTCTATTATTAGTGATGATTTTATACGTCTCCTTAGCAGTGCAGTGTTCGTTCTAAAGTTTTCGGTAAAACATTCTCTAGGGCCTCTGACAACGGATTCAGATTGTGGCTCTGTCACTCCCCTCTTATCCCAGCCTCTAGTACTTATTATTAATCCTCGCTTAAACCCATCAATTAAAAACACCGTATCACCCGACATAAAGGCATTGATAAGTTTTGCTGGACTTTCCTCATAAACTACATCAGCTGAGCAAATAACGCAGTTTCTTACTGCCTCAACTACATCGCAGGGCTTAGATGGCATATATATTTCATTGCCTTTAAACAGCTTTAGCGGCTGTAATATGGATTGTGCTATTAATTCTTGATTTACAAGTCCATCTACAAATATAACTGCACCATTAAGCTCGCTGTTTTCTCCAAAATTAAATGTCGTCACCTTTATATCAAGGCTTGTGCCAACAATGCCTCTGATTTTATTTAAATCTTCATCAAGCACTCCTATAAGCTCTGAATAAATAGGACAGGAATTTTGCTTTTCCCACTCATTTTCAGCCTTTATCTCTTTACTGCTTATTATTTTCTTTATATGTCTATTTAACGCTTTAAACAACATAATCATTTTCCTTTTATTTTTTTGTTAGTATTTGTATCAAATAAATAATTATTCAAGTTCTATTTCCTTTTACACTCAAATATAATATCTACGAAAGGAATGATAAAAATGACAGAAACAAAAATACTTGAAAATGAAATTTCAAAGCAAAATGAAGTATCCACGCCTATTTCAATTGAGGAACATAAAAATCAATCTGCATCACCCTCTCTTGAAAAATCTCCTATAATTCAAATCAATCCAAATTTCAACCCTCAGAAAAGGACAAGCTTAATAAAAATAAAAAGCAAGCTTATTTTTTCACTAATGATTTTACTATTAGCAGGAGTGCTTCTCGGTGGAATGGTTTCTCCTTATATCAAGGAATCTGATATAAGCTTTTTAGCAAATAGCTTTCTCCAATCAAGGCAAAACGAAGAATTTTTTAGCATTTTTAAAGCAAGTCTTTTTGGAACTCTTGCTTTGGTAGGAGCTATATTTCTACTTGGATTTTCCGCCATATCCTCCCCTCTTTTATTTATTGCACCGCTGTTTAAAGGCCTTGGTTTAGGCGTTTCCATAGGATTTTTATATCTAAGTGAAAGCTTTAACGGACTTTTAAAGGCACTTCTTTTTATAGTTCCAAGCGGCGTATTTAGCTCGGTGATAATTGTACTATCTACAAATGCAGCAATACGATTTTCAATCTATACCTTACTATGTATTTCACAAAATCAACAAAAGCAACAAAATAATAGTAATCAAAATTCTTCATCTAAAGCAAGTCCAATTGCAGCCTTAATATTCAAGCTTTTTATATTTGTTATTCTTACAGTGCTGTGTGCTTGCATTGATGGCTTGGTGTCAATATTATTCAGAGGATTTTTTGCATAAAAAATTCCCTGCTCAGCCTTTACGCTAGCAGGGAGTTTTTCATACAATCTCATACAAATCATTAGCACCATCTTTAAGTACATGATCTTTTATTTCAATAACCTTTACCTTAAGTGGATTTTTACCAAGATTAATTTCTATTATATCGCCAATTTTCACATCATATGATGCCTTTACAGCACGTCCGTTTACAAAAATTTTTTCAGCGTCACAAGCTTGATTTGCCACAGTGCGACGCTTAATAAGACGTGAAAGCTTTAAATACTTATCTATTCTCATAATAACTCTTTCTATAAAACTTAAGCGGACTCCTATAAAAGAAGTCCACTTTTAATGCCAAATTTTTCTTTTGCGAAGATTACTTAGCTACAGCATCTTTCAAAGACTTACCAGCCTTAAAAGCAGGTACTGTTGTAGCGGGAATTTCAATAGGCTTCTTTGTTTGAGGATTTACACCTGTACGAGCTGCTCTCTTACGAACTTCAAAAGTACCAAAGCCAACGAGTTGAACCTTGTCACCCTTTACAAGAGCGTCAGTGATAGCATTGATTACAGCGGATAAAGCCTTATCAGCTGTCTTCTTTGTGATTTCCGCTTCCTCAGCAATAACTGAAATTAATTCTGCCTTTGTCATAAATTAAACCTCCGTAATTTTATAAAGCAGTTTCTATATTACGAACTGCATTATTCCTAATTGTTCCGTCGTTTTCATTATTAGAAAGTTCGACATCCCTAAATCGCATTATAAACCTATTTATTGAATCTGTCAAGAGTTTTTCAGCGTTTTTATCCAACATTCTTAATAAATCACAGTAAAAGAGCAAAAAATCGCCTAATTTTTCATCAATATGCTGAATTTTTTCATCATTAACATTATTTTCAATGTCGTCCAAAGCCTTTCGCAAACAGCTGAATATTTCAGCATTATTACTAAAATCAGCACCGGACTTTGCCGCTCTCTTTCCAACCTTTTGAGCTTTCATAAGTGCGGGTAATGTCTTTGGTACGCTTTCAAGAGTTTGATAAACCTTGTCTTGCCCTTTTGATTTTTGCTTTAATTCATCCCAATTTTTTAAGACCTGCTCAGAATTTTCAGCACTGACATCTCCAAAGACATGAGGATGACGATAAATAAGCTTTTTGCATATATCATTGCAAACCTCATTAAAATCAAAGCTGCCTATCTCCTGCTCAATCCTTGCGTGAAAAACGACCTGTAAAAGCAAATCGCCTAACTCCTCCTTAAGCAAAGGAGTGTCGTCATTATCAATAGCCTCAGCTACTTCATACGCTTCTTCAATCAGGTTCATCCTAATCGAATGATGGTCCTGCTCTCTATCCCAAGGACAGCCATTTTCACTACGCAACAAAGCCATAATTTCCAAAAGGTCAATTAAGCCATAATTATCTTTGAATTTAAACATCAAAAACCTTTTTCCTAAATATAATTTATAAAGTCTTTCTCACTGTTAAACGACAGTGACTTTATTTTACCCTATTATGATGATAAATTCAAGTCTTTTGGCATAATTAGTTTATTTTTGTTTAATTATTATGGATTTTATACCAATTGACTTACTAAAAATCAGTAATAATATATAAATAATCGCACCTGTTGATACCGATAAAATTAAGGAAAACACTGAATTTGTTATAACATTTAATAGATTCCAAATAATTTTTGCACTAACCACACAAAAAACAGCAGATAAAAAAGGTCTTAAAAATATCACTTTAAAATCCATATCAAGCTTTACTTCTCTTTTTAATATAGAAAATCCAATGAAAAATACTACAATATAGCTAAAAAGTGTAGAAAATGTTGCACCCTTTATATTTATTTGTGGTATAGGAGTTAAAAATATATTTCCTAGCCANTTAATACATATTCCTAAAAGCATAAGCTTTAACGGCACATCTCCCCTTCCTATTGACTGTAAAACTGTAAAAATAACGCCAGTCACAATTAAAAACATTCCAAATATGCCGAGAAGCTGTACTAGTGGAAGGGCTATTTGTGCCTCTGACGGTCTAGATGAATAAAGCAAAGCGAGTATTGGCTTTGCCATGGCAGCTAAGCCAAAGCATAATGGAAAGCCCATTATAAGTGTTCCTCTAAATACGATAGTAATATTTCTATTAAGCTCCTTGTAATCCCTTTGTGAAAATGCTGCAGCAATATTTGGCAAAGCACTTTTATCAAGCATAGATGCAATTGCCGGAATCAGCATAAACAGTGATGCAGCTATCCCTGTATAACTTCCATACATAAATACGCCAAGTCCCTCAAGTCCATTTGACGAATTAATGGCCTGAGGATAATTTCTAATAAAAAATTCATGATTTTTTAAGATTGAATTGCTTATTCCCCGTGGTACAGTAAGAATGTCTATTGATGACATAAAATTCATAACAACAGCACTTAAGCCAATAGGTGCGGTTTCTTTTATCAAAAGCTTGGAAATTTCTATTCCTGACTGAGAAAACGGATTTTCCAAGAGTTGTTTTTTACTTATACCATCCTTCATTTTACTTCTTATAAAAAGATATAAAAAAGCTGATATTTCACTAAATGTAACTCCAAGCACAGCACCACCGGCGGCAAATGGAATAGCGAGTCTTACTGCTTTTTCAGCACTATCAGCTGCTAATCCGAAAACCATTCCTGAAGATTTGTATTGATAATCTGCCCACAGAATTGCACCATAAGAAAAAGAAAGTCCAAACACTGCTTTAGTACACGCCTCAATTATTTGTACTGCCGCAGTAGGCTTCATGTTATTAAGTCCCTCAAAATACCCTCTATAAACCCCTCCTATACAGCACAAAAGCACAGTTGGTGATATGATAAGGATGGGTAAATAGCTTTCAGGCATTTTTGTAACTATGCTTGAAAAGGGTTTTGCTAAAACAAGCATTACTAAAGTCGAAATCAATCCAAAAAAGCCAAACAACCTTAAAGCCACTCTCTTTATCTTTTGAGCATTGTAAAACTGCTTTTTAGCTATATTAGCTGAAACAAGGTTAATCATTGCCGTAGGTATTCCCGCTGCTGTAACAGCGTATACCGGAGAAAATAAGCCATAGGCTGAGGAATAATACCCCATACCCGTACCTCCAAGTATATTCGCAAGTGGTATTCTAAAAATTGCCCCTACAATTTTTGTCACAACCATAGCTGTTAACAGTATCAAGGTATTATGTAAAAGCTTACTCTTTTTTATATCCATCATAAATATCCCTCCATAAAATATTCTATTTATGCCTGTACATAATTAGAAGTGTTTATTAAGGAATATTTTGGCTATAATAATCATGAGGTGATCAAATGCTTAAACAAGGCTACAAATTTATGTTTAATATTCCTGAAAACGGCACAAAGTCCACCCTTACAAATATTACAATTTGTATTGAAGCAGCAAGAAAAAATTATTGCTCTTATGAAATAGTGCAAAGAATTATTACCAATTATCTTAATAAGATAGGACAATCACAATTATCAAAAGAAACCAATGATAATTTCGAAAAACTGTTTTCCTCATTAGCAAAGTTATCCGCTTTTAACGGTTTTGAGCTGGTACGTATGGAAATCAGCACAAATTATAACAGACCTATACGTATCGCCCGTGAAACCCTTACCCCGCAAAAAAGAGCAGAGCTTGATAATATTTTGAGGCAAATTAACTCCTTTGATATAAAACAGCTTAATGTCGAGGAAAGTAAAAAACCACATATAGAAAAACAGATAAAAAAAGAAAAAAACAAGAAAACAAAAAGCTATTTAATGCTAATTGTTATTCCTGCTTTGATAACTCTTTTTGGAATTATATCATTGGTATTATCTGTATAAATATACCTACCCTCTGCCAAGACTTTTATCCTTCATAGCTCTTTGAATATCTCTTTGAGCATCACGCTTTGCGGCTGTTTCTCTTTTATCATATAGCTTTTTACCCTTGCAAAGGCCTACCTGCACCTTTACCATAGAGCCTTTAAAATACAGTGACAGGGGTATAAGAGTATAGCCTCCCTGCTTTACAAGTCCAAAAAGACGCATAATCTCTTTTTTATGGAGTAAAAGCTTTCTTTCTCTTAGTGGGTCACGATTAAAGATATTTCCCTTTTCATATGGTGAAATATGCATCTGCTTAATAAACGCTTCACCATTTTGTATATTTATCCAAGAATCCTTTAAATTCACGCCGCCACCACGAATCGCTTTGACCTCAGTACCGAAAAGCTCAAGCCCTGCTTCTACACTTTCTTCAACAAAATATTCATGCCTAGCTTTCCTATTTTCCGTAATAGTTTTTATATTCATCAATTCTCCTGTTCTATGGTAAAAGGAATGAGAAAAAACGGCATAACATCGTCATACCGTCTACACTGCCAAATCACTGCAGTTGATGATTTAATTGCTTTNAACACACCTTGACATTTTATTCAACCATAAATTNAAGTGCATTATAAAAGCGTTGTAAGAGTATATGCCTATACTCTTACAAGCCTTAAGTATTATTCTACAATAAACTTACTTAACTCATCAAGCAATGGCTGGCAATCGTCGGAATGAATATTAAGCTCTAAATCCTTAGATAAATCTAAGCTGAAAATACCCATAATAGACTTAGCATCAATAGCATATCTGCCAGAAATCAAATCAACTTCATAATTTACTTTCCCTACGGTATTAACAAATTCTTTTACATCATTAATGGTTTTAATAGAGATTTTAATTTTTTTCATATTATAAAACCCTCCTTCTTATACTGTTATAATAAGAATATCAGAAAAGCTTCAACTAGTCAATAGCAATTATAAACTATTCTAATTATTTGTATGATTTTACAAAAAAAATCGATTTTTTTGACATATATAATATTAATTCACTACATATTTGTTTATTTTTTCCACTAAAGTATCGAAACTATTTCCATCAATTTTCAAATCTAAAGGTTTTGATGTATCAAGGCTAAAAATTCCAATAATTGATCTGGCATCTACGAAATAATTTCCATCACCAATTTCACACATAGCCCCACTTTTTTCAATCAAATCTACAAAATCCTTTACCTTTTCTACATTATTTAATAAAACCCTGACATTTTTCATGAGCTATTCCTTTCCCTGTAATTCTTTTGTTTATTATAATAACATATTTATAAAAATAGTCAATACATATTGCAAAAAAAAATGTTTTATACTATAATAGATATATCGATTTATAAAAAAATTTAGATAAGGATAGTATGATTTTTCATATGAATTTTCAAATATATACATTAGGCTGTAAAGTTAATCAGTATGAAAGTGATATGCTAAGAGATTTAATGTGTAAAAACGGCTTTAAAGAGCAAAAAGAAGGTATCAGCGATATTTATATTATAAATTCCTGCACCGTAACCGCTCAGGGCGATAAAAAAGCAAGGCAAGCAATAGGAAGATATAAAAAGCTTAATCCTAGTGCTATTATTGTACTAACTGGCTGTTTTCCACAGGCTTTTCCTGAAAAAGCCTCACTGATGGAACGTGCTGATATAATAACAGGCGTCACTGACAGGGCAGAAATTCCTCATAAGATTAAGCAATACCTTTTGGATAGAAATAGAATTATCAACATAAATAGGCATAATAATTCATTTGATGAAACAGGATATGTAAATTCCGATAAAACTCGTGCCTATGTAAAGATTCAAGACGGATGCGATAGGTTCTGTACCTATTGTATTATTCCTAAGGCAAGAGGGCCGGTGCGTTCTCGCAGAATTGAAGATATTATAAATGAGGTGTCCCTTCAAGCTGATAATAATCATAAGGAAATCGTTTTAGTCGGCATAAACCTTGCTTTGTATGGCAGAAAAGAGGGCTTATCCCTCGCTGATGCCGTTGAAGCTGCTGCTAGTGTTAATGGAATAAAGCGTATAAGGCTCAGCTCTTTAGAGCCTGAGATGCTCACTGATTCTGAAATACAACGCATGGCTGGTGTGGACAAGCTTTGCCCGCATTTTCATTTATCCATTCAAAGTGGAAGTGACTCTACACTTAAAAGAATGGGCAGACATTATGATAAAAAATTATATCTAGATATAGTTAAAAACTTGCGTAAGCATTTTGATAATTGTGCAATAACTACCGATATAATGGTAGGTTTTCCAGAGGAAAGCGAAGAAGAATTTGAAGAATCACTAAGCTTTGTAAAACAAATGAATTATGCACAGGTTCATGTTTTTTCATACTCACAAAGACAGGGTACAAGGGCTGTAATGCTGAAAAATCAAATTCCACCGGAAATAAAGGCAATACGACATAAAAAAATTCAGGAAGCTGCAGATTTTTCACGTAAGAAGTTCTTAGAAAATCAAATTGGTACAACCCAAAGCATACTTATAGAAAAGCCACAGAGCCAGCTGTATTCGTACGGTCATACTGAAAATTATGTAGAAGTTAGAGTAATAGGCGTTGAGATGCCAAGGCATGAAATTATTAATGTAAAAATAACAGGTGCTGAAAATGATCACTGCATAGGCGAGCTTGTCTAGCTTATTTAATATGGTTTAATAATTTTATTATAAATTTATTGGAGGAAGAAATGTCGAAAAATTCTGTTTATCGCATTTACGTTGAAAAAAAAGAAGAATTTGCAGTTGAAAGCAAGGGGATCTTTGATGAGCTTGTTTCATTTTTGCAAATCAAAAGCTTGCAAAATGTGAAGATTATCAATAGATATGATGTTGATAATATCTCGAAAGAAAACTTTGAAAAAGCAATTCCCACAGTTTTTTCAGAGCCACCCGTCGATAATATTTTTTTTGAGCTGCCAAAAAATACTCAAAACGAAGTATATCTAGCTGTTGAATTTCTGCCAGGACAATTCGACCAGAGAGCTGATAGTGCTGCACAATGTATTCAGCTGTTATGTGGTGGGGAACGTCCAAGAGTTAAGAGTGCTAAAATCTATATTCTCAGTGGTAAAATTTCCGACGCTGAAATGCAAAAAATCAAGGACTTTTTAATAAACCCCGTAGAATCACGTGAATGTGGTCTTGATGCCTATCAAACGCTTGAAGAAAAATTTGAAATTCCAAATCAAGTTGATGTGCTTGATGGATTTATTTTACTCGATGAAAACGGACTAAAAGAATTTGTTAATGAATATTCATTAGCTATGGATGTTGATGATGTAAAGTTTTGCCAAGAATATTTTAAAAGTGAAAATCGCAATCCTACAATAACAGAAATCAGAATGATTGATACCTATTGGAGCGATCATTGCAGACACACAACTTTTCTCACTGAAATAACAGATGCTAAAATTAATGCTGATTATATAAATAAAACCTTTATTACATATAAGCTTCATAAAAAAGAGCTTGGAAGAGAAAATAAGCCGATTACCCTAATGGATATTGCAACTGCTGCTGCCAGAAAGCTGAAAAAAGACGGTTTTCTTCCCGACTTAGATGAAAGCGAAGAGATCAATGCCTGCTCAGTAAAGATTAAGGTTGATGTTGATGGAAAAATGCAGGACTGGCTTTTAATGTTTAAGAATGAAACACACAATCACCCAACTGAGATTGAGCCATTCGGTGGTGCGGCAACCTGCCTCGGTGGTGCTATACGTGACCCTCTTTCAGGACGTGCCTATGTATATCAGGCTATGAGAATCACAGGTGCTAGTGACCCCTTGCTCCCTGTTGAAGAAACGATTAAAGGAAAGCTTCCTCCTAAAAAAATCACAACAACTGCAGCAGCAGGATATTCCTCATATGGGAATCAAATCGGACTTGCCACAGGACTTGTCAATGAAATATATCACAAGGGTTATATGGCTAAAAGAATGGAGCTTGGTGCTGTTATTGCTGCTGCGCCTGCTGAAAATGTAGTCCGTGAGAGGCCAATAGCAGGTGATAAAATTATTTTGCTCGGCGGTAGAACAGGCCGTGATGGCTGTGGCGGTGCAACAGGCTCTTCAAAATCACATAATCTTGACAGCCTTGAAAAATCCGGTGCAGAGGTGCAAAAAGGTAATGCTCCTGAGGAGCGTAAAATTCAAAGGCTGTTCAGAAATAAAAATGTTACTCGCCTTATCAAGCGATGCAATGACTTTGGTGCAGGTGGTGTATCCGTAGCTATCGGAGAACTGGCTGACGGACTCGATATAAACCTTGATGTTGTTCCTAAAAAATATGAGGGTCTTGACGGTACGGAGCTTGCTATTTCTGAAAGTCAAGAAAGAATGGCTGTTGTTGTAGCTGATAGTGATGTGGAAAAATTTATTTCCTTTGCTAATGAAGAAAATCTTGAGGCAACTGTCGTAGCCGAAGTAAAGGCTGAGCCTCGCCTTTTAATGACGTGGAAGGGCAAGGAAATTGTTAATCTTTCAAGAGAATTTTTAAATTCAAACGGTGCTAAAAAATTTGCGGAGATACAAATAAACAAGCCTGAAATTAAGCCCTTGTCAAATAGAAAAAATACTAAAGCAGATTGGATTAATCTTGTTTCCGATTTAAATGTCGCATCTCAAAAGGGATTATTGCAGCGTTTTGATAGCTCAATTGGTACAAGCACAGTCCTTATGCCCTTTTCTGGAAGGCATCAAGCTACACCTATTCAATCCATGGCAGCAAAAATCCCTGTACTTGATAAGCAAACAACTACTTCTTCAATAATGTCGTGGGGATTTAATCCTTTTTTATCAGAACAATCTCCATATCATGGGGCACAATCAGCCGTTATTGAAAGCGTCGCTAAAATAATTGCTACCGGTGGTGATATTAACAAATGCTGGCTTACCTTCCAAGAATATTTTGAAAGAACTAAAGATGACCCCATACGCTGGGGAAAGCCTTTCGCAGCCCTGCTCGGTGCTTATAAGGCACAAACAGAGCTAAAGCTGGCTTCAATCGGTGGCAAGGACAGTATGTCCGGCACTTTTGAAGAAATTGATGTTCCTCCTACTTTGGTTTCAATTGCTGTAAGTGTTTCCAATCAAGATAATATAATTAGCAGTGACTTTAAATTGCCCTTTAGCAAAATAGCTTATATAAAACCACGATACGACGAAAATAACGAACCTGTATATGAAAGTGTAAAGGAAGTTTTCTTAGCTGTACAAAAGCTTATACGTGAGAAGAAGGTACTTTCCTCATGGGCAGTGGGCTTTGGAGGTATTGCTGAAGCTGTGTTTAAAATGTCATTGGGAAATAAAATTGGTGCTAAGCTAAAAAATATCAATGACGATGAATTATTTAACCCTGTTTATGGCAGCTTTATTTTGGAATTGTCCGATAAGGCTGTGCAAAGCGATTCATCAAGCCTTGAAATCATTGGTGAAACTATCTCGGAATATAAAATTATCTGCAATGATATTGAGCTTGACATTAGCGAGCTTGAAAAATCATGGAGCGATAAGCTAGAGCCAGTTTTTAAAACTAAGACAAGCGAAAAAACTGCACCTAAAAAAATCAGCTTTAAGGAAGACTTTACTTTCCATTACAGTGGTGAAAGTGCAAGACCTCAAGTGCTTATTCCTGTATTCCCTGGAACAAATGGTGAATATGATATGAAGGGTGCTTTTGAGCGTGAGGGCGCTAAAGGCAAAATTTTTGTAATAAAAAATCTTACTGCTAATGATATAAAAGAAAGTGTAGATGCCTTTGCAAAGGCTATTGAAGGCTCAAATATCATAGCTATTCCTGGTGGCTTTTCAGGTGGTGACGAACCTGAGGGAAGTGCTAAGTTTATTGCTGCATTCTTTAGAAATCCTAAAATTACCGACGCTGTTCATAATATGCTTTATAAAAGAGATGGACTTATGCTGGGCATTTGCAACGGCTTTCAGGCATTAATAAAGCTGGGTCTTGTTCCTCATGGAAAAATTGTTCATCTTGATGAAAATTCACCTACTCTTACATTTAATGAAATAGGACGTCATCAAAATCAGCTTGTACATACAAGAATTGCTTCAACAAAAAGTCCATGGCTAAGCGAATGTAAGGTTGATGAGGTATATACAATTCCTATTTCACACGGAGAAGGCAGATTTGTAGCAGAACAAAGCATTATTGATTCTATGATTAAAAATGGGCAAATCGCTACTCAATACGTGGATTTAAACGGAAGCCCCACTATGGATATTGAATATAATCCTAATGCTTCTGTCTGTGCTATTGAAGGTATTTTATCAATAGACGGAAGAATTTTAGGAAAAATGGGACATAGTGAGCGATATGCTGATGGATGCTTTACCAATGTTGATGGTAAAAAACAGCAGCCACTGTTTAAAGGTGCTGTTAAATACTTTAACTATTAAAACACGAGCTTATTAACGAAAGGAACGAAAAATGCTACCAAAAATAGGAATCCGCCCTGTAATCGATGGACGTCAATTCGGCGTTCGTGAAAGTCTTGAAGCTCAGACAATGGAGCTTGCGAAAACTGCTGCAAAGCTCATTTCTGAAAACATTCGCCATGCTAATGGTGAGAAGGTAGAATGTGTTATTGCAAATACAACAATAGGTGGTATTGCTGAAAGTGCTGCTTGTGAAGAGCAGTTTTCAAAGGAAAATGTTATAGCTACACTTACAGTTACTCCATGTTGGTGCTATGTAACACAGGTAATGGACCAAAATCCAAACACAATAAAGGCTATTTGGGGATTTAATGGCACAGAAAGGCCTGGTGCTGTTTTTCTAGCTGCTGCTATGTCTGCATATGCACANATGGGAATGCCTGCTTTTTCAATCTATGGACATGATGTAAAGGATATTGACGACAAGGAAGTACCCGATGATGTAAAGGAAAAAATACTTCAGTTCGCTCGCTGTGCTATTGCAGTCGGTTCTATGAAAAACAAAAGCTATGTTAATATTGGTGCTACCTCTATGGGGATTGGCGGCTCATACTGTAATGAGGATTTCTTCCGTACTTATCTAGGAATCCATCCGGAATGGGTAGATATGAGTGAAATTATTCGCAGAGAAAAGCTTGGAATCTATGACCATGAGGAATTTGAAAAGGCTCTTAAATGGGTAAAGGCTAACTGCAAAGAAGGAATTGATGTAAATGAGAAGCCTAAATCTGCCGACGAAAAGGAAAAGGATTGGGAATTTTCTATAAAAATGACTCTTATTATAAAAGATATTCTTTTCGGAAATGAAAAACTGGCAGAAATGGGATGGCTTGAAGAGGCAAAAGGCAGAAATGCAATTTCCGGTGGTTTTCAAGGACAAAGGCAGTGGACTGACTTTATGCCTAATGCTGATTTTGCCGAAGCTATTTTAAACACTACATTTGACTGGAACGGCAAGCGTGAAAGCGTACCTTTTGCCACTGAAAATGACGGTTTAAACGGAATTACTCAAACCTTCTTGCATTTGCTTACAGCACGTGCTGCTATTTTTGCTGATGTACGAACATATTGGAGTCCCGATTCAGTCAAGCGTGTGTCAAATTGGACACCGGAGGGTCTTGCTAGTAAAGGGTTTATCCATATGATAAACTCAGGTGCTGCTGCATTAGACGGAACAGGTGCAGCTAAAAATGAAAAGGGCGAAAATGAAATGAAGCAATGGTGGAATGTTACTGAAAATGATATTTCGGCAATGCTGCAAAACACTAAATGGTGTCCTGCTAATCTCGGATATTTCAGAGGTGGAGGTTTCTCCTCTTCCTACTCCACTAAGGGTGATATGCCTGCAACCTTCGTCCGTCTAAACCTTGTAAAAGGTCTTGGTCCTGTACTACAAATTGTTGAAGGTCATACAGTTGAGATTCCTGAAAATGTTAATAAAATACTTCTGGATAGAACTGATAAAACATGGCCGTCTACATGGTTTGCACCGAAAATTACGGGGAAAGGTGCATTTAAAGATGTTTATTCCGTTATGGCAAACTGGGGTGCAAATCATGGAGCTTTTGTCTATGGACATATTGGAGCAGATTTGATTACGCTTGCATCAATGCTCAGGATACCCGTTTCTATGCATAATGTTGATGAAGAAAAGATATTCCGTCCACATTCATGGTCAGCCTTTGGTACTGAAAACCTTGAAAGTGCCGATTTTAGAGCATGCAAAAACTACGGATCTTTATATTAATTTATGCAAAAAGAACAAATTAGCCTTGACTAACTCATGCTTTTTGTGTATAATAAACTAGTAATCGTTACTAAATAAATATATAAAGGAGTAAACACTATGGACTTAAAGGGTACAAAAACAGAAAAAAATCTGATGGCAGCTTTCGCTGGGGAATCTCAGGCTCATACTAAGTATCAGTACTACGCTTCTCAAGCTAAGAAAGATGGGTATGTACAAATAGCCGAGCTTTTTGAAAAAACCTCAGCAAATGAAAAAGCTCATGCAAAAATATGGTTTAAGCTTTTACATGANGGNGGCATTCCCACTACTACTGAAAATCTNAAAGATGCTGCTGAAGGCGAAAATTATGAATGGACAGATATGTATGACGGATTTGCAAAAACTGCTGAGGAAGAGGGCTTTACTAGAATAGCTGCCTTGTTCCGTATGGTAGGTAAAATTGAAAAGGAACATGAAGAGCGTTATAGAAAGCTACTTAGCAATATCGAGGGTGAGCTTGTCTTTTCTAGCGAGGGGGAAGCTATATGGGAATGTGGCGTTTGCGGACATATACATATAGGTAAAAAAGCTCCTGCTAAATGCCCTGTTTGCGACCATCCACAGGCTTATTTTGCACGTCGTTCTACAAATTATTAATCAGATTAATATATCAATATTAAGGCTGTTGATATCCTTTAGGATACAACAGCCTTTTATTATATAATAAAATCTGGAAATAAAATTACAAATACTTACNTGNTACAAAACTATTGCATTTNGGTTACAAATATGTTACAATACAATTGTCAAGAAACACGACATAATTTTATAACTTATTAATTGACATATAGAAATTCAGGAGGTAAATATTATGTGCTTTAATTTTAATCAAATTCTCGCTTGGCTACAACAATGCTTAGCAACTTACAATTGCAAATAATTATAACCAACTACATCCGTACTTAATCACATTTTGATTAAAAATTCTTTAAAATAGTTTTTTAATCAATAATTATTGCAATATCTTTATTGTAAAAAATCAGGAGGTAAATATTATGTGCTTTAATTTTAATCAAATTCTCGCTTGGCTACAACAATGCTTAGCNACTTACAATTNTAAATAATTTAAATTAAAACCGTCCAAATGGACGGTTTTAATTATTTATTCATTATGTCTTATGATGATTGCATGCATCAGATGCACCACAGCCCGAACAGCTGTCACAGCATGAGCGTTTGCCCTTGCGTTTATCTCTCACCATCTTCATAATTATTAAAGCAATTATCGCAATAATAACTATGCTAACTATTATTGTACTAATATTTGCAGCTAACCATGCGCCGAATGTTCCCATATAAATCCCTCCTATCCAACAGATTATCTAAGGGAAACTTAATTTACCTGCTTACCTTTACAGCTTTAGTCAATCTTTCTGACTCACTGTATTTCTTAATAAACAGCATATAAATAATGAATGCAAGTACAANCNCTGCTACTATAAGACCTATGATATTATAATTGCCACTGAAAGCTGAACCTAATTGATATACAATTAAAGAAATTGCGTAAGCAAAAACACACTGATAACCTATTGCAAATGCTGTCCATTTACCTGAGTTCATCTCTCTTTTTATTGCTCCCATTGCTGCAAAGCAAGGAGCACAAAGCAAGTTAAATATTAAAAAGCTATAAGCAGCAAGCTTTGACATTCCTTCAAAATCAAGTACTCCAAATACTCCTACTACCTCTTCCTTTGCTACTAATCCCATGATTGTAGCTACTGTTGCTTTTATATTTCCAAAACCTAAGGGTGCAAAAATCCAGCTTACAGAATTTCCAATAACACCAAGAACACTGTCATCAAGCTCCATATCAAGACTAAACATAAATTTACCATCAATAGTTCCAAACATTGAACATGCCCAAATTATAATTGATGATATTAAAATAATTGTTCCTGCCCTTTTAATAAAGGAAGATGCACGTTCCCACATACTCCTCATTACATTGCCAAAAGTAGGCCAATGATAAGCAGGCAGCTCCATAACAAATGGTGCAGGTGTACCTGAGAATATCTTTGTCTTTTTAAGAATAACGCCTGATACTATAATTGCTGCTATTCCTATAAAATATGCACTAGGTGCAACCCACCATGCACCACCAAATAATGCCGATGCAACAAGAGCAATAATCGGCAGCTTAGCACCACAAGGAATAAATGTAGTAGTAATAATAGTCATTCTACGGTCACGCTCTGACTCTATCGTTCTACTCGCCATAATTCCGGGGACACCACAGCCAGTTCCGATCAACATAGGAATAAAGGATTTT
>JGI24712J26585_10001448_pt1 | contig 20242 bp, 9 predicted proteins | sample BioPla3DNA2_FD_26585 | JGI IMG/M metagenome (IMG submission 26585) | reverse complement strand
AGTTCCTTAATCATCTTGAGTTCTGTACGTGCATGCGACAGCATGTCAATAAAGTTTATCACAACTACTGACAGATCATTTTCCCTGAAGCGTTTGTAATTGTCGAGAAGCTTCTTTCCTGAATCGGAATCGTTGATTTTCTCATACCATACCTTGAAAGGTTCCCTAACCCTTGCAATATAATCCTTTATTAGCTCTTCCTCATGTTGGTTTTTGCTTCCCTCTTCGTCATCCTCAACCCAGAGGTCAGGCCTGATTCTGGCTATATTGAGTGGAAGCAAACCTGAAAAGATAGCATTACGTGCAAACTGTGTAGCAGTAGGAAGGATGCTGAAATACAGCTCATCTTCTGCGAAACTGAAGAATGGAGCTATTTCCCTTTTAATTACCTCCCACTGGTCAAATCTGAAATTGTCTATAACTATCATTACAACCGGTCCGCCTTTTTTGAGCATGGGCAGGACCTTGCGCTTCATCATAGTGTGCGACATCATAGGTGCATCATCGCTGTTGAGCCAGTCGGAGTAATTTTCCTTTACAAAAACTGCAAAGCGTTTATTGGCTTCATTTTTTTGCATCAGCAGTACCTCGTTCATCGAGCTGTCNGTAAACTGCAGCTCAAGTTCCCAGAATACCAGTTGCCTGTACAATTCATACCACTCATTGTAGTTGAGCCTCTCATTGAGTCTCATTCCTATCCTTGAGAATACAGACTGATAATCAGTAGTGGCTTTTTTGCTGACAAGGCTGTGGCGACCCAGAATCTTTTTGATTGAGGAAAGAATCTGGTTTGGATTTACCGGTTTTATCAGATAATCGGCGATCTTGCTGCCAATAGCCTGATCCATAATCTCCTCTTCCTCGCTCTTGGTAACCATCACAACTGGCAGCGCAGGATTCTGCTCCTTGATTCTCATCAGTGTTTCAAGTCCGCTAAGTCCCGGCATATTTTCGTCTAGGAATACCAGACTATATGCTCCGCCTGAAAGCATATCTATTGCATCCCTGCCGTTGGTTGCTGTATCTACCGTAAAGCCCTTTTCTTCGAGAAACAGAAGGTGAGCCCTTAGGTGGTCTATTTCGTCATCAACCCACAGTAATCTGTACTTTTGTATATTTTCCATCCTCTTTCTGATTTTCGTTTTTACTAAGAAGACCGGGGTTGTTTAGTTTTGGGTTTCGTACAACACATCTATTATATAACCTCCACTTCCCGACAGGTAATTTTCTGTAAAGAAGTTCTGATATGCCTCCAGGTTTCCCGTTTTCAGAAGGACCTTGAGGTTGGTTTCAGATGCAGTCATTATCAGAGCTCTGTTGATATTACCTACATTCAGCAGGCGGGGATTGGAGCGAAGAGCATAGAAATAATCCATTGCTTCGCGGTTATTGTTGAATGAGCTTATGCTTATAAGTCTTTGACCATTTGGCAAGGTATGTGCCTCCAGCTCATAATCTGCAAGCAGGAAGCGATTGAAGTTGTAGTCTGCCAAATTGAAGATCAACCTGTNGATATTGGCATCAGCATCTACAACTACGAAAATGCTGTGAGTGGATGATGGCTCGAAAGAATACAGAGGTCCGAAGGCAGTTGAGCCAGGGTCGTCTGTACCGGCCAATCCAACACTTACGCTTGCATCCCCATAGGCAACAGGCCCGGCGGCCGGTTGCATACCTTCATCGAGCATTGCAAGCCATTTTCCTGCCATCTTTCCTTCAGCACTTTCAGGATATTCTCCTGATAGTTCCTTCAGGTCTCTAACAAAACCATCCTTTTGTCCCAGTTTTCCGTTGCTGATTGCTGACAATAGTATTGCCTTACGTTCCAGGGATGGATCTGGATTGCCCTTTCTGATGTAAGATGTATGGGACAAAGCTTCTTCAAAGCCATTGCTNCTATATGCATTGTATGCATCCTCGTATCTAGTATATAGTTCCCTTGATGCCTCATAGAGCTTTGTGGCATATTCAGGATCTCTCACAAAAGGAGCATAGTATCCGTCCGGAAAGCGTCGCAACAATGTTGAGCCCACAGTCTGTGCCTGTTGTTCATTACCTGCAGCAAGCTGTGCCCTATAGCTCCAGAACAAGGCCTGTTCTGCAAGTTCGTGATCAGGGTATTGGCTGAGCAGAGAAGATAGAAGCACGATGGCCTGTTCAGGCAGATTGAAATAATCCAGCAGAACAAGGGCTGCTTTGAAGTAGGCTTCACCTTTTAGCTTGTGAGATGCTTCAATATCCTCTTTGGATCGGGGAATTGTTGATTTGAGCCTGTCTACACTTGGTAGCTCATCAGATTGTCCAAGAGCTCCGTCTGGAATAGTGCCTGCTCCGGGCGTGTCCTGCGGTCTTTCTCCCGGGTCACCTGGAAGAGCTGGTGGTTGTGAGAAGTCGGAAATTGCAACGGCACTCTTATCCGAGCGACGCCAGTTATCCTCAGCTGGTCTGCGACCCCAACGTCTTTCAAACTCCATTTTACCAAGGGTGACCATGGTAGGATTGTAGAAATACCATGCACCACGTCCGTCCTGACTACCATACATTTGGGATGACATGCTTCTTTGCAGCAGGGGATCGAAACCTGTATTATAATTTGAGCCTCCTCCACTTATATCCTTGTTGAGACGCGACTGTTTTTCAGCCTCCACATATGCTTCCAGATAGGAGTTTAGTTCCTCATCAGTCATAGCTGCCAGCCGTTGCAGACTGTCCTGTGTATAAATAGTATTAAGATGGGCCGACAAGTTCTTCAGTCCCTTGTGTCTGAATTTGATTTGTTCCAGTCTGGTATGAGTCTGGGGGATATTTATCAGAGCACTGTCGTAGTAAGCATAGGATGCCATGTAGTCAGGGATGTCGAAATATATATCAGCCATGTTGAGGAAGGATTCAGCCAGGAGATCCCTGCTACCAATGTTGTATCCTGCAGCCAGCCTCAGATTGACAAGGGCTTGTAGCGTATCTTGTCCATATAGTGAAAGCCTGGCCTTTGTCATATAGATTCTGTCCCTGTACTCTTGGTTCTTAAATTGTCCGGCCATACGATCCAATTCCCTGACTGTCTCCCCTATATTGCCGTTTAGCTTACTCTCAAGAAGCATCACATTAAGCCGGGCTGTTACCTCCATATCATATCCTGGAGAAGAGCGGGCTACCTTCAGGTACGCATCTTTAGCATTGTCAAGGCGACCGGCTTTTTCATAAAGCTGGGCCAGGATGTAGTTGCGTCTGGATCTGTCCCACTTGTCACGGGCCCCTTCAGCCGCAGCCGCAACGAAAGGAATGGCACTGTTGTACTGCCCTGAGCGGATGAGGTAATCGGCATAGGTTGCCATATAATCCGCATAGTACTTTGCCGGAGCATCACCAAGGGCATCGTAACGGTCCAGGACAATACGTGCATTTTCGAAATCCCCCATCTCGATACGTGTTCTTGCCATCCATATGAGAGCTTCATACTGCACAGGCTTTCCGGGGAAGTCCCTGAAGGCATAATCAAGGGCAGTCAGGGCATCGTAATATTCATGATTGAAAAGGTGAGCCTTGCCGATAAGGATATATGCGTTTCCTACTACCTTGTTGAATTCTCTTTGATTGTAAAATGCGACCTGCCTGGGGTTGTTGCGGTCAGGGCGCCCTTTGGGGCGGACTGTGATACTTTTCTTCTGTATGACCTTAAGGCCTTTTGCAATTGCATTATCCATATCACCTTTGACAGCACCGGCCTTATCATCACCGCTATAAGGAAAGAGTGGAAGAATACTTGTGAACTGATCCTGATGATTTTGTCTCAGTTGTTCCTCCCCGCGCTGAAAACTTTGTTCCCCGTTGAACAGAATATTGTAACGGGCAGTCATGGCATTATGATTCCTTGACAGCCAGGTGTTTTTTTGAGTTGAGCAGGAAACGAGCCAAAACAAGGCTGAGAGTAATATCAATTTTCTTATCGGCATCAGCTGAACGGCAATGATTCAATAATAAAACAGAGATTTCGGGCTTTTATTTTGCCACCCGGTAAATATAGTTTAATTAGTTTTAGAACTTAAATTTACCGTTAATCAAGTTGAATCATATAGCCCTGAGATGAAAATATTCGTCGTTGAGGATGACAGGTTGTTTAATAGCCTTATAGCAAATGCTCTCAAGAAAGAGAAAGAATTGGTAATCAGCACTTTTTTTAATGGAGGGGATTTGATCAGACATCTTTCAGAACATCCTGAAGTCATAACTCTGGATATAGGATTACCAGATTATTTTGGTCTTGATCTGCTAGGGCAGATTAAACGTTTGAGTCCATCGACCGAGGTGATAGTTATCTCTGGCCATGATGACCTCAAGCTTGCTGTCCAGATGCTTAAGCTAGGAGCCTATGACTATATAGCCAAGGATGAGAATGTGCGGGAGAGGCTTCTTCATTGTATCAGCCATATCAGGAGTAAGTTTAAGATAAGTCAGGAACTGAGCAAACTAAGGTCTGAGATATCTGAGCGCTATTATGATTTTGAGGAGATAGTTGGTGAGAGTCGAGCCATGAAGAGAGCCTTGGCTCTTATGGAGAAGGCAAGTAGGATGGCAAATGTAAATGTGCTGTTGTGTGGAGAAGAGGGAACAGGCAAAGGCATGATATCCCGGGCTATACATTACAACTCTGAAAGGGCTGCTATGCCCTTTGTATCCTTCAGTGTGGGAGCTGTTCCTCCTGGTATGATAAGAGAGGAGCTTTTTGGTGTCGAGGATCTGAGGGATGGTGAAATACCCTTGTCGGGCAAGATTGCTGAGGCTGCCAACGGGACCTTATTTATTGAGGATATAGAACTTTTGCCAGCCGATGTGCAATTTTCCCTGCTAAGCTATCTTACAGGCAGTATAAAGTCCGCCCAGGGTAAAAAGTCTAAGGACCTCAATGTGAGAATTATTGCGGGCTCAACGGTCGATCTGGCAGAGGAGGTGAGGGCCAGGCGCTTCAGAGAGGATCTATATTTCCGTCTGATGGGGATCCCGGTCTACCTACCTTCATTACGGGAAAGGAAGAAGGATATAATACTGCTTGCCGGGATTTTTCTTACAGACTTTTGTAATATAAATGGGATGGATAAGAAGGAGCTAAGTGCTGCAGCCAATAGGAAATTGCTCAAGTATCCCTATCCAGGGAATGTGCGTGAACTAAAGGCAGTTATTGAACTGGCAGCTGTTCTTACCGACTCCACTGTAATTGACGAGGAGCATATTGTATTCAACAGCACTGCATCAGTTGCTGATTTTTTTAGTGAGGAGATGACGATGAAGCAGTATTCCGATAAGATAATAAGGCATTATCTTGAAAAGTATCACAATGATGTAAAGACAGTTGCTGCTAAACTTGATATTGGGAAGTCAACTATTTATAACCTGCTTAAGAAATGGGAGGAGCAGGGAGAATAAAATATCCGGACTGTTATGCCTCTCCGGTTGCCTGCCGGGGTAGTATAAAGCCTGGTAGAAGCTGCTGCTAAGCCATTTAAGTATTGGTGATAGAAAAGAAAACCGCCTCGTTGGGGCGAGGCGGACTAAATGCTTTAATTGTACAACAGTGTTGTTAACCGATCAGGGCTTTGTATTGCTCGGCAGACAGCAATTTGTCGATCTCTGCTTTGTCCTTGATCTCAACCTTTACCATCCATCCTCCGTCGTAAGGATCTTTATTTACCAACTCAGGTTGTGATTCAAGATTTTCGTTAACCTCTATAATAGTTCCCGACAGGGGCATATAAAGATCAGAGACTGTCTTGACTGCCTCTATTGTACCAAAAACCTCTTCCTGTGCCAGTTCTTCATCTTCGGTGTCAATTTCAACGAAAACGATGTCGCCCAGTTCACTTTGTGCAAAATCAGTAATACCAACTGTTGCAATGTTGCCTTCTACTCTGACCCACTCGTGGTCTTTAGTGTACTTTAAATTTTCAGGTATATTCATGACGCTGAATTATAAGATTACGAATCAAAATTAACTAATTTTTATGATACGGTCAGTTTTTCCATAATTATTTATCAGACCCTACTGAGTAAGTGAAAATCTGAAGTTTACCCCAAAACTGCTGTTCGTGATTGGGTAGCTTGTTGAGATATAAGGAGAGTTTAGCTGTCTGTCATAAAACAACTGCATATTAAACCTGTCACTAAGCACATAGTCAGCAGTAAACTTTAGAGTTGTAATCTTCTGACCTGATGTAAGCTGGTTGACTGCTTCCTCAATACGTCTTATAACTGAGAAGTTGTCCCTTATCGAGATGTCGGCTCTCAGATTAAGGTCAGATGAAAGCTTTTTGGCGTTCTTGCCAGAGCCCAGTATCATATCCATCTTGTCAAACCTGTATCCAAGACCAACCACATATTCATCGTTGTAATTTTCGATAAGCTGGTTGTTGTTGAGGCTCAGGTTGATAATGCGGCTTTTCTTGTATTCAAAGCGGGTCGACAACGAGTTGTTCCACACTATGTTGGCCATGATTAGGGGGGCAAACTGCTCAGATATGGATACACCGTTGATCTGGTACTTTGGAATGAAGTTGCCCTTCTCGTCTCTTATGTAGCTGAAGCCGTCACGCATCTCTTCCCAGTCGAAGTTTGTAATAAACTGACCTATGTTGTATGTAGACCTGTAAGAATGACTCAGATCGAATGAGCGGATATATTTTTTAAGCCAATTGATACGAGACAGACCGTCGTAGTTGATGGTCCAGTTGGGTCTTATTTGCAATATTGAAGGAATTGCATCCAGGAAGATATTGTCAGCACTCTTGCCTGTGTATGCTGCCAGAAAGGCCGGGATCATTACATCCTGCGATGTCAGAGAGTAACCGTCGGCACCATTGCTAACGCCAAGCCCGTCTTCAGGATAGCCTTCAGGACGATAAGGTCTTCCTTCAAGTACTTCATATGGAGACCCAGGATAAACACCTGTCGGGAAATTGCTGCCCCTCCTTTCCTCTCCTAATCTATTTGCTATGATCTGCCTGTTGTCAAGGAAGCGGGAAAATATCTCTGACTGATATACACCTCTNTTTTCAACGCTCTTGAAAGCCGTCTTGAAGGTGTTGACGGTCATTGACAAGGATCCATTCTCCATGGTGTTGTATGCATTAAAGCCGCCATCACTGTACAGGTAGTACTCGTTAATACCCTTTTGAAATCTCCTGTTGGCTGTCAGATTTATCTTTAGACCGTTTAGTGGTTCCAACTGCAGTCGGATGGTGACATCCTGGCTGTGGGTCATTGTATATGGAGTGTTGAGGGTAGAGTCGGTAGTCAGCCAGTTCTTTTGTGCTGCTTCCATTGCAAAATCACGGTTCTGCCATCCCAGGATAAAGGGTAAACCAGGAGCACCTGTACCTTCATAGTTTGATGTACCTAAAAATTTGGATCTGGGCATATAACCAGGCAGAATGGTCCCATTATTTTCCGAGTAGGTAAGGGACAGGTTCCTGACCCCGGTCAGGAATCTGAAAGCAAAGTCTTTAACTTCCTTACCGGGCTTCTTTTCTTCAGTCTTTTGTCCTGATACCATGATCCTTGCGTTGCTTGCATCCTGACTTGGGGTAAAGATCAGGGTATTGTTATCAACTATCTTTTGGTCGCCCCTGATGGGATGGCCAGATTCGTTGAAGACCCTTGCAGTAACATTTGAAGTTCCCAGACGGTGGTTGATTGTAAGACCTTCACCGGCCTTTAGTTCAATGTTATGCTGGGTAAAGCGTACAGTCTCTCCTTGTTGGTTATTGTTTTGAGCAGTACTTCGTCCGCGTTGCGAACTCTGGGTCAGAGTCCGGAGATAGGGAGACTTGTTGTACAGGCTTGTAAAGTTAAGCTGGGCATTACCTTGGATGGAATTGGAATTTCGGATAGTATTACCCCACTCATATTCAAGGGTTGTAACAGGTCCCTGCTGCCAGTTGTATAATGCCCCATAGTTGACAGATGCTGAGGTCCAGTCGAGCAAAGGTAGCTTGTTAACAGGTATCTGGTAACTGACACTGAGGTTGTGCTGGTAATTGGTAGTTCTTCCAAGATTGAGGATGTTAGACATCACGGAATCCTTCCAGAGTTCATAGTCATCGCGGTAACGGTTCTTGTTAACCGGCCCCTCGGGTTCATCGATTATTGCGTTGTTGCTTGACCTGAAGTCCATCTTAAGGTTCTTGGTCAGGTTGTATGTTATCTCAAAATGCCTGTTCCAGTAAAAGTCCTTATTGACGCTTACCGGTATCTTGAATGATGGATTAGTAATATTTCTAAGCTGTTCCTCGCGATAGCCTCTACTGACTTCCCAGCGGTAACCCAACTGTGTTGGAGCGAGGTAGAAGTTGAAATCACGAATCAGGGCCAGTGATTTACCCTTAATGCTCCTGAATGGTTCAATGGCCTTAGGTCTGTTTAGGAAGTTGTATGCTAAAATCCCCCTGTAGTTCTTGTCAGTAAGATACTCTGTGTCTATGTTCCTTCTGTATGTCTCGTTGTATGAGTAGGTAGCACTCAGGTTAGACGGTGAATAGAATGGGACATCTGTCTTTTGGGACTGGATGCGGACATTTGTAAAGTTGATACTCTTTCTCTGGGTGTAGTCCTGGGAAATCTGTTTGATACTGTCACGCTCTGCCTTTGTTTCGGCATTTTTGAGAGCAACATCCAGTGGAATATCCGGGTCGAGCGGGTAATACTCAGGTGTTGCCACCTGTTCACTATAGCCAGCATAGAATGGGATAGAGACTCGGCTATTGGGACCAACAAATTTGCCCAATTCAAGATTAGTAGCAACATCATATTGATAGAAATCTTCCTTGCTGCGTTCGTTGACACTTTGGTCGATACTCCCAAATCCTGTAGTGCTTGCCCTACCGGCAAGAGATACCGAACCCAGATCGGCTAGTTTGATATTCATTCGACTGTTGGCTGCCCAACCGCCTTCTTCGTTAAAGTCGGTTAACCTTAGTTCGTTAACCCAGATCTCGCCAGACTTATCCTCACGTGAGTTATTGCGAATACCTATCATGATGGTCTTGACATTGGCAAGGTTTGGATTACCCTTTATCTTGACCTTGTTGGATGGCTTGTCCGGATCAAACCACTGGTATTCGGAGGTTAGACTTACGGAAGAGTTTAGTACCCTCATGGCATCATTACGTCGCAATTTGACCTGTTGGAACAGGTCAAGCGGCACATCCAGCCTGTTTTCATCCGGCCATACTATGTGCCTGTGGGAGATATTCTCATTTACGTAAAGTCCTGGTGGAGTCAGCTTGAGTGGTAACTCGTATTCGTAGTAGTTGTTTTGATAATCAGTACCCAGTCTAACAAACACAAGCAGTTCACCGTCTCTAAGGTCGTATCCTTCTATTGCCTCGGCATGAACGTCCATTTTAATACGCTGGTATTGCCTTATGTCCATACCAATATTTTTATACACTGCACGGGCATCTCCGCTTGCAAGGTCGCTTACTTTTAGTGCAAGCGATTGTTCATTTAGCTCTCTTACAGAAGGGTTGGCCGGGTCGATAACGCGGTCAACACCCGGAGGAAGTATGTAGGGTATTGGTTCGCGACGGCCGTTTTCTTCAATATTGACAGCAGACACATCAAATTTAGTGTTGGGGTTTGGATTTACATTATCCCCTGTCTGGTGGAGGTCCTTTTCATACCTGCGCCATTCAGCCCTGATCAGGTCAAGAGTAGCAAAGCGCAGTACTATAGTGTCTTCGAAATCATTAAGGAACATCCTCATAAAACGTACTGAGCGCAGGTCTTCAATATCACCAATTACTGTGTCGGGAGCGCTGACAGGTATTTTAAACTGATACCAGGTTACTTCCTCGACACTACCGTTTTCAAGCTTGACGGTATTTGTAACCACATCGCTTATGTAGTTGCGTCCTATCTGCATCTGACCGGGCTCGAGACGAATCTTGTACTGGAAGTAACTTTCTGACTCACTGAGTGTGTTATCGCGGTTGATATCTTCTCCGTCTGGGATATTTGTTCCTGCAGTACTGAATGATTCTCCGGAATATTCCGAGGGCCTTGAGTTACCTTCCGGGTTGTTGTAATACTTGTATCGATCAAGGATGCTAACTCTCAATCTATCCAGATCTGCTCCCCTGAAGTATCGGAAGTCATCTCCTGCAGGGTCATTGATGATTGTCCTGTAGGCCTCTTCACTTAACTGTCCCTGGGCATACATATTTTCTATTGCCTCCAGGAAGGCATTATTTCCTTGTCTGAGAAAACGTCTCTCAGCTTCAGAGTTCATCCCATCGAGACCAACATCCTGCATTAATCGGGTTTGCGGATCGTTGCTAAATGCATTGACCAGGCTTTGACGTTTGGGGATGTAGCCCCAAACAGTAGAATCCACATCAAAGGGTTCTCCAGGTCCCGGCAGACCCTGTTCGAAAAATTTCCTGCCATCCTTCAGAATATCCTCTGAGATGTCTCCAAGGTTGATATAGAGGTATCCTCCCTCATGGGTTCCCTGATCATATATGAAGGGATCCATAAGCCAGAACTCGATATGATCAATATTGGAAGCCTCGAAGTCATTGGTGTCTATTTTTCTCATTATACCAGCCCAGTTTTGTCTGGGATTTCTAAGGCTTCCGTCCTGGTTGAGGTCAGTACTGAAGTTGTATGGACCTCTTTCTGTTGGATAATAAGCAAGGTTAAGCACCGAGATATTTGTCGGCTCACCGTAAGCCGGATTCTTGTTTGGGAAGATTTCCCTTTCATAGACCTCACGAACATAGTGGTTAGATCTGGCATCCTTATCACGACGGATATGGTCAGGTGTAAGGTTGGTATTGCGAAGGAACAAGGGGTCTATATGATACCATGCCAATCTTGCTCTACCGTAGCCATAGCGCAGGTCATTGTTTAATGATGCATAGGGAAAGATCTGATCCTGACCCTGGGGTACACTTGCTAGTTGCCATGCTTCCCGGTGCTTCATATCTATTGGGATCTTGGTACCTTCAAAGTCGTCGATATATGAATTACCCTCTTTTTTAATCACACTTGGGTGCCCCGGAATCAGCTGTGCAAACTCAGCTTCAAAAGAGATGGATGACGGCGCCTTAGTCTGTATCAGTGGCAGTTTATCAATAAGGCTTGTCAAGAGGTCGGACTGCGTATAGTAGGAAGTGTTAAGTCCCCATATCGTGTTGGCTATTGGTTCATCCCCAAAGGCCACCTTTTGGGTAAGCGGTCTTTCCCTAAGGTGCAATACTGTTGCACCGATATTGAAGTCCTCACTAAAGCGGTAGTCAAGATGTGTACCAAGCAAGGTCTTGGTCTGCAGGTTAAACAGCGACTGGTTCTCCAGCGAAACCTGAATAGGGGTTCCCGACTCCATAAGACCACTATTGAGTATTGTAATACGTCCGGCAGTATAGTCGACGGAATAATCTATATTCTCGGTTAGCTTTAGTCCCCCGGCAGTGACAATAACCGATCCGCGTGGGATGTTAAAGGCATTGAGTGATATCTCAGCTCCGGCTGAGGACTTGTATGAACCAACAAGCCTGTACTTGTTTTTTTCAGCGGTCTGACCAGCAACCGTCAGTGTTGAGTCGTATAATTCCTTGAACACATACTTATCTCTTATCGAAGCGGGCAGACTTTGGAGTTTCTCCTCCATAAATGAACCGAATGGTTGCAAAACGGGGAAGATTATTCTACCCTGATCGGGTGCAATAGTATAGCCTGCAACAAAGTCGAAGGTTCCATCAGGATATGGTTCAAGTTGCTTATTCAACCTGTCTAGGTTGAGGATTGAAATAAACAGCTTCCCGTTATGTTCTCCATCCTCATTGAAGGTTGTGATATAGCTACCAACAGAATCGTTCATAAAGGCCACGTTCATCCTGAAATCATCCGGACTGACCTGATAGGCTCCGATTGAATAGATATTCTTCATCATGAGCTGCCATGTCTTCATACGTGGACTTAGGTTAGTGCCTTTCAGCAGTTTTACTATCAAGGCCTGGGGGGCTTCTATACCTGAGTTGCTAAATTCACCAACACGGTAAACCTGACCGTTGTATGTAAATTCGAAGGCGACAGCCAGGACTTCGTCAGCATTCAGCTGGGTGTTGAGAGATATGTATCCAAGCTTGGTATTGACCTTGTACTCAGACTCTGGAATTAGACGTGCATTCTCAACCCTTTCATAGTCCCGTGAATTAGTAAATGGATTTTGGTCAATAGTAGTGATGGACTGCAGAATGCCTGTTGACTGGTTGATATCCCTGATGCCTGCATAGGTAGAAGTCATCTGGTTGAATAGGTCATTGGCTTCATTACTGGGATAGGCAACAGCGGCCTTGCCATTCCATGTAAGGGGTTTTTCCATATTGACTGCGGCTTCACCAAGGTCTGAGAAAGCCACTATATTGCGGGATTGCTGGAAGTCGCTGGTTCTATTGGTTATCCATACCTCCACCTTTGTTATATTAAAGGGGGAGTTGATAACAGGGAGATTGGCAAGGGCTCTTTCGTAGTGATCTTTGAAAACATGAGACAGGAAGAAGTGCCTGTTTTTATCGTACTGGTCGGCTGAGACTTCATAGTCCTGGGTTTGGGCACCTCCCTGGATATTCATCACAGTTGTCTCACCCTTTTGTTGTGAAAAGAGGGTTTGAACTGTGAGTTTCCCAAATTGCAGTTCTGTCTTTACACCAAAAAGGCTCTGACTTCCAGTAATTAGCGTTCCCGGCAATGCCAGACTCACGTTCCCGGCCTCTATTTTCTTGATTATATCATCTTCGCCTCCTGAATACTCAAGGTTGATTTGGTTTTCGAAGTCGAAGGTGGCCTCAGTGTTGTAGTTGATTCCAAGTTTCAGGCGCTCCCCGATGCTCCCCTGAATATTCATCTGAATCTTTTGCTGGAAGTCGAAGGTGGTAGTCTTGCGCAGCCTTTCCTGCAATGTGGGGTTATCAATTTTTGTAGTGTTGACACCAATTCTGAGTTCTGCAACACCCTGGGGGCGGATATTTACTACATTGCTTCCAAAAACACTTTCAAAGACATCCCCGCCGATTTTGAAACGGCCGAAGCGGTCTTCCTCAGCCGTAGCTCCCTCAGTTGCTTTTTGGCTCCAATATTCTCTGAGCGAGTTACGTATCTGTTGGTTGTTGTATTCCTCTACAGTCATACTGTATGGAAGCTTCACCGGGATATTTCCAATCATCCGGTACATTACTATTCTGCCTGTCGCCGGATCATATTCTGTCCTGTACTCAATATTGTCAGGTTCGGGAAATATAAAAGGGTCTGACTTGTCGGAAGGGCGTCCGGAAACCTGATCAACCGGGGGGTTGATTCTGAGAGGATCAACGGGAGAAGCTATCGTGTCGGAGGCGTTTTGGGAATAAGGTAGTTGCAAGGCAGGAGAACCTGGTTTGTATTCACCGGCACCAGCCAGTACAAACAGGGAAGACAATAACGGTACAAATATTTTATATGTTAAACTCTTTCTCAAAGACTTTGGGGTTTACTGCACAGGGGTNCTCAAGTACAGGCCATTACAACATTTTCAGGCTTGCCTTGATCAGTTGTTCAACGCTTAGTTCCGGTTGTGCTGCTAATATTTTGTCAACTACCTTTTGCGAGGCACCGCGCACAAAACCTAGCATCACCAAAGCTGATAACGCTTCTTCTCTTACTGTATTGTTTGGTCCTGCAAATAATTTCATTTCGTCGACACTTGATTTTCCTATCTTGTCCTTCAGTTCGATAATCACCCTCTGTGCCGTCTTTGCACCAATGCCCTTTATCCCTTGAAGCAATGAAGTATTCCCACTTAGAATGGCAGTTGTCAGTTCACCCGGAGATACTGAGGATAGCATCATGCGTGCTGTATTGGCCCCAATACCCGAAACAGATATCAGGTGTCTGAACAGTTCCCTTTCTTCCCTGCCAGAAAAACCGAAAAGATTATATGCATCTTCCCTAATCTGTTCGTGAACCAGGAGAGTCACCTCTTTTTTGTCTCTGATCTGCTCAAATGTATACAGGGATATGCTAATAAAATAACCGAGGCCGTTGTTTTCAATTACCACGTGAGCAGGACCATGCTCAACTATTTTTCCTGAGATATATTCGTACATGACAAGAGGGTATTATTGGTATAGTTTGCCCCATCCGGGTGATTTGAGATCTGTTTCCTCGTTGCTTGTAATAATCATCCTGCATGCTTTGGATGCTTCATTGATATATCCGATAGGAGTAAGGAATCCGCTCACAAAACTGCTTTCGGCTTCATAAACCTTTAGTGGCAAAGTTAGCAGTAGTTCGTAATCCTCACCACCATTGAGTGCTGCAATAAGCGGGTTGTAATTAAGTTCCGATGAGGCCTTTAGTGTCTTCTGGTGTATAGGCAGTTTGCTTTCATAAATTCTGCACCCCTTGTCAGAAGCTCTGCAGAGCAATAGCAGGGAAGTGGCCAGTCCCTCAGTGACAGCAGTCATTGCTGTAGGCTTGATTCCACGTTCAGTCAGCTTTTCAATTACATCTACCCTTGCTTCAGGTTTAAGCTGGCGTCTAAGCACATAGTCGTTATCGCCAAATTCAGGTTGCTGGGAATCACTTGACTTCAACACTTTTTTTTCCCTTTCAAGAAGGTGCAGGCCTAACAAAGCAGCCCCCAAATCCCCTGAAACACAGATTACATCTGTCTCCTGTGCACCTGAACGTTTATACTGAGCTCCGTCCCGGACTTTCCCTGTCAAAGTTGCAGCAATTGTAAGTCCTGTGAGTGAAGGTGCCGGCTTAAAGGCTTCAAGGCTGACACCATAATGTCTACAGGCCGAAAACACTCCGTCCATCAGTTGCTCTATCATCTGGAGGTTGAGCTTGTTGCTGATTCCAAGACTTACCGACAGGCCGGAAGGTCTGCCGTTCATTGCAAGGATATTTGTGACAGCAGCAGTAATGACCTTGTAACCGAGGTGTTGAAGAGGGGTATAGATCAGGTCGAAGTTGATACCTTCGAGGAAAAGGACAGATGTTGACAAGGTTTCTTCTTCAGTAAGCAGAATTGCATCATCATCGGAATTTCTGCCGGAGGCCCCTGCCTCCCGGCATTTTTCAAGTATGTATTCGGTCAGGCCGAACCTGCCAAGGTCTGAAAGGGATCTCGTTTCGCTCATCATTTTTTATTTAAGGTATTGAAGCCGGTCAAAGATACAAATTTATGGCATTATCCATAGTGAATAGCATGTGGGACGGCTATTTTGATAGCAGCAGCGTTCCTTATTTATGAAGCAAAAGTTTGGAGAATAAACAATTCTTGATTAAATTTGCAAAGATTTAGGCCTGTGATGAGTAGGGGACTTGAGGTCCCCTATTTTATTACCTCTAATGAACTAGTAACTATGCTGAGCAGGGGAAGAATACTGGATATTATTCAACAGAAGATAGACGATGACGGTTANTTTATCGTTGATGTTGACATAAAACAAGGGGACCGCATTGTTGTTGCAATTGACGGGGACCATGGTGTTGGAATTGATTACTGTGTAGAGATTTCACGCCTGATAGAAGGATCATTGGATAGGGAGGAAGAAGACTTTGAGCTTGAGGTTTCTTCACCTGGAATTGGTCAGCCATTTAAGGTGCACCGTCAGTATGTGAAGAATATTGGTCGTCAGGTTGAAGTGCTTACTAAGTCGGGTGAGAAATATAGCGGAGAACTGCTTTCAGTAAATGATGGTGGTTTTGTTATCAAGGAGGAAAAGATTGTAAAACCCGAAGGAAAGAAGAAGAAAGAGTTGCAGATCATTGAGCATCCGTTTAATTTTGAGGAGCTTAAGTCAGTTAAGGAGATATTGAAGTTTTAATTGAGGATATAACATACAGCATTTGGCGATGGAACATATTAATTTGATCGACACCTTTTCGGAGTTTAAGGAATTGAAGAACATCGACAGAGTTACACTTATCAGAGTGCTGGAAGATGCTTTCCGCAGTGTGCTTGTAAAGATGTTCGGTACAGATGAGAATTTCGACGTTATTATCAACACCGACAAAGGTGACTTTGAGATCTGGCGTAACCGTGAGGTTGTTGCTGATGGAGAGGTGGTCAATGAGAATCTGCAGATAGCTTTAAGTCAGGCTAAGCTGATAGATGAGGATTACGAGATAGGCGAAGAAGTTACTGATGAGGTCAAGTTTATGGACTTTGGCCGCAGGGCTATTCTTACCCTGCGCCAGAATCTTTCTGCTCGCATTATGGAGTTGCAAAAAGATGCAGTCTATAATAAATATAAGGAACGTATTGGCGAGATTGTAGCCGGCGAAGTATATCAGATCTGGAAACGCGAGATGCTGGTTCTTGACGATGAGGGCAATGAACTTATCCTTCCTAAGGCAGAGCAGATTCCTTCAGATTTCTACCGTAAGGGTGATGCCATCAGGGCTGTTGTGGCAAGGGTTGAGATTCGCAATAATAATCCGCTGATTATTTTATCACGTACCTCAGAAGTCTTCCTTGAAAGACTCTTTGAACTAGAAGTGCCTGAGATTCATGACGGGCTTATAACTATCAAGAAGATAGTACGTCAGCCGGGCGAGAGAGCTAAGATTGCTGTGGAATCATACGATGACCGTATTGATCCGGTAGGAGCATGCGTAGGTATGAAGGGTTCACGTATCCATGGGATTGTTCGCGAGCTGCGCAATGAGAATATTGATGTAATTAATTATACAAACAACATTCAGCTATTCATCCAAAGGGCATTAAATCCTGCTAAGATATCCAGCATCAAGATATTTGAGGATGAAAAGAGGGCTCAGGTTTATCTGAAGCCTGAAGAAGTATCACTGGCTATCGGTAAGGGCGGATTAAATATTCGTCTTGCAAGTCAGCTTACAGGATATGAGCTGGATGTATATCGTGAAACAGAGGAAGACGAGGAAGAAGACGTTTCATTGGATGAGTTTGCCGATGAAATTGACGGTTGGGTATTAGATGCACTTAAGGCTATTGGCTGTGACACAGCCAAGTCGGTGTTGGATCTGCCTGTTGAAGATCTTGTTAAGCGTACAGACCTGGAGGAAGAGACTATACAGGAAGTCATTTCCATTTTGAGGTCTGAATTTGAATAAATAAGCTATCTTTGGCGGGGAACCGAGGATTTCAGCCGAACTTCCGAATTAAATTGAAAGTACCGTTTATGGCAGTTGTACAAAGACTAAGTAAAGTAGCAAGAGAGTGTAACGTTGGTATTTCAACCATCGTGGAGTTCCTTCACAAAAAGGGGATCGAGATTGATATGAACCCCAATACGAAGGTCTCTGAAGATATTGTTGAGCTCCTGAAAAAGGAGTTCAGAGTTGATCAGAGTGTCAAGAAGGCATCAGAGGAACTCATAGATAAATTGCATAAAGAGAAGAAAGAGACGGTATCGATAGAAAACGTTCATAAGACCTCTAATGATGAGGTTGAGGATGATTCTTTGTCAATTGATGAATTAGTAGGAAGGTCGAAGAAGATAGACGTAACAGTAGTTGGCAAGATTGATCTTGCAAAAAGTAAACCTCAGGAACCTGCTCCGGAAGTGGAGAGTAAGGCTGCTCCGGAGCCTCCTGCTCCGGTCAGGGAAGCTCCCAAGCCAGAGCCTGTGGCGGCAAAACCAGAACCTGTGGCAAAGCATGAAAAGAAGGCCCCTGAACATATTGACCTAAAGGCTGAGAAGACTATTGAAGGTCCTAAGGTGGTAGGTAAGATAGATCTTGAGGCAAAGAAGAAGGCAGAAGNAAAAGCTACTGAAAAGACTGCTCCAAAACCCGAGCCCAAAGCACAGCCAAAGGAAGAAAAACCTGCTCCAGTTGCCACAGCCAAGCCAGTTACTCCAGCGGCTCNGGTTGCTGAAAAGCAGCAGGAAACCAAAAAAGAGGATGACAACTTTATGCCCACCCAGGTTAAGAAGCTGTCGGGTCCAACTGTTGTCGGTAAGATAGAGCTTCCTGTAGACAACCGCAATGGTAACGAGTCGCGTGATGATCGTAAGGCTCGCAGGAAGAAGCGTAAGAGAATTAAGAAAGAGAAAGAAAAAATTAATATAGAAGCCACTGACCCCAATGCAACCGATAAGGGCGTAAAGGAAGGTGAGAGACGACCAGGTCAACCTCAGCAAGGCAAGCCAGGTGGAGCAAATCAGGCTGCTGCCAATGCTAACAAGAAGAAACCTGTAAATAAGGTTAAGAAACGTCCTGTTCGTCCTGAAGTCAGTGAAGAAGATGTTGCAAAGCAAATCAAAGATACTCTTGCACGTCTTACCTCCAAGAGCAAGTCCAAAGCTGCGCGCCACCGTCGTGAAAAGCGTGATATGGCAACAATGAGGCAGCAGGCCGAGCTCGAAAGAATGGATCAGGAAAGAAAGATTCTTAAGGTTACTGAGTTTGTTACAGCTAACGAACTTGCCAACCTGATGGATATACCTGTCAACCAGATCATCGCGTCCTGCATGAGTCTGGGTCTCTTTGTTTCCATCAACCAGCGTCTTGACGCAGAGACAATATCACTTGTTAGTGAAGAGTTTGGATTCAAGGTTGAGTTTGTTGGTGTTGACGCTGTTGAAACAATCCAGGAAGTAGAAGATAATCCTGATGATATGGTTGAACGTCCACCCATTGTTACAGTNATGGGTCACGTTGACCACGGTAAGACAACTTTGCTTGACTACATACGTAAGGCATCAGTAGCAGCCGATGAGGCAGGTGGTATTACCCAGCATATTGGTGCTTACAGCGTGAAGCTGGATAACGGCCGTAAGATTACCTTCCTTGATACGCCGGGTCACGAGGCATTTACAGCGATGCGTGCACGTGGTGCACAGATTACTGATATTGTAATTATCATAGTAGCGGCCAATGACAACGTGATGCCTCAGACAGTTGAAGCAATCAACCACGCTTCAGCTGCAGGTGTGCCCATAGTTTTTGCAATCAACAAGATGGACCTTGCAGGTGCCAATGNCGATAAGGTTAGAGAGGAACTTGCAAATATGAACTACCTGGTTGAAGAATGGGGTGGTAAGTATCAGTCTCAGGAAATCTCTGCCAAGAAAGGTATCAATGTGATGGCATTGCTCGACAAGGTATTGCTTGAGGCTGATATGCTGGAACTGAAGGCCAATCCAAATAAACCTGCTGTTGGTAGCATTATTGAGTCATCACTTGACAAGGGTAGGGGTTATGTAGCAACAATACTTGTACAGTCGGGTACTCTTAGAGTAGGTGACCTGATTCTATCAGGTAGTTATTNCGGTAATGTTAAGGCTATGTTCAACGAGCGTAATCAGCGAGTTGAGGAAGCCGGACCTTCAGAACCGGTATTGGTACTTGGTCTGAATGGTGCTCCACAGGCTGGTGAGAAGGTGAACGTGATGCTTGATGAAAAAGAGGCCAAGGATATTGCAACAAAGCGTATGCAGTTACAACGTGAACAGGGTCTCAGAGCTCAGAAACATATCACACTTGATGAAATTGGTCGTCGTATCGCGATTGGAAACTTCCAGGAACTCAACCTTATTGTCAAGGGTGATGCCGACGGTTCAATCGAGGCTCTTTCAGATTCACTCATTGGTCTGTCTACGGAAGAAATCCAGGTTAATGTTATCCACAAAGCAGTAGGTGAGATTTCAGAATCTGATATCATGCTTGCAGCAGCATCAAATGCTGTAGTAGTAGGATTCCAGGTTCGTCCTTCACTATCGGCTAAAAAACTTGCCGAAAAGGAACAAATCGATATCCGTATCTACTCAATTATCTACGATGCAATAGAAGAGATCAAGGCAGCAATGGAAGGTATGTTGTCGCCGGAGATCAAGGAAAATATTATTGGTACTGTTGAAGTACGTGAAATCTTCCGTATCAGCAAGGTTGGTACTATTGCAGGATGTATGGTTAAGGACGGTAAGATCAAACGTGGTAGTAAGATACGTCTTATTCGTGACGGTATCGTAATCTATACCGGAGAACTAGGATCACTTAAGCGCTTCAAGGAAGATGTCAAGGAAGTTGCCACAGGCTTTGAATGTGGTCTGAACATACATAATTACAACGATATCAAGCTTGGTGATATGATAGAAGCCTATGAAGAGGTAGAAGTTGCAAGAAAGCTGTAAGCTCTTACTTCAAGGTACAAAAAGCAAAGGCTGTCCTCCGTACGGGACAGCCTTTACTTTTTTCTGAAAACAAGCTTATTTATTCA
>JGI24712J26585_10001447_pt1 | contig 20243 bp, 23 predicted proteins | sample BioPla3DNA2_FD_26585 | JGI IMG/M metagenome (IMG submission 26585) | reverse complement strand
GGTTCTTTCCAGGGTTAATTGAATTAAATGACAATATATGATAAAATAAATGAAAATTAAACAAAAGAAAAGAGGATTATATTCCATGGATGAATTTATTAAACAATTAGACCCAAACTTAGACTATATTAGTCATGAAATAAAAGATGGCAAATGCTATATAACAGTAACTTCCAATCGAAAAGAAGTAACATGCCCATTTTGTGGCTGGCCATCATCCAGAATACATTCCACATATAACAGAACCTTTCAGGACCTTCCAGTACAAGGTAATAAGGTATTTATTATTATACGTAACAGAAAATTTTTTTGTGATAATTCTGATTGTAATCATACTACCTTTGCAGAAAGGTTTGATTTTATCTCCTATAAAGCGAAGAAAACCCGCCGTCTTGAGGATGAAATTGTGCGACTATCAATAAATTGCAGTTCCATTACAGCATCAAAAATACTAAAGGAAAATGTTGTGGATATTGGTAAAAGTACAGTTTGTAATCTTTTTAAAAAAAAAGAAACACCGGTAATTGATAAAAAGACTATAACAGCTGTTTGTATTGATGATTTTGCTATTAAAAAGCGTAGAAGCTATGGAACAATTATGGTAGACATTTTTACGCATCAAATACTTGATATGATTGACTCAAGGGATTATGAGACTGTTTGTGAGTGGTTAAAATCATATCCAAATCTTCGTATAATATCAAGAGATGGGTCTGTCACCTATAATAATGCAATTACAGGTGCACACCCGGAAGCTTTACAAATAAGTGACCGTTTTCATTTGCTAAAGAATTTGACTTCCTATGTAACAGAGTATCTAAAAAAGAGATTAAAACCGCAAGTTTCAATACAATCTGTCAGTCAGGAAATTAAAGAGGTAGAAACAATAAAACAGGCGAATGAGAACAGAAAACTCACATTGAAAGAAAAATATGAAAAGATAAAACAACTTTCATTAGAAGGAAGATGTAAGACAGAAATTTGCCGAAGCTTAAATATGGATATACGAGCTTATGATAAATTAATAGCAATGACCCCTGAAGAAAGGGAAAAGTTGTTCCAGACAAAAAATATGATCATACATGAAGAAAAAGTAAAGCAAAAAATGGAACGTATAAATGAGGTGCGGGAGTTAAAGAGAATAGGTTTGAGTAATATAGAGATATCCAGACGTACCGGACTTGATAGAAAAACAGTTAGAAGATATCTTGATGAAAACTTTAATCCGGTTCATGCTTCCTATGGCAAAAAGAGAAATGGGAAACTGACACCATATATAAAAACGATTGACGAATACCTTGAGAGAGGAATGATGGGTTCATATATTGTGGAAAAGATACATGAAATGGGATATGATGGTTCGTCATCAACTGTGCGGCATTATATGACAGACTGGAAGAAACGGAGAAAAAAATATTACGATAGAAGTAGAGAAGATGGGACAAAAACAGAAATAATAAAAAGAGAAAATATATTTAAGCTATTGTACCACCCAATAGAAAAAGTAAAAATAATCAGTGAGAAACAATTTGAAATGATATGCAAAGAATATCCGTTTTTTGAAAAAATATATAAAATAACATGGGAATTTAAGGATATGCTAACTAATAAAAATATTGAAGCCTTCGATAAATGGATAGAGCGGGCTAAAAATCTAAACATACCGGAAATAAACAGTTTTATAAATGGAGTTGAACGAGATATGGAGGCTGTAAGGAATGCGATAAAATATGAATATAGTAATGGGCTTGTAGAAGGGTGTATTAATAAACTAAAGGTAATAAAACAAATTATGTATGGCCGTTGTAGTTTTGAAACATTAAAAACCAAAATTCTCCAGCTTGAAAAAATGAGGTTGTTCAACTAACTATGGAAAGAACCAATTATTATTGACAACAACAGCCATGTAAAACACTTTTAAACTACAACATAGCAAACTGCCATAAAAAATTCAGTAAAAATCTAAAAAAACTATCCAGTATAGGAGGAGCCGCCTTATGATGAAGTTTTTTGGCAATTTAAGCTTAGGAAAAAAACTGTACTCAGGATTTACAGCAGTAATTTTAATACTTATCATGCTTTCAACAATCACATTTATTAATTTTTCAAAACAGCATCAAGCTACAATTTGGAACAAGCATACATACGAAGTTTTAATGGAGCTTGACGCTCTATTAGAAGAAATGTTAAATATGGAAACCGGCCAGCGTGGTTTTGCCCTAACTGGAAATGAAGCATCCCTTGAACCATTCATTAATGGTAAAGCTGATTTTGAACAGCATTACAACAAGGTAAAAGAATTAACTTCTGACAACCCAAAACAGCAAGAACTTTTGGCTGAACTTAAAAGCGTACAGCAGGAATGGCTGAGAATAGCTGAAAACAGTATTGAGCTTAGAAGAAATGTTGTAAACGGAATAGGTACCATGGATGATATTATAATTGAAGAGCAGGCAGCACATGGTAAAGAGTTTTTTGATAAGTTCAGGCAAATAATTCAAGAAAGCCAAAATATTGAAACTGAATTGCTGGAAGCACGTGTAGAAGAAGCAGAACGTCTAAAACAAACAACAGACTTTGTTATTATTATAGGGTCAATTTTTTCAGTGTTAATTGCACTGGCAATTGCATTTTTTATCACAAGGATGATTACCCGTCCTGTTAATGAAATAAAAATGGTAGCCCAGCAAATTGCAAAAGGAAATTTAGATGTTGTAGTAAAGAAGCATTACAAAGATGAAATTGGGGATTTATCAGAAGCCTTTAAAATAATGAGCGATAATTTAAATGAAGTGATGACTAATATTAATTCTTCTACTGAACAGGTGACATCAGGTTCTAGACAGCTTTCTGACTCCAGCACAGCTCTCTCCCAAGGTTCTGCTGAACAGGCTTCTTCCATAGAAGAACTAACTTCATCTATAGATGAAATTTCATCCCAAACTAAAAACAACGCAGAAAACGCAAACCAGGCTAATTTACTTGCTGAAAAAGCTAAAGAAAATGCAGCTAAAGGTAATGAACGCATGAAACAGATGTTAAAGGCTATGGTTGAAATAAACAGTTCCTCTGCAAATATATCTAAAATTATAAAAGTTATTGATGAAATTGCATTTCAAACTAATATACTGTCTTTAAATGCAGCAGTTGAGGCTGCAAGAGCAGGACAGCACGGAAAAGGCATTGCAGTAGTGGCAGATGAAGTAAGAAATCTTGCACAAAGATCAGCAGATGCGGCAAAAGAAACTACAACAATGATTGAAGGTTCTATTAGCAAAGTGGAAGATGGTACTAAGATTGCAACTGAAACTGCAGAAGCCCTGAACGAGATAGTTGAAGCTATCGGAAAAGTAACTACTTGGTAAATGATATAAGCATAGCTTCAAATGAACAGGCTTCTAAAATTTCACAGATAAACCAAGGTATTATACAGGTATCTAAAATAGTTCAAACCAATTCTGCTACATCTGAAGAAATTGCAGCTGCAAGTGAAGAACTCGCAAGCCAGGCAGAAGTATTAAAAAAACAGGTTTCAAGATTTAACCTTAAAAAGGGTCAAATGCCTTCATACTTTTCGTATAAAGGAATAAATAATATTGATCCAAATCTTCTGAAGATGCTTGAGGACATGCATGACAGAGAAAAAATCAACAATGATATGACTGATGAAAATAGTCATGAACCGGTATTAAGTAATTCAAAAGAAATTGAAATAAATGGTAATGACTTTGGAAAGTATTAGTCTAGAATTAATTTAAGGCTATTGGATATCCTCCGGTAGCCTTTTTTGTTTTTTCATATAAATATTTTGAATTGCTATTTTGAATTACCTTTTTTAAAACTTTTTTTACTGTTTACCGCTACTTGACAACAACTAAAAAATGCTATATACTTCAATTAACGCGTGTTAGTAAATTGTTTTTTTAATAGTTTAAATAAATGCAATTTACTAAAATTCTAAAAAAACTACTTCTACTAAAAACACTCATTCTACTAAAAGCAATCTAAAAAAACTATTCACTAAAAAAATATTAATAAAAATTTAAAATGGGGGTGTGTGTTTATTCTTTTAATTATTAATATTTTCTAATTATTTTAAAAAATCTAATTATTTTAAAATTTTATCAGGGAGGTATAATATGCTTAAAAAATCTTGTTTTGCAGTTATTTTAACAGGTTTACTTTTATGTACCCTTATACTCACTGTTCCTTCGGAGATTTTAGGGGCAGGCAATGTGGTAACTACATATTTTGAAGCTAATTTTTCAAATTATGACTCAAGCTTATGGGAAAAAGCTGACTGGGATAATGGAGATATGTTTAATTGCATGTGGAGACCTAGCCAGGTTACAATAAATAACGGCAAAATGGTTCTTACATTAGACAGGGATTATGATCCAAGCCACCATTATCCATATAAAAGCGGCGAATACAGAACAAAATCATTTTTTGGATTTGGATACTATGAAGTAAGAATGAAACCTGCAAAAAACCCTGGCATAGTATCATCATTTTTTACGTATACAGGGCCATCGGACGGTAATCCATGGGACGAAATAGATATTGAGTTCCTTGGAAAAGATACAACTAAAGTTCAATTCAACTGGTGGAAAAATGGACAGGGAAACAATGAATATTACTATGACTTAGGCTTTGACGCATCACAAAGCTTTAATACATATGGCTTTGATTGGAAGCCAAATTCAATTGACTTTTATGTAAATGGAGTAAAAGTATACACCGGAACCAGAAATATACCTCAAACACCTGGCAAGATAATGATGAATTTATGGCCTGGTATAGGTGTTGATGATTGGCTTGAACCTTTTAACGGAAGAACTCCTTTGACAGCGGAATACGAATATGTAAAATATTATCCAAATGGTTTCCCTGGAAACCAACAGTCTCCACAGCCACAACAGCCCTGGCAGCCGCAGCCTCAGCCGCAGTAGCCCTGGCAGCCACAGCCACAACCACAACAGCCCTGGCAGCCTCCGGCATCCGTTAAAAGTGCTTTTAATACCATCCAGGCAAATGATTTTGATGATACAAATGCATCAAATATTCAAATAATCAACACTGACAACGGAAGAGGAATTGGTTATATTGAAAATGGAAATACAGTAACCTACAGAAATGTTGACTTTGAAAACGGAGTATCAAGCTTTAGTGCAAGAGTTGCATCAGATATGAATTTCCCAACAGAGATTGAAATTATTGTTAATGGGACAACATTAGGCTCTTTATCAGTATCATCAACGGGAGGGTGGAATAATTACAGGGAATTATCCACAAATGTTAGAAATATTACAGGAGTACACGATTTGGTGCTAAGATTTTCAGGTCCTGTTAATGTTGATTCATTTCTATTTAGTTCAAGCAGCGAAGCACCACAGCAACCAGAACCTCAACAACCTTGGCAGCCACAGCCTCAACCACAACCGCAGCAGCCAGGCGATACCGGAAACCTTTCAATATCTGTTTCTGAAAACACTTGGGGCGGTGGAGCTACACTAAACGTTACAATAACCAATAACGGTTCGACAGCAGTTAATGGCTGGACAGCTAATTTAAACTTTTCCGGGGATGTAAAAGTAACAAGCTCCTGGAATGCAAATTTAAATCAGAGTGGTTCTTCTGTAAGCGTAAGCAATGTTGACTGGAACAGTACAATACAGCCAGGTGCCTCAGTAACATTTGGATTTAACATTTCATACAGTGGTTCATATTCAAGACCGTCTGCTTCAGTAAAGTAAATTAATATATAAAGTAATTAATATATTAAATAAAAAGAAATAGCAGTTACTTTTATAAAAGTAACTGCTATTTCTTTTTTATATGTTGAAATCATAATATTCTATTCTTTTTCCTCTTCTTCATAATATCTCTTAAAATTTGCATAGTTTGCTGTATTCATGTTAGCTAATTTTAAAGCTTCTGATTCTGAGTGGTAAAAACCATAAAATGGTGTAATAGTACTTCCACCTTGTGTTACTTCATCTATTATGTTTTTCCCGTCAACTATCATTTCCTTATTGTCCAAAATTAAACAATAATAGTCATCTATGGTTTTGTCATAATAATTTTCAATTACTTCCAACTGCTCATCATATGTAAGCTCATATTTCGCTAATTCCGTTGAAATGTAATTAACTGCTTCCATTCCATTATATACCGTATAAGTACCTGAGTAGTATGAATCTGTCCTGTCATTTGAATAGCGGTACCACTTAAAACTTCCGTCTTCTTCTAGACATAAAAGAGAACCGTCATTTGCTTCCCAGTAATATCCAGAGAGTTCATCTATCTTTTCATTAGCTGACTCTGATTTACATCCCCATGCAGTAATTAATGATATACAGACAAAAAAAATAATACCTGTAATTTTAACAATTTTTTTATTCATTATTAACCCCCTGTTCCACAATACCTAGTCTTATGGTAATTTGTGTATTTTTAATTTTCTACAATTATTGTATACTATTATCTAGGTAAATACAACTCATTTTTTGTTTATAATATAAAAATATAAAGAATTTAAAAAATAAAGAATTTTTTTATAATTATAAAATGCAGTTATGACTTTATAAACTCACTAAGCAAAGCAATGACCTCAGCTCTGGTTACAGGTTGATCCGGTCGGAATGTACCGTCAGGATAGCCCTTTACAAAGCCCTTTTCATAAGCCTTTTTAATTAATTCTTCAGCCCAGTGCCCTTTTATATCTTTAAAGGGCAAATCATAATATAATTTTAAATAATCAATTATCTCCCGGAATGGAAACAACTCTCCCGGACAATAAGGTCTTTGCTTTTTATCAATTTCATAGTGTCCGATAATTGTTTTACTGGATGGTTCAATTCTATGTCCATATTTTTCATACACATACTCAATTATATATTTATGCAGCCATTTAGTTGCTTTTAACTGCTCATCTGTCAGCTTACCTTTGGTTTCTGCCCACACCCCTTCATGCTCAATGCTTACAGAATACCAGTTTGGATTTATATTTTTGCTTTTTTTAAGCACCACCTCAGCCGTTGCGTTTTCTATCCCGTTTGTCAGCCCGTTAGCCCAGGCACTGTCTTCAATATTCACAAATTGATATATCTCACCTTTTTTGCTCACACCAAAATGTGCACTGCTAATTTTATTGTCCGGAGAGGTAAACCAGCTTATCAGGCTGGATATGGAACCTTCTGAAATGTGATTTACAATTATTTCTGGTATGTGATTATTTCTGCTTGATTTATTGGTGTTGGTATTTCCTACAAATTTAATTTCAAACATAACCTTTTCCTCCAAGGTCTTTAGCTTGATTTTTAGCAAAGAATTTTATAATTATTTTCCCTCTCTTTAATCATATGTTTTATGTTTCCTAGAAGTGATTCATTTAGGAAAGTAATACATTTGGTTTTTTAATCTTATATGCCAAAAACTGAAATTTAGGGTTAATAAAAAGGTCACAGTAATTGTGACCTTTACTGGTGGAGGCGAGGGGAGTCGAACAATTGCCATCAATTTCATAAAGCATATTTTTATGTCTTTTATTTTCTCTTCTATTCCTTATCTAAGAAAGGATTGAATCAAATGACTTTCTCTTCCTTTCACTTACATTACCACCTTATACTGCATAATATTTTCGTGTTTTTAGGAGGTAATGTCTACCTGTTGTCTACCTAATTTATAATTGCTTTACCCCCTAAAAACCACTTCTTATATTGTCTTTTTGAGTCTCAAGCTGTCTTAGTTAATTTATTCAACCATTCATCAAAAGCAACTTTGGGGATTCTATATGTGTTTTTAATTTTAATCACTGGGAAACCTTCTTGTTTTATTAAGTCATAGGCTGTATTTTTACTAATTTTTAATATATCCATTACTTCTTTCACTGTGTAAACTCCTGAATTCATAGAATAACTACCTCACTTTGCTTTATTTTTATATTTTAATAAATAATCTTCATATTGCTGTGGTATAAGCATCTATAGGCTTATCCAAAAACTCTAAAGGATTTTTGATATGCGTTACTTTTTCATTGTTGGGAATCAAATAAGGATTAACCTTTACATCTGTTAAATACTTAATCAGTTGACGATAATTTTTATATTTCTCTTTAGTCTTAGAAAATCCGTATTTACTCAAATGATTTTGAAATGTGATTAATTTTTCTACCAGTTTCTCGTTGTAGATTTCTTTCAATTTTTTTCTTGTATGATAACTATTGTAGTAATCCCCTTCGAATACGAGAGGCTTTAAAATCTCGCTTAAAAAATATAAGGAATCAAAGGAATTCCAGTAATTAAACAGGTTTATTATCGTACCATATTGCTTAAAACAGTATCTTAATTTGCTTCTTTTAATCTGGACTTCATATCTCAAAGTATTCTTTGTTCCTTCGTCTATATAGGGATCTATTTCCGTTTCAATGTCCACATTTTCAACATCTTTAAAATTATCATTCAGCATCATATCAACAATTCTGTCATATCTATTATAAATATTGATACATTTTGATTTACTTTTGTAATAAACACTTGTCTTGTATTTATTCTTTTTTTCTAGTCTGTTTAATGTCGCAGGAGCTTTATTGTAAATTTTTAATAAAATCTCTCTCGTTTTTTCTGGCAGTATCACATCGTAGTAATAATCTATTCTTGTGAATTTTTCTGTATTTATCGTTTGTGGACTTAGTTCTTTAGAAATTTCAGTATAATATTTTTTTATAAAATTAAAATAGTCTATTCTGGTCAAATGTTGTTTATTTAAAAATTGAGACGGATTGATAATTACTTTTAGAATTCTATTGTTATAATCATTTTTCTTAACGATAATATATTTGTATCTAATACCCCATATAGAACTAAATCCGGCAAAGCAAATTATTTCTTCGTTTTCTTTTTGCTTTTTTAATGTCTTGATTAGTTTTCTGTGTTCCGAATCAGGTAGATAAAAATAACTAAATTCTAATGTGTGAATGTTAATATTATCATTCATATAAAAAATAACCTCACTTTTTATTTTTTTGAATAATTAGATTGAAATTTAAAATATGAAAAAATAAGGTTTAATGAATTAAATAATTTTAAAGAATTTTTTCATGCTTGAAATATAGTAATATCAAGCTTTTTAAGCATTAGCTTTCTTACATTAATGCTCTATTTGCTTATGCAATCATCATTTTCTTTTTGGGGAATGAGCAATGATTAAAAAATGCTCTTAAAGAATTTTTTGGTCTTGTAAGTATTGATATTACTAGGTTTTTTAATATAAAATTTTTACGTTGCTCATCTATTTGCTTAAGAAAATTTAATTTTAAATTTCTAGCTCCCTTCAGCTTTTAAAATTGGAACAAAACGAGGATGATAACCAAACACTACCATCCCCGAAAGTATTGATATTATTATGTTTTAGAATTTAAAAAACAAAATAAAATTTTCCTTCTATTGCTATTTAAGTATAGTCGGCAATTTAGTCACGTCATATGTGCCTGTTAGGAAAACTAGGTCTCCGTAAACTTCATTTAATTCTTTCAAAATTTCATAGGCAGGATCTATAACCTCTAATATTTCATCCTTTTTGTTTTTTAGCTCGTTGTTAATTTCATCTATTTCCGAACTACTTGTATAATATTTTTTGTTTTTGCTTAACTTGTCTAAGGCTAAATTCACCGCTTTTTTACTGCCTTCTAGCTTTAGCTGACTTTTTCTACTGTTCAAAATCTCTTCCTCTAAATCATATTTGTAATTTTTGAATCTATTATTTTTAATAATTTCATTTTGCAGTCTGTTTGCTTCGGCTATTAGATTTTCCAGCTCACGGAAAATTTTCATGATCTGCTCTTCCATGTGCGTCCAACTTCCTAACATCCCAGGTATATAATTAGTAGCCATATCTAAATTACCCCCTGTTCAATTTTTAAACTTGCAAAATTTTGATTATTGAAAATCTTAAGAGTTAACGGAATATCTATCATCAAATCATAATTGTAATATTTCTTAGATTTGTACTTTGCATAGAAATTAGATTTAGACATTATCTTTACAAACGGCTTAAATTTATAACATAACCTAACAAAATCTAAATCGATTAATATTAATTCGTTATTTAAATATTTTGCCGGTACTGCTGTAATATCATCTCTTCCTATTTCATTAATAATACTTTCTACTTTTTCTTTGAGATTTGCCGGACAAAAAATGATAATGTTGTCTACACTATTAATTTTGTTAATTAAGTCCTCTATAGATTTTTTATCAAGTTCTTCAGCATATATTTTATTTTCTTCTTTAATTGCTGCTTTAACCTCTTTCATTAAACATTTTTCTATTCTAGCGATTAACTGTTCTATTTTTTCAAACAAAAGTTTATTCTCAGCTTCCCTCTTTTGTCCTGTACAATCATTTATTTCTACTGGCTTAATATCGACATTACAGCCTATTCTTTCGCTTATGTCCAAACTAAAAATATTGCTTCTAAAACTTTGAAATAAGCTGTATTTTAATTTCCTTTTGTCGTTCATCTTTTCCCATTCTTTATAAGTCATTTTCTTGTAGTTGCTAAACTTTTCTTTATAGTTGCAATATTTCATCCTTGAATATATGCCTTTTATTATGCCGTTTCTTGGGAGATACTTGTTGTCTGCAAAAAATTCTACATACTTAAAGTCTTGATGTAATGCATCCATAAGAGGATATATCTTGATTCCTGCGTTTACTTCTTCTATGCCAAAAAATTCTTCTGGCGACTTACCCATTTCCCGCCAAAACTCCAATAATCTTTTATCTGCTGAATTGATTAGATTCTCAATTTCTTCTTTACTTCTTTCTCTTCTAATCTTGTCATCTGTATCTAATCTGATGACAGAATACCATTCGTCCTCAATGTTAAATTTATCCATATCAAATTGCTTCATATTATCCTCCACAATTTTATAATTTGTTTTATATCTAAAAAAATGGTGTGGGGGTTAACTTAATTTTGCTAACCCCTTTTAGGCCTCCTGCACACCGTCAAACAATTAATTATTTGATACTATACAGCAAATCTATTTTGGCCTTGTAATAACCAAACATTTGCAAATATTCTCTGTCCAAGCAATATTCATCGATATACCAGAAGACATTTAAATCTTCTTTTTTCTCTAATGCCCTATGATATTGTAAATGCAGTATTTGTGGCATAGGTATTAAATTACAAGGTCTATTATCCAAAGTATCTAAATTAATGTGATGAGCAACCAAATCCATGTTAACAAGTTCTTTATAGTCCATACTTAAAATTTTAGATACAATCCAAGTATGGACATACCGCTGTTTAACTTCCTTGTCATTTCTAAATTTTTGAAAAATGGCGTAAATACCATTATTTTTTGTAACATTATGTAGGGTGTAATAATTGTAATCGTATCTGTGTATCTTTGAAGTTAAGAAATCTTCCCTGTACACTGTTTTTAAGAGTTCTTTGATAACAAACATTGGGATATTAGTTTGCTTTTCCAATACTGACAGATATATTTTTTTCTCTTCTGTTAATGCTTCGAAGCATTTCAATATTAAATCCTTTTCTTTTTGAGTCAATAAGTCCTCTATTTTTTCTATTTTCATATATAGATACATCTCCTTTGTTATATTTGTTTTGTTTTTGTAGTGCAATTATTAGCTTCCTGTACTGTCGTTTTTCCGCTAAAAAATGATATAAACTATTGATCATAACCCACCGATCCTTTCACAAATTTTATAATTTGTTTTCAAAACTATTGCATAAATTGATTTAAATATGGTATAATACATCACGTAGAATTAATTTAATATTTAGTTGTCAAGGTACAAGCGAAACAAGTAAAATGGCAATACAAAAGTTATACCTAAAATATTTAAAAATCTTAGGCTAAAAATAAGCGAGAAAAATCCTAGTTAAAGTATCAAAAAATGTCAGGCTAAAAATAAGCATAAAAAAGCGTAGCCAAAATATAAGGCAATTTTGACAACAAGTAAAAATAACATTAATTTAAAGAGCATAAATCTAATCAAAATATAAAATGAATAATATTACTTTATTTAGTTATTAAAAAGTCTTAAAATTACCTCCTTACCATGTTTTAGTCTTTAAAAAAGGACACAAAATCCCTGTTAAAAATATTCCACCTTTCCATTATATCACGAATTCTTAATTTGTCAACATTAATTTTAAAAAAAATTTTATAATTTGTTTTTATCTTGATTGGAGGCTAAAACCTCCTGACTGGAAATGGCTTAGGATAGAATTGGACTTAATTTAGATGTGTTTCATTTTCGATTTTTAATCTATATTGGATTAAAAGATTTAAGAATTCTTCTGGTGTGAGTTCTTGTTTTATTTTCGACTCAAATAGTTTTTTTAACGAGCTAAAAAATATCTTTGTTAAAAATTTTTTAAACATACAATTCTACCTCCAACATTTTGCTTAAGCAGTCCTTACACACCTTTATATCCCCCTCTTCAGTATTATTAATTAATCTTATGCAATAATCTGGTAACGTGCTTTTACATTTGAAACATAAGCTCTTATCAGCATCAAAGGTTATTACAATACTTCCATTTTGAAGATTAATTATTATAGTATCTATATCCTGTTCTACACATAAAACATCTTCTGTATTTATCGTTATAATAGTCTCCGGATCATGTTTGTCACTAAAAATTAAATCTTCATTCCCTTCATCTTCGATTACATTAAAGTTTTTAAAATAATAGACAGCAAAAGAATTGTTAATATTAACTTTAATGTCTGCCTTCCAATTAAGATACAGATTTAAAATATCTAGTTCTCCTTTAATAGATTTCATATTTATCGACCTCCTATTATTTTGTTAAATTTATTTTAGCATATACTTAAAATAATTTCAACATTTATTTCTATTATTTCTATTTTATAGAATTTTAACGTATAATTTTATAATTTACTTTTATGTTTGTCGTTATCGATTGAAATTAACCTTGAGGCATGACTTGATGTGCAATACCGATATTGCGAAATAAAACTACATCAAACTTTGCAAAATACCCCCTCTAATTTTGTCAAGGTTAAATTTCGTTTTATGGTTTTATAAAGCCTTTTAAAAAGATAAGTAATGTTTTAATATTTCCGTAATAGAAAAACCGTCTCTAAAGTGCCTAAATTCCATTTTTCTTAAGCAAAACATAAAAGCAAGGTAGTTTCTAGCTTCCCTTGCTTTTTTACATTCCATTCAATTTCTAGCTTCCTGATTTAATTCGTATAGATTTATATATTTATACAATGTGGATCTACCTATACCCAACATTTTTGCAAAACCTGTTGCTGTCATATCTCCATATTTCCCCTCTTTAAATTTCTTGTATTCCTTAATGAAACTATCCGGCAATTCTACTGGTTTTCTCCCTAACTTAACTCCTTTAGCTCTAGCAGCATCTAATCCTTGATTAATTCTCGATATTATTTTCTCCCTTTCCTGTTGACTCATATGGGCTTTTAATGTAATTACAATATCTACAATCATATCGTAAATACTGCTGTCTTGTGCCTTCTCATATTCATTCATGTAAGGAATATCTAATGCTATAACTCTTATGCCTCTTTGTTTTAAGTCCTTTAATTCAGCTATTACATCATCTGCATTTCTGCCAAGCCGATCTAAATCTGTAATGACCAGTATATCATTTTTTCTTAACATTTTATTCTTTAAATCAGAATATATTTCTCTATTCTCCGCTTTTACTGTACCACTAATTCTTTCTTCTACGATTTTATCAAATTCAAAACCGTTTTCTTTTGCATATTGTTCCAATGTTAATCTTTGTCTATCCGTTGTTTGTTTGTCCTTTTGTGTACTAATTCGCATATATCCATATATCATAGTATCAAATCCTTTCATGTAAATATAGCTTATAACATAATTATAAGTGTCTATGAAATTATATTCAAATTTCGTAGACACTTATTTAATACTTTTTACGTATAAATTTCTATAGATATCGGCTATTTTCTTTATTTTATTTTTGTTTATGAAATCATATGATTTATAGATACTATATTCATACATTTCATATAATTAAACATCTGTACAATATTTTAATACAAACGATTTGCTTTCCATTTATAATTATCTTCACATGTACTTATTATTAATTTTATTCTATTAAATTGCTCCTGCATTTTTTCATGCTGATTAGGAAATTTTGCAAGAATATCATTTACATCCAAAAAAGTATTGTTATTATACTCTATTTTTGAATAATAGTCTGACCCCCATTTCTTAACATAAAAATTAACAGGTATATGAATTCTACTATCTTCACCATTAATAATATTATTGAGACTTTTATCAAATAGTTCTTTATTTAATAGAATTAAATCATCGTTCATAGACCTATCAAATACATCATATCTTATAAAACCTCTTAAAAATGAATCGAAATTTAGCTCATTATTACTAATTAAAAGATTTTTTAAAAATATAATCCCTTCATCAAAATTTAATCTTCTCAAAGTAATAAGAAGATTTTTTAATATAACGTACTCACTAGATACAGTTTCAGAAAACACAATCGTACGAGCAAAAAAATTCCTTTCATCTCTTTCAGGTTTATATATCTGTGGAACAATTACATTGCCATCACTATTAGGTTCAAGAAGATTTAATTGCGTATTCCGGATTATCCGGACGGCAGTTCCGGAAACATCCGGACATTAAACCGGACTATCCGGACACCTTGTCATTTAATTTGATTTTATAAAAAAGCTGTACTTAATGCAATTCTTTTCGCATTTTGTTAAAGTTTATACTGATACCCCTCAAGTATTTTATTTAAAAGATTAGCCCTCTTTTTACCTATACGGTTTAACACGGTAGGGTTCAACTCCTGAGCATTAAAAAGCATTTCCGGGTAGCTATTTGCGTAGTGTAAAACTAGCTTTTTCAGTTCTTCAAGCCCTATTTTCCTAGATAGGTAAGCATCACAAGCAGATTTTATTTCTCCAGCAAGCATTTTAACTGTAGTTGGATACAATAGAAACGCCATTTTGCACCTACTTTCCGTACGATTTTCGTATTTTTGCACCCATTTTTGTACCGTAATTGTACCTCAAATTCTTCCTGTTTGCAATATCTTTTATTATTAATCACTATGTTCTGCTTCTCTAATCATCTTTTCAGCCATTACCTCCCGCATAGACTTCTTTGAGTCCAGAGCAAGGATATATGCATTATGAACTATCCTGTCCATAATTGCATCTGCTATTGTAGGGTCAGGAAACAAATCATACCAATGAGTATGAGGAATCTGTCCGGAAAGAATCGTAGAAGCTTTATTGTATCTGCTTTCTGCAACTTCAAGTATATCCCTGCTTTCTTCTAATGTGTATGATTTTAATCCTATATCATCTAAAATCAAAAGCTTTACATTTTGAAGCTGGTTCATAAACTTGCTATATATATTTTCATTTTTCGCATCTTGTATTTCAAGTAAGAGTTCCGGAATACGGTAGTATTTAACGGTATAACCATGACGGCAAGCACTGTTACCCAATGCACATGCTAAAAATGTTTTTCCGCTTCCGGTTTTTCCTGTAATCACTATATTTAATTTCTGAATAATGTAGGTACAGGTAGAAAGAGTTTGCAGAGTCTTTTTATCAATCTTCCGGTCCGAAGTATAGTCTATATCCTCAATGCATGCATTAATACTAAAAGATGCTTTATGTATATATCTTTTGATTCTTGAGTTTTTTCTTGACTCCCATTCTTTTTCAACCATAATACCGAGCCTCTCCTCGAAAGACAACTCTCTTAAAGCCGGATCTGAATCACTCAGTAGTTGAGCCATAACTTTAAGTTTCATATCTCTTAATTTTTCTATAGTTGGGTTAATTAACATATATACCACCTCCTGAGTAAGCACTGCTTCCTCTTACATTTTCATGATGAATAATTGTATCAGCCTGCTTCTTTGAGGAATTGTTAATAACTTGCTTAAGGATAATATTAAAATATTTGAATGAGAAAACATTTTTATCTATAGCCTCTTTACTGGCAGTTTCCATTATTTCGGCTGAATGACTTTTAGCAAGCCTCATAATACCCATACAAGCGCGATAACCCTGAACAGGATAATCACTGTTTTCAAGAATCTTTTTGATTAATTCCCGGGTATTAGGACCGGTTTTTTCTGCCCACGATAGAAAACGTTCAGAATTCCATGCATAAATTGCTTTATGCTCTTCGGGCATATGTTCCTCTAATGTTCTGTACCGATTAAATTTGTCATAATTCCTGGTGTGTACCGCTATCCTCTCGTTTCCTATATATACTTCTATAGTTTTTGAAGATGCCCTAACCCAACATTTGTGATTTGCATAGGAGTAATGAACACTGTAGAAAAACCCTTTATATTCAACATGATAATTAAATGCAACTCTTGTTTCCACCCAGTCGCAATACTCATATTTTGTTGCCGGCAATGGCTGCAGACAAGGTTTATCTATTTTTTCAAAAGCCGTCTTCCTGTTGCCCTCCATTTTCTGAAATGGTCTGTTGATAAACTTTTCTAGCTCTTCTGAAATTGCTTGATTTATTTCATATATGCTAAAAAACTGTCTATTTCTAAGTGCTGCCATTATTCTTCTCGAAACATTACCTACCATGTTTTCATCTGAAGCTTTATCTTTTGGTTTACCTGCTCTGGCAGGTACAATGGTCGTTCTATAGCGTAAGGCCATTTCTTTGTAGTTTCTGTTTATTAAAGGTTCTACACGGTCTGGTTTGATAACTGCAGTCTTTGTATTATCTGGTATTGTTATTTTAGGAACCCCACCATAGTACTCATATGCCCTTACATGAGCATCAATCCAACTTTCAATTTTGGTATCACTGTAAGCATAAACAAAGGGATAGTGACTTGCAGGAAGTACAGAAACAAAAATGTATGCAGGCTTTAATTCACCTGTATTAATATCTACATAGGACAGGGTATCACCAGCCCAGTCAACCTCCATTTCTTCACCGGCTTTGTGGTGTTTGTGTAGGGATATTTTATTCAGCTTCTTGAAATTCCTATACCTCTCACAGAATTGAGTATACATGATTCCATCCGGATGCTTTTCCTTATATTCTTCCCACAAAAGCATCAAAGTCACATTCTTTTTCTTCATTTCATAGAAAACATATTCCATATCAGGCTCTGGAACGGATTTTCTAGTGTTCGTAGGTGGGTATAGCATGGACATTAACTGTTTATCACTAAGTTCGATTGGCCATGTTATATTTGCCTTTTCTGCTCTTTTAAGCACCTCTGATACTGTTGTTTTGCCACAATTGCAAGCTTGGCCAATTTCTCTTAGGGATAATCCTATTTCGTATTTAAGCCTTAAAATTTCTCTTGCTTTTATCATATCTAGCCTCCTCATCGATTGGCCCCCTTTAATCATTCTGATTAAAGAGTACCTATATTTTAGTAAATCGACAAGGTGTCCGGATGTGCCGTTACGCTGTCCGGATAATTCCGAAATGCTGTCCGCATGTTGTCGGAATCAGTGTCCGGATGTGCCCGAAATATGCAATTTAATTCTTTAACAGTTTGGAAAGATTTATCTAAATTTTCCAAAAGTAAATGCAAAAAAGATTTAATATTCAACATCACAGATTTCAGTTTCAGAGATTCTTTACCTCTTCGACAAAATCTCGATATTATATTATCAATCACACTTAAGCATTCATCGATTAGACCTTCGTACATAATATCTAAATTTTTATTAACCAAATAGGAATAAAGAAATCTAAGCAATTCGATATGTTTATCCTTATTTCTTTTATCAGTCTCGACTTGATTTTTATAATAATCATATACATCAATTTCAAAGTGTTCATTATTTAAAAAATGCTTCTTTGACTCACAATTATCGTTATCTTTGTATAAATATTGTCTGATTAGAGTAGTTAAAGTATCACCATCAATAAGTTCAATATTTTTATTTTCAGCAAATATTTTTGCATTTTCACTAAAGTATGAATTCGTTATAACTATACCCTTATTAGCATTTTGGCTTAATACTACTCCATATAAATCCCTCACAACTGGCTCTCCAACAACTTCAGACCACCTTTTACATTGAACTAGATATTTGCCCTTGAATATTGATTTTTTAGAATAAGCAACAATATCAATACCACCATCACCCGACAATGATGTTTGTTCAACTTCAAACCCCATATGATACAAAAGTTTTGTAATTAATTCTTCAAAATCATAACCAGACATTTTATCAAAATCCATCATTATACTCTGCATATGTTTTTACCTCTCAAATTAGTATTACTACTAATCGATTGCTTATCGATAAAAGCTTGATATATCAATGTTTCTTGCCCTTAAAACATTTTTATTTTTTGATTTAATCGTATTCGGAAATAACACGAACACTTGTTTAGATGTGTTCTTTGTTAATATTTTAACATAATTAAATTAGTGTTAGTCAAATCTTTTTATTCAATAAAATAATTAATATTCTTCAGCTTTAGTAATATCTTTGTAGTTTATCACAACAAATTTATCAGTAACATAAAAAAGTTCTATCTTGCTCTCCTTTGTATTCCATATATAAGAACCAATATCTTCTTTTTTATTTCCATATAAATTATCAAATTTATTAGCATATTTTTCAATAATCATCGAATCAGTATAAGAACTATTTTCATTATTTATTAAAGTCAAATTGATTTCATGCAGTCCATTATCAACAAAATAGTAGGAAACTAATCCTTTAACATCTTTCATCCCATCATAATCACTTATAATAGTCAGAAAATCATTATCACCCTCTTCTCCCCCAATTATATTGTCCCCCAACATTTCCTTGATTTTCTCTTTTGAAGTTCCCCAAGCAATATTATTGTATAAGCCACTTCTTTCCTTAGCATATTGCATAAAATAAAAAACAATACCAATCATAATAATTAGTGAAACAATAGTAATAATTGGTATTAATATTTTTTTCTTTGATTTTAAGAATGATATATTCACATCATTTTCATTATCTTCAGAAATCAACAAATCAATTTTTGTCCCACATTTCATACAAAACTCATATCCATCTAGTAACTTTGAACCACATTTTCCACAAAACATATTTTTCCCTCTTTTCACTTTACATCTTTAATTGACAATTTAATATCATAAATTTTCCCACTATTCTTATGCATAATTTCAAATTGACGTGTCTCGCCTGGTTCTAAATCTCTTCCATCATTTGTCCAATCTGAATCTATGACATTTCCTTTAGAATCAAAAAACTTAGCCTCAACCTCAAAATAACTTATAATTTTTGATGAACTAATATTTGTAACTGAGCCTCTAATATATAAATAGCTTCCGTCCTTTTCTACAGCCCAGTCATCGTTTATTACTATATCCGACAAAGTAGGTGTAGATTTATATTCCTTAACCATTTTCTGATATTTATAATCCTCAATGGCCTGTTTTGTGTCATGAATTTTCTTTTGCTCTAACAATGATATACCTATTCCCAACATTGCAATAATTATTACTATTACAACTGCAACAATAACATTATTGCTTCCTTTAGATAATCTTTTCCCACAATAAATACAGAAATCAACTTCATCATTATATTTCTTTTTACATTTACGACACTTTTTCATAAACAACACCTATTCCTTTAGTCCTAACCATACCATAACAGATGCAAAAAATATTCCTAGTGTTCTTGTGATCATCGCATAACCAGAATATATTTTCCCGAGTTCTGCATAATATGCCTCTTCAAGGGTTCTTCCGCCTACAGATTGAATTTTCATTATTTCCATTCCGCCTTTTGATATACTGTTAGCCGCTATAAAAAACATGATTAATATTACACCCGCTAATCCTAAAAAACCAAATTTGATTATTAAATTATATGTTTTTTGCCTTGATTTGATTGATATAATTTGATTTTCAGTTAAATTATTACTCTGAATTATTTTTTCTAAATCCGATGAACAGTTAGGGCAAATCTTAATTTCTTCTATATCACTTCCACATTTGGGACAAAACATATAGAATACCCCCTATCAATATATATTTTCATTTATTATACCATATAATTGGATGCTTTTGTCAAGTGAAAATTGGTTCTTTCCAGGGTTAATTGAATTAAATGACAATATATGATAAAATAAATGAAAATTAAACAAAAGAAAAGAGGATTATATTCCATGGATGAATTT
>JGI24712J26585_10001445_pt1 | contig 20263 bp, 16 predicted proteins | sample BioPla3DNA2_FD_26585 | JGI IMG/M metagenome (IMG submission 26585) | reverse complement strand
TGCGTTGCCGACGGCGTAACATTCATCGCAGGCGGCGAACAGGGGCAGGTCGTTTAAATTGTCTCCGAAACCGATTACTCTTGAAAAGCCGTATCGCTCCCGCAGAAACATAACGGCGTTGTATTTCGAAGCGTCGCCGCCGAAAACTTCCATATACCAAAGGTCGCCGGCGGAGTAAATATCCTGATATTTTTCAACGCGGACGCCGCTTACGCCCTTTATTTCGTCATAAAGCCGGCGGATGTTTTCCCGGGTATCCATAAAGCAAAAGTAGATGATATCGGTGTCTGCGGCGGAAAGATCGTTTATCTGCACGAATTTTTTGTTGAATTTCTGCACTCGTTCGCAAACGAAGTCTTGCAGGGCTTTGCTATATATGCGATCGTAATATGTCAGAAGTTCCTCTCCGGCGAGGGTATACATAAGCCCGCTCTGCCCTGTTTTTTTCATCGCCGCGAGAATTTGCGCGGTTTTTTCTTTTGAAAGGATTTCTTTTTTTATATACCTCTCCTCGGCGATATCATATATCAAAACGCCGTTCATTAGAATTACCGGCATATTGATTTTGACGCGCTTTAACATCTGAACCGCCGTCGCGGCGGTGCGGGCGGTCGCGACGGAGAAATGAACGCCTCTGCCGATAAGCTCGTTTAGCGCGGCTATTGTATATTCGGACAGCTCGGCGTTTTGATTAAGAAGCGTGCCGTCAAGGTCGGAAATATAGAGGGTTTTTGAGGGGAGGGTGGCGGTGGGTGAATTCATGTCGGTTTTTTGGTTAGGCAGAGTTGCCGTTTCAGGGGGTTCTGTAAATTATCGGCGCGGTTAATTCTTCCCGCCGACCGCCTTAATAATAAACAGCAGCACGACCGCCCCCAGCACCGCGACCAGGAAAGAATACAGATTAAACCCGGTCACGCCGGTTTTGTTGATAATGCTCATCAGAAATCCGCCGATCATCGCGCCGACGATTCCGACGGCAATGTTGGCGAGCAGCCCCATCTTCTTGTCGGTTTTCATGATAAGGCTGGCGATCCATCCGGCGAGTCCGCCGAAGATGATCCAAGATAATATTCCCATGTCAGCTCCTATATGATTTAATTTCGGTTGTTTTATTGTATCAGATTTTGTCCCGGATTACAACGGTAAATTGCAACATTTTCAAGGCTGACGCATAAACTTGCGAAGACCGCGTTTTTATCGGCAGCTTTCGCAGCGCCGGGGGTATCTGCTTTTGTTTTCGGCGTAACGCTTCTGCGCTTCGGCGCTGCAGCAAAACAACCGCCCGCAATCCAGGCACTCAAGATAGCGATCCTCGTATTTTTCCTGTACGCGGGCAAGCCCTCCGGGTTTCACATATTTAACAGCCGGCGCCGCGGGCATAACTCCCGCGCGGCTTTTCCCGACGCCGCTTGTTTTCCGCTGCGGTCGTGTTTCCGTCTCCCTGAGATACTCTCTCACGCGAATAATCTCAAAGTTGTCTTCGTTGTACTTTGCCCAGCTCATCAAAAACGCTCCTTTCGGCTCTGAGTTTTTCGACTGAATTTCTTGCGGAGGTTATGGTTGTCTCCTGTCCCTTATCGGTGAGGGGTAACCTCCTCTTACTAACTATCGGACAGGGGGGTATCTGCCAAAATTGTCCGCGCATTTTTTTAAAAAAACTATATTCAGAGCCGTTTAACAAGGTTGATTATAATCTTACATTCTTATATCTCCTACATATTACTCTATTTTGATTTTCGCATAAAATACTTATATTTTTTATATAATTTCGGTTTTCCTCCCGCAAAAAAGCGTTTTTGCCCGACAATCGGCAAAAATATTAACAATATATCCGATATTTCTTTACAAAAATATCGCCGTAAAAAGACTTTTTGAAGCCTTAATACGGCGAATGTTGTTATTTTTTGTTCAATTTAACGGTATTATGGAAGTCTTGCGGCTCTTTTTCACTCACGCATTATAAGTCGCCGCCGAAGTCGTGCCGCCTCTGCCCGTCCAGTTGGTATGGAAGAACTCGCCCCTCGGCGCGTCTGTGCGCTCGTAGGTGTGCGCGCCGAAGTAGTCGCGCTGGGCCTGGAGCAGGTTTGCCGGCAGGCGCGGGCAGCGGTAGCCGTCGTAGTAGGCGAGCGCCGAGCTGAAAGCGGGGGTCGGCAGTCCGGCCGCCACGCAGGCGCCGACGACGCGCCGCCAGTCGGGGATAAGCCCCGCCATAAGCTCCCGGAAATAGGGCGTCGTAAGCAGGTTTGTCAGCTCCGGGTCGGCTTTGTAGGCGTCGTATATCCTGCCTAAGAAGACCGAGCGGATGATGCAGCCGCCGCGCCACATAAGCGCGATGCCGCCGTAGTTGAGGTGCCAGCCGTAGCTTTCGGCGGCGGCGCGCATCAGCATATATCCCTGCGCGTAGGAAACCACCTTCGACGCAAGCAGCGCGCGGCTTATACTGTTGATGAACGCCTTCTTTTCCTCTTCGGTGCCGCTGAAGCGGGCGATGTCGGAGCCTAAAATCTTCGACGCCTCGACGCGCTCCTCTTTCTGAGCAGAGAGGAAGCGGGCGAATACCGCTTCGCCGATCAGCGTCAGCGGAACTCCCTCGTCGAGGGCGGCGACGGCCGTCCACTTGCCGGTGCCTTTCTGACCGGCGGTGTCAAGGATTTTGTCGACGAGCGGTTCGCCGTCGTCGTCCTTGTAAGCGAGGATATCGGCGGTTATGTCGATGAGATAGCTTGAAAGGTCGGAGCTGCGCCAGCTCTCGAACACCTCGTGCATCTCGTCGGCCGACATGCCCAGGTAGTCGCGCATAATTTGATACGCCTCGCAGATGAGCTGTATGTCGCCGTATTCAATGCCGTTGTGAACCATCTTGACGAAATGTCCGGCGCCGTTCTCGCCTACCCAGTCGCAGCAGGGAGAGCCGTCGGCGACGGCGCAGATCGACTGGAAGATGGGTTTTACATACTGCCACGCCGCCGGTGAGCCGCCGGGCATCATCGACGGGCCCAAAAGCGCGCCCTCTTCGCCGCCGGAAACGCCGGTGCCGACATAGAGCAGTCCTTTGCTCTCGACATAAGCGGTGCGGCGGATGGTGTCGGGGAAGTGGCTGTTGCCGCCGTCGATGATGATATCGCCCTCTTCCATCAGCGGAATCAGCTTATCTATCATTTCGTCGACGGGAGCGCCGGCTTTAATCATCATAAAGACCTTGCGCGGCTTTGCGAGATTTGCGACAAGCTCCTCGAGCGTTTCGGCGCCGATGAAATTCTTTCCGGCTCCGCGGCTGCCGAGAAAGTCGGCTACCCGGCTGTAAGAGCGGTTGAATACGGCGACGGTGAAACCCTTCGATTCCATGTTGAGGGCGAGGTTTTCGCCCATGACGGCAAGGCCGATAATGCCGATGTCAGCGAGTTTTTTCATTTGTGTTTTGCCTCCGTGTATATATATAATTAATTACTCAGTTTAAGCAGCGCCAGAACCGCAAAAATCATCAGCGCGGCGGCGGGGATAAAGCTGGCGGCGCCGAAAGCCGCAAGCAGCTTCTTTGAAATGCCGCTCTTTTCCCGGTCGCCGAAAACGCGGACCCAGTTGATGACAAGCATCAGCGCGGCGGCGACGAATATCGCCGAAAGCCGCTTTATCGTCACCAGCCGCTGGAGCGACAGCAGCGTCGCTATGGCGCAGAAAAGCAGTATCAGCGCCGTTATAATGAAGCTTCGATAGCCTTTTTTCATAATCTTTTACAGATTCGGCTGTACGAATCAGTGCATCCGGAAGTCGAAGATGACCGGCGGTTTTACCGTCGCGCGGTCGAAGGGACGGTTATCCCGCTTCGCCTTCGCCTCTTCGATTTCGTACCAGATTTCGGTGATGCTCGTCTCGCCCTCGCGGATGTCGGCGACGACAAGCCCGCCGCCGTCGTGGAGCAGCGCGTCGGCTTCGTCGACGCGACCGGTTTTAACAAGGGCGTTCGCGAGATAGAGCCGTATCCGCGGCAGACTCGCCATCTCCGGTTCAAGCTCGGAAACAAATCGGGTAACGGACGAATACTTCTTGCTGTCGGTCATTGATTGAAGCGCCGCCTTTACAAGCGAGATATCGTTCGGCGCCATCGCAGCGGCTTCCACCGTCATCGCCGACGCGCGTTCGCTCTCGCCGCGGAAGCGGGCAAGCCGCGCCAGCGAATAAAGCGCCCAGGGGTTGGCTTTAAGCTCCATCGACCGCTCAAGCTCGGCTCTCGCCTCGGAAAAACGCCGCAGCGACAGCAGCATTACGCCGTACTGATAGCGGCTGTACCAGTTGTATTCTTCGGTTACGCGCGCCGCTTTTTCCGCCTTGGCGAGCCAGAAGTCGCCGGACGCCTGCGCGGGATAGAGCGGGTTTCCGGCGGAGATGTAGCTCTCCGGCGCCGTCTTCGGGCAGCGGGAACCGAATGTGTCGGTTTCAAGCAGCGTCTTCCACTGCTCCTGTTCTTCTCCGATTTCGCCGAAATCGAGGTGCGGGGAGATGTTCGCCTCTCCCGCCTTTTCCCGGCGGAGGTTTTCAAGCGCGCCCCATCCGCTGCCGCAGTGCCGAAGCGTGGGAGCAGGCGTCAGCGCCATCGGCTTTGTCGCCGCCAGCAGCTTTTCAAGCTCGGCTTCGGGGATGAGCGCTTCAAGTTTTTCTTCCGTCTCGGCTCTCGCCGCCGCCCAGTCGTCGCCTAAAGATACGGCGGGATTTGTCGAAAGCGCGCCGTAAGCCTCAACCCATTCCCAAGCGGTGCGGGCGGGCATCGGAAGCGATTCGAACTGCGACCAGGCAAGTCCCGCCTGAATTTCGATGTATCTGCCGTCGCAGCCGCGGCCGGAGAGGTATTCCTGCCAGCGGTCTCCCCCCTGTCCCTGTCCCCAGGTGAACAGCTTGCGGCCTTTGAGGCGCCTCGTCGAGCATTGAATCAGCCCGAAACCGCCCTCGTCGATCGACGCTTCATAGCGGCGGCGGTCGTCGCGGAGCTTGAAGAAGAAGTCGACGGCGTGGTTCAGATTTACATATCTCGTTATATCAAAAGGATACTGCTCCGACACCGGAACGTCTATCTTGACAATACCGCCGCTGCCGTAGGTGTAGGTCTCCTCGGCCGGAACGATTACCCGTCCCTCTTTGTATTCGGGAACCGCCATGTTCGACCACCAGTACATCGGCACCGGCGTCGGGTTGGGGTTGACTATCCGCATCCGGCAGAGCAGCACCGGCGAGCCGTCGGGCAGGAAAAAGTCCATCTGATAGACGGCGCCGCGAACCCGCTCGTATTCGTACATGCGGAGCACCGGAGTGTCGGCTTTGTAGGTTATCCCCTGAGTTTCGTTTGTGATATCCGCGCCTAAAGTCGTGACGGCGGTGTAAAGCCGGGAACAGGTGTGCGGATGATGTCCTAAATATCCGCAGTTCCACTCAACGCCGCCGGAGGTCCAGGCGTTGCGGACGGCAAGGTTGCAGGGACGGACGACCGGATTTGCGAAAAGCAGGTCGCGTCCCGTCTTTTTATCGACAAGCGACCAGAGCTTTCCGCCGAAATCCGGCAGAAACTCGGCCCGAAGATACTCATTTTCAAGGACGGCGAATTCATACTCGCGCTCTTCAAGTTCGCGGGTGTAGTTGTCCTGCATCCTGTACGGAAATGAACTCGGCACAGAGCCGAAGTTTATGAAAAGCTCGTCGTCTTCGTCGAGACGGGAGCCGGATTTTCCGTCGGCCGTCGAAAAATCGGAAAACGGCGGCAATGAGCTTTCTTCGCCCAAATCAGCGGAGGGCATCAGCTTTTTTACGAATTCGAGTGTCGTCATGGCAAACCTCTCGTTTCATTATATTTAAAAACAGTTATCGTCGCTGTTTTTTTCCGGTTTTCGGTTTTGGCGGAAGCGCCGGAGGCTCCGCCGCTTCAGTCGGATTCGGTTCCGACTGCCGATCCGCCGCAGCCGGAACCGGCTCTTTCTCGGTCATAAGTTCCAGCGCGGCGCAGGAAAGAACATAGCCCAGAAAGGCTTGTACAGCCGGCAAGATATAGGCGGTAACTATCGAGACTTTCTCGCCGGCGGTCGGGTCTTTGATCTCATAAAGGAAGTCGACGGTGGTTATCAGCTCCTGACTCAGCGAAAGCAGCAGCCAGACAGCCATCGCGGCGATAAAGACCTTCCGCACGCCGCGTCCGCGCAGCAATTCCGCCGCGATTATTACCGCGGCAAAAATAATCCCGCCGAAGATAAGCTCCACCCAGATCGAAAGCAGGTAATATCCCGGCTGTTCGGAAAAGTCCGACTGAAACACCGACACAAGTATAGTCGAGCTTATCTGCGGCGTCAAAAGAGCCGCGACGCAGACGGCAGTCACCCTTAGGCGGAAGATATCATAATACCGGCTGATGCCGAGTACCGCCGTCAGCGCGAAAAAGGCGGCGAGGGAAAGCAGCGACGAGACAAAGTCCAGCGTCTTGTAAAGCCATTCCTTCAAAACATCGCCGGAGATGCTGTACAGCGCGGCGCCCAGCCCGAGTGAAACCAGCAGCAGCGCCGCCCAGAGTATCAGCGCGGCGTAAAAGAGCCGCGCGGGAGATATTTTTTGCATAAAAATATATATGGTGTCCTTGACTAACCCGCGTCCCGCGGGTTAGTCGAGAGTTTTGCCTGCGGCAAAACGTCTCCGCTCCGAAGTTAAGTCTTAGATTGTGTTTTTTCTATGAGGTATTGACTAACGCTCCGCGTTAGTCGCGAATATTGCCTTCGGCAATATATCGCCGTCGGCAAGTGAAGTTTTTATTTCAAATAGCTAACGACTTCGCACCATTAATTTTCCCAGAAGTTTTGAAAGTCAAGAAAACTTTTCCAAAAGTTTTCTTGTCAGGGGGGTCCGGGGGGACGAAGTCCCCCCGCAATCAAAGTCCCATTTTCAGAAGCCCGAAGGTGGAGGACGATTCGAGCGAGTCGAAGTTGATGAGGACGACTACGGCGGCGGCTCCTTCTTCGCGGCAGAGTTTGAAGACCGAGTCTTTGTAGTAGCGCAGGTCGATGTAGATAAGGTCGTAAGATTGGGCGAGGAAGGGGGCGGCGGAGTGGGCGAAGCTGTCTTTTAACACGACGAGTTTCGGCCGCTCGATGCGCACGCCGCTGTCGTCGACTTTGTAGATGTCGACGCGGGCGTTGTTTCCGCCGATGAAGCTTGAGTATTTGTCCTTCTTTTCAAGGTAGGAGCGGTCGTAGAAGCCTTTGTATTCGACGCCGGTGTCGTCGATATGCGTGACGAACTCCTCGTCGCCCTCAAAGCGGAAAAACTCGATTTTGTCGGGTTTTACCCACTTCATCCCGCCGCTTGACCAGGTCGTTCCGTAAAAGGCTTCGGAGGCGGTTTCCGGGGCGTAGAATGAATAGTCATGCGTCTCGGCGCCGAGTTCCTTCAAAATCAGATTCGCGCCCATCAGCGCCCCGCGGGACGTCCAGTGGTGGTCGGTCTTGTAATAGAGCTGTTCCGAGGTTTCCTCCTCCGCGGCCGCGAAGACGGCGCAGAGGTCTAAGTATTTAAGGTTCGCGACGGAATCGAGGTTCTCATGCAAATACCGATAAGCCTTGTCCTGAATATCCCGCGGATAAAGCGCCGGCTGTTTTTCCCGAAGCACATCCTCTCCCCGTCCGGCGACGGCGACAATATAAGGGATGCCCAGCCGCTCGGCGCCGTCGGCGAAAGCGATAATACCGCTGAGGTTCTTGTCTATCGTTTCATAGTCCGGATAGCCGCCGCGCTTGATGATATATCCGTCGGAGGCGAGGGTAACGCTGTTGTTTTCCCGCTTGCCCTGGGCTATCTCGGCGACGCCCTTGATTGCGACGAAAGCGTCGCGCAGCGGGAACTGATCGGCGAAATAGTCGCCTACTTTGCCGGTATAGCTGCCGTCTATCAGGGCTTTGACGGTAAATTCCGGCTGCTTTTGCAGATAGCGGTTCTCCTGCTCGGAAAATTCCCGGTCGGGCAGGACAATCATCAGTACGGTCAGCGCAAATATCAACAGGATGAAAAATATCACGGTCAGCCGGTCGGCCGTCTTTGATTCATGCGCGAGAGAGCGCTGCAGATCGAGCAGCTTATCCTGAGCGGTATTGACTTCGGGTCTTCTGTCCATAATTTAAATCTCGATTCCTTCTATATAAGGTTTTTTCCAGATAGAATCCAGCGCCTTTTCGCCGTACGCCTTTACGGTGGCGCGGTCAAAGGAATGTCCGCCCTTGTCGCGGTTGGTGTAAACGGGGCGGAGCGGGAGCAGCTTGCGTCGGCGGCTCCGCTTTGTCGGCTCCGGCGGGGTCATCATCGGCATCGTCCCGGAGCAGACATCGCCCAAAGCCGGAATGTATCTTTCCCAGGAGCTGCCGTCAAGCAGCACGGTGGCGCGGTATTCCCCCTTCGGCAGCGGTATTCTTACCCCGCGGAGCATCATCGAAGCGTCCGAGGCGCAGATAACGTCAAAATCGGCGCGCAGGGAATGACCGCGGTCGGTCGTAAGCAGGGCTATCTCGTTTATCGGCTGAGCGGTGAGGCGAAAACCGCCGCTGCGCTCCCGAACAAGCTTCACTTCATGCGGAAAGCTCATGTTCTGGTTGAAAACAGCGCCGGACGGAGTCGAAATCCTCTGCCAGCAAATCCTTATCCTCCTGTCCTTCGGCTCGTCCGAGAAGGTCTGAGCGGCATATCCGCGGGTGGGAGGGTCTCCGGCGCCTCCGGTTGGCTGAAAGGATCTCCAGCCCTGCGAAGGCTCGAAAATCAAGCCGCCGCCCATCCGCCCTTTCTTGAATTCGCCGACGTAATAATGGCCGGACGCGCCGGACAAANCCCAGCGGCGGCTGCCGTCGTCGGCTTCAAGCGGATAAAAATCGGGACACTCGGCGTCGCCGGGCAGCTCGATATCCTGAAGATGCGTCCAGTCAAGGAGATTTGAGGAGGTAAGCAGGGTAAAGGTATTGTCGGTAAGATACAGCGCCATCACGAATTTTGACAGCTCTTCGCAAAAGATTACCTTCGGATCGCGGTTGTCCCCGGCGATATGCGGCACAACGGCCGTTCCGGAGACGCCTTTTCCGCTTTCGTAGCGATGGAAGGTAAATCCGTCCGTCGTATAAGCCAGCCGCTGCTCAAACGGCTTTCCCGCCGCGGTATAGAAAAGCAGCATGGCGGGATCGTTCTTCTTCCCCAGCCCCGAGACGTTGTTATGGTCGACTATCGCGCAGCCGCTGAATATCGTGTGCGCGTCGGGGTCGGGGTAGAGGGCGATGCTGTGCTCCTTCCAATGAGTCAGATTTTCGGAAGTCGCGTGTCCCCAGTGCATATTGCCCCAGGTGGTACCCGCCGGGTTGTGCTGGAAGAACATATGATAAAGCCCCTTGTAGTAGCAGAGGCCGTTCGGATCGTTTGTCCAGCCGTACATGGGAGAGAAACGGAGCTGCGGACGATAAAGTTCGTCATATTCGGATTTTATAAGCTCACAGTCTTCAAATTCGAAGTCAGGGCTGATTTGAAGCTCTATTTCGTCCGCGTCGCCGAAGAAGCGGGAGAAGTCGAGCGGTATTTTATAAGCCGGATTTTCAAAATCGAGCCGGCAGTCAAGTTCCCATACATCGTCGCCGCCTGTCGAAAAGGTGACGCGGACGGTGGGCATATGATTTGAAATCGGGAGAGCAAGGCATGGCCTTGATTTTAAAAGTCGCATTAAAACACCTTCTTTCGCCGGATATTTTTTTCAGATTCGTTATTATTATACCATTAATCGGCGTTTCAAGTCAACAGTCAAAGATTAAATTTACCCTTTCCGGCGAAATTATCCCGAACAGGCAAGATATACACGGCGAATGCTGCGAATGCGGGCGAATATTTTTCTCCGTCAGCTGTTCGGAGAAAATTTTTATCACTCATTTTACAAAAATGCAAACTCATGTATATAAGCCGGTGTTAAAATTATAATATACCGCCCGACGAGATGTAAATCCGGAGACTTTTCCACATATCCACATGGTTTTCCACAGAAAAACGCGATTTCTCGCCGAAAAATCCCGATAAAACCCGCCTTTCCCACATTTTCCACAGCTTTTCTCCACAGAAACGGCAGCTTTCCACATTTTTCGGCGCGGACGAGGCGACCCTTTTGTAAAGCGGATTTTACAGAGTTTCGGGCGAATGACCCCGACCTTGCCGTCGGCCGGAGACGGAGCCGCGGAGGCTTCGACTTTCGTCTAAAAAAATTATATACCTGTATAATGCCGAAACTTTGATTTTTTTCAGACGCCTTACGCCATAAGGCTTCGCGGGTTTTTCGGCTGTATATTCGGTATATGCTGTATATTCATCGGAGCGATAATAATCGGAAAACCCAAGCCGCGGAAGACCGCGGCGGAAATATACAACGTCCGGTTTTCCGCGGCGATTTTTAAACCGAAATAATTCCGAAACCCGATGGTTTCGATAAATAAAATAAGGAGATGAGATTTTTGTCCCATTTTAATTTCAGGGAATGGCTCAGAAGCGTTTTTGAACGCATCCGCCGCTTTTTTTCCGGCAGATACGGTTTCGACCCGTTAGGCGGCTTTCTTTTATTTGTCCATGTCACGATAATCCTTGTCGCCTCGCCGTTTGCCTACCGAAATCCTTTCGTCTACCGCGTCATAGCCGCCTCCGCTCTGATCCCGCTCATCTTCGCGCTCTTCCGCCTGCTTTCAAAGAATATCGCCGCCCGCCGCCGGGAAAACGGCGCTTTTCTCGACGCGCTGTTTGCCGTCCGGCGCTTTTTCTCCCGTCTCGGCGCAAGAATACAAAACGGCGCCGCGCTTATGCGGAACCGTTTCAAATATATAAGAACCACCCGCTACCGCCGCTGTCCCGACTGCCGCGCCGTGCTTTGTTTTCCGGTAAAAAAGGGGCATCGCGGGAAGAAAAGCGCCGTCTGCCCCCGCTGCGGGAAAAGGTTTTCCGTGTTTATCTGGATATGAGGGGGATTGAATAATATTTAAGAGGAGCGGAAACTGCTTTAAAGCAGCCCGCTCCTTTGATATTTTACAAAAGCAGGATTTCAGAATTCAATCCATTCAATTTCCGAATCGTCCTTATCCGGTTTTACTAAAGCTACCCTGACATTCTGTAATACGCCGGGCTCCAAAACAAATTCGGCGGCTTTATATTTTTGCATTGCTTTTTCCACGGCGTCTGCTTCGTTTTTCGCCTGAATTTCGAATTCTTCCGCAACCGTTTCCTCTATAACTATTGTATATTTTTTCATTTTTCACCTCATATTGTTTTTCTGTATCTTCCGCTGCCTAAGAACTCCAAAAATCCCTTGTCTCTTAAAAATTGTAATTGCTGCCTGATCTTGGGTTTTATATTATTGTTATCGGGATGTTTTATCTTCAATTCTTCCTCAAATGCGTAAACTTCCTTCAAAGTAAATACTTGTGACTGAATGCGATTGACACAATTTAAAATGTCCATAAGCCATCCGCGGCTGTTTATGTTACCGACCTCAAGGCTGCTGCCTCGATTTACTTTGGATACCACCGTTTCGGAATCTGATATTTCTCCCCTTGATATTATTGAAATTCTGCCTTGCTCCGGAATTTCATCGATTAAAATGTTACAGCCTACCCATCCGGCGCGGCGGGCATTTGAACTCAAAGGATTTCTTTTTTCAATGATATCCGGGACAAAAAAGTGTTTTAAAATCAATATCAAATCGTTGACCTTATGCTCTTTTTCGGAATATGTCAGAAAGAAAAAATCGGGATTGTTATTGCTTATAATTCTCTCTATCATTGTACCGTAAGCGCCGTCGGTTATTTTATTTCCCAATTTACCGCTTTTGCTTTTCAGCTCATATTCGTTATCGCAATTAGAACAGAAGAAATCGGCAACGGGTTTGTTGTTTTTGAATTGCTCGATACGCGCGAATCCGCATCGCGGACAATACATATTCCTAAACATCCAATTTTCCGTTATAACTCTTACTCTTTGGGACTTTGAGTTATATTTCTCGGACAAGTTTCTGTCAAGCTGAATATTCAATTACTTCACCTCTGAAATATTCTTTGAACTTATCTTTTATAAGTATATTCCGATTCGCAAATAAATGCAAACGGTTTTTTTAAGAATTATGTAAATAAAAGTAATAAATTTTAATTTTCATAGTATTTAAATTAAAAAGACAGCTCGCGCGAACTGTCTTTTAATATTTGCCCCTATTCCTGATAGCTCACCATTTTTGCAGCCGCTCATCGGCGCCGCCGGCAAGCCCCTCCGTCCCCTCTATTGCTCCGACGGCCGCCTTTTTTCCGGTCTTATCGGCGTATCCATCGTATCCTCAAGCAATTCCGGGTTTTCAAGCAGGGTCTTCAGCATCTTTACCGATTTTGCGTAATAGTAGCCGTCGGCTATCCGCTCGTCTATCGTGAGGCCGATGTCGACGCTGTTTTTCATCTCGAAAGTCCCGTCCGAACGGAAAAACGGACGGGGCTTTATTTCGCCTATCGTGACGAAAATCGAAGTCGTTCCCCAGTTTGAAAGGTGATGGTAGCCGCTTTGGAGCCGGATCGAGCCGTAATTTGAAAGCAGCACCGAGCGGTGATAGGGATCGGTTTCGATAAGCGACTGCGGCACAAGGCCGTGTGTGTCAAGCCACACCGCTACCCGCAGGATGAATCTCGAAAGGAAGCGGGGAAAGCGGGAAGCGAGCACATCCATAACGTCGCTTGAGCGGTCCGGTTCCTCCGAGCGGTTCAGCCGAATCTGTTTTTTGATAATTTCGTGAATTGAGTCGAGGTTGTCGGAAGGTTCGGCGCGGACGATAGCCAGCCCCTCTCCCGCGGTATCGGAAAGGCGCTTTTTCACTAAAAAGGAAGCGCTTATCTCGTCGCGATGAAAGAGAGAACCGTTCTTGATGAAGCGGTTGAGCAGCGGCCGCTGTGTGATGACGCGAAGCATCGCCGTCACCATAAGGTGAAAGAAGGTGTACCGAAAATCAGACCCCTCCGCGTTTTTCCGCTCCAGAAAGTCGTTGAGCTTCGAAAGATCAATCATTTCGGAGATAAAAGCTTCGTTTGCGGTGCGGCCGGGAAAAAGCAGCGGCATAACATAGTGCATTCCGTCGATATCGCGGACGAGCGCGGCGTCTTTGCGGTCGCCAAAACGTTTCTTGTATGACATGATGTCCTCTCAAAGCCGGCGTCTTTGATTGTTAATTTGAAATACAAAAACCGGTGTGATATGAAATTGCTTTTTATAAATTATATCTCAAAATAATGAATAATGTGATACAAGGCTCTGAATTATAAGAAAATTTAACAAAATCCCTTAAAGAAATACAAGATTTGCCGTCAAAAACTTCAAATTTTCCCCTCACATATCCGAAAGCTCTCCGATCAGTTTGTCTATCGCCTTCTGAGCTCTCGTCTCTATCTTGGCGTATGACGACGCGAAGCTGCCCTCCCCGCGGCTCATCAGAGGATCGTCTATGCTTCTTAAGCCTCCGAAATCGAAAATAGTGGCGGCGTCATAGACGCGATTTTTGAAAATCAGCTCCATCATCTCCGAAGAGTCCTCGTCGCGGAGCGCTTTTGTCTTGACCGTTGTGTCGATGAAAGCCGGTCTTACAATCTGCTGACCGTAAAAGCCCATTGCCTCTATCGCTTGTCCCGTCATCTCCGGCTGCGTATTTGTCTTGGGAACAACGACAAGAGTACTCCACCAGTCGTTCACCGGGGAGAGATATTCCGCCTGCGCTTCGTCCAGCTTCGGAGGAGGAACTATCCCGAAATCCGCCTCCATATTGCGCAGGTTGAGCGCAACGAGCATTTGGTTGTTATAGAACAGAGCGCGGTTATCCTGGAACATCGGCAGCATCAGATCGGTATAAGTATTTGAATATCCGCCGTAGTTGCTCGACAGTATATTGACTCGCTTGTCCTTCATAAACGGAACAAGGGTGTCGACAACGCGCGACGCAAGGTCCTGATTGACGCAGAGCTGCGGCACGCCGTCCGAGTCTATCTTTGTAAATCTGACACCGGAGGAAAAGAAGGTATATCGAAGCGTAGAGGGTTCAAGCAGCATACCGAAGCTGTCTTCGATATCCGGCTCTCCGTTTCCGTTGAGGTCCATCGCCGCCGCTTCGCTCATCTCGATAGCTTTGGGGAGAGTCCAGCCCCCGCTTCTGACAAGGTCGTAAAGGTTCTCAAGCCCGAGCGATTCGTGCAGATGCTTGTTGAAGAAATAAGTTATCGCGGCGTAGTCGTTGTAAAGGCTGATATCGCCGGTCGCTGCCCTGAGTTTGCCGAGAATCTCAAGCTCGGATATCAGGTTCTGATCCCACCAGCTGTGGGAAAAATCGATATACGGAAGCGTTTTCAGGTCTATGACCAGCCCTTTGTTCATTATCGGCGAAATATACGCGACGGTCGCCATTCCGAAGTCGATTACATCCTCTCCGGCGCTGACGGTCTTTGTCAGTTCAGTGAGTATGTTGGTAAGCGGATATAAGGATATTTTCAGATTCAGTTCTTCCTCGACAGCTCTGAGCCGGAAGTAAATAGCGTCGTTCAGCGGGTCGCCGTCTTCCTCTTCGGAATACAATTCACAGTAGTCCATAGCGACCCAGTTGTTTCCCTTGCCGTAAAACTCCGCCGCAACGGTAAGTTCCGCCCCGCCCCAGTCGCTGTCTTCCGGCGGGATGTATTCCGGCGGTTCGGTCGTGGTTTCCTCGACGGTGGTTTGCGATTCGGTAATTTCGGTTGTTTCGTCGGCTGCGCCGTCGGCCTGCTCTCCGCAGGCGGATAAAACCGAGAATATCATCAGTAAAGCCAAAACAGCCGTAAAAATTCTTTTGAACAAAAGTTACACCTCCATATAGCATATTATAAAATTGATATTTGTCCCTTCGCATATCCGAAAGCTCTTCGATCAGTTTGTCTGTCGCCCTCCGAGCTTTGGTTTCTGTTTTTGCGTAGGCGGACGCGAAGCTGACCGTGTATCATTATAACAAAATCAGCGCTGAAAGTCAACGGAAAAAGGCGGAGACAGAAAAAACTCCGCCCTTTTTAAGGCATAACGCCGTCAGCCTATCATCTCTATGATTTCCTCTATAGACGCCTCGATAGCCGCGCGCTTGGACTCCACATCCGAGGCGTATTCGGTTTTCTTGCTCTTGGCGCATTTGCGGAATATATCCTTTATGGTGTTGCCCCAGCCGTAGGCCTGACCGATGTCATAATGGCGGCTGTCGCGCATGATGGCGAGCATGTCTATGGAATCCTGATTGCGCAGGGTCTTCTGGGAAACTCTGCCCTCATAGAACACCGGCATTACGTCGGCGTAGCTGCGGTAGGCGAGGGCGTCCATAACGACAGCCGTCTTGTCCATATCGGTATTTGTCGCCGGTATGCAAAGCACATAGGTGTAGGAGCGCAGACAGCGGTAGTCCTCCTGCGCCTCGTCGTACTTGGGTATCGGCAGTATGCCGTATGAGGTCTCCATGTCGCGGTATTTGTTTGCCGCCTTGAGCTGCGCCACCGTCATAAGGGTGCGGCTGTTCTTGAAGGCTATCTCGTAGTGGTTGGGCTCAGATTTGTTGAGGAAGAGCCACTCGCCGTCGTTTACGCAGAGTCGCAGTACCTTTTCCACTACCGCGTCAAACTTATCCCCCCGGGCGGCAAGCCGGGGATTGTTGTCGGCGTCGCGAGTGAAGAAGTCCACATCGCCGCCGATGATAAATGAGTCGGTGAAATGCTCGTAGGATATGCAGCCGTATACGGCGTCGCTGTCCTGCGCCCAGGCGAAGGAGTCGGCGCCGTTGAGATTGGCGCCCGCCTTGGCAAGAGCCGCATAGGCGTCAAGGGTCCACTTGCCGTCCCGAACGGTCTGGTAGGGGAATTCTATCCCCAAATCCTCCATCATGTCCTCGTTGAAGAAGACGGTAACCGTGCCCTCGAAGTCAACCAGCGATACGTCGTTGAATGAGAAGAATATCGACTGTTTGCCGCCGAAGCGGTTCATCTCGATGGCATCGCCGTCCCACCAGGGCATATCAAACCGGAAGCCGTCGTAATCCTGCTGATCTGCCAGGCAGCCGCCGGTGAGCAGATTTGCAATCCAGGTGTCGCGCAGATAGGCGGCTTTATACACATCATCCCCCGCCAATACGGTTTTCTGCAGCGCCGTCGAAGCATCCTCCAGCGAGTAGCCGCCGTCGATCGCAATTTCCAGATTGTAGCTGCTCTCAATTGCGCGGTTGCGGAGGAAAATCTCATCGTCCAGAGCGTCTCCGGTCAGCTCCTCAAAGTCGAGACTTGAGTAGAACATATAAGGCTGTTCGGTGTTGAGTATTTTGAACTCCTCCCCCTCCATGTCGAGGCTGCCGTAGTCGTAGACAAATTCGGTTTCAGCCGCAGCGGTTTCACCGTCGGATTGGGGCGCGGCGGTGATATCTGAGCCGCCGGTTTCCCCGCCTCCGCATGAGGGGAGCGCGACTGAGAGCGTAAGAAGCGCCAGAATCAGCGAGATTGTTTTCAAAGCAGGATATTTCATGTCAGTATTCTTCTTCCTTTTAATATTTTATGTGTTTTACCGTCGTTATTTCTTGTGATATCTGCCGCCGTATCATCGGCAGGCTCTCCGCAGGCGGATAAAACCTATAACATCATCAGAAAAGCCAAAAGAGCCGTAAAAATTCTTTTGAACAAAAGTTACACCTTCATATAGTATATAATTGAATTGATATTTGTCCCTCACATACCCGAAAGCTCTCCAATCAGTTTGTCTATCGCCTTCTGAGCTTTGGTTTCGATTTTTGCGTAGGCGGACACGAAGCTGCCCTCTCCCCGGTTGAATACCGTGTCAAACAATCCCTTTATGCCGCCGTAATCGAAGAAGCTGGCAGAGTCGTATACCCGACTTTTGAAGATAAGCTCCATCATTTCCGAAGAGTCCTCGTCGCGGAGCGTCTTCGTCTTGACAGTTGTGTCGATGAAAGCCGGTTTTATTAGCTGCTGACCGTAAAAACCCATCGCTTCTATCGCCTGTCCCGTCATCTCCGGCTGCGTGTTGGTAACCGGAACGACGGCGAGAGTAGCCCACCATTCGCTTACCGGACAAAAATATTCCGTCTGCGCTTCGTCTAACTTCGGAGTAGGGACTATCCCGAAATCCGCCTCCATATTGCGCAGATTGAGCGCGACAAGCATCTGATTGTTGTAGAACAGCGCCCGGTTGTCAATAAACATCGGCAGCATCAGATCGGTAAAGGTATTTGAATACCCGCCGTAGTTGCTCGACAGTATATTTACCCGTTTGTCTTTCATGAACGGAACAAAGGCGTCTGCCACACGCGAACCGATATCGGTATCGACGCAGAGCTGCGGCACGCCGTCCGAGTCAATTTTTGTAAGTCTGACCCCGCAGGAATACATGGTATATCTGATTGTCGACGGCTCAAGCAGCATGCCGAAGCTGTCATCGATATCCGGCTCTCCGTTTCCGTTGAGGTCCATCGCCGCCGCTTCGCACATCGCCATCGCCTTGTCGATAGTCCAGCCCCCGCCCCTCACAAGGTCGTAAAGGTTTTCCAGCCCGAGCGATTCGTGCAGGTGCTTGTTGAAAAAATAGGTTATCGCGGCGTAATCGTTATAAAGGCTGATATCGCCGGTCGCCGCCCTGAGTTTTCCGACTATTTCAAGTTCGGATATAAGGTTCTGATCCCACCAGCTGCGGGAAAAATCGATGTAAGGAAGCGTTTTAAGATCGATAAGCAGTCCTTTATTAAGAAGAGTCGGAAGATTTGAGGCGTTTACCATTCCGAAATCTATGACATCTTCTCCGGCAAGAACCGTCTTTGAAAAATCTGTGGCGGCTGCGGAAAATTTTTTAAGTTTGTATCCCGATATCTTTAAATTAAGTTCTTCCTCGACAGCTCTCATACGCTCATAAATAGCGTCGTTCAGCGGGTCGCCGCTCTCCTCTTCCGCATACATTTCACAGTAGCCGGTAGCAATCCATGCTCCGTTGCCCCAGCCGTAATTTATCGCCGCGATTGTAATCTCCGCCCCGCCCCAGTCGCTGTCTTCCGGCGGGATGTATTCCGGCGGTTCGGTCGTTGTCTCTTCGGCGGCGGTTTGCGATTCGGTAATTTCGGTCGTTTCATCGGCAGCGCCGTCGGCCTGCTCTCCGCAGGCGGATAGTACGGAGAATATCAGCAGCAGGGAAATAATAAAAATGATAATTCTTTTAAACACGATTTAACCCCCAAAAAAATTATTTATATGCCCCTCACCCCAGCTCCTCGAAAGCTTCGACGCATTTATCCAGCGCCTTTATTATCTTCGGCTCATTCTTTGCGTACCAGGAGGCGAAGTCTTTCGACTTTGCCGTCATAAGTTCGCGCATGACAAACCACGGATAGCCGATCGATTCGTTATAAATCGAAGCGAAGTTGAGATAGGCGCCGTCGCGGACGATGTCGAGCATCTGAGAGCTGATTTCGTCGCGGCTGTATTTGACTTTAAGGGCGATCTCGAAATACTGCGGGGTGACAAAGCGATACGACTCCGCCGCCATCGCCTCCAGCATCGCGCCGGCAAGCTCGGTTTTCGGGTTGGTAATCGGCACGCACATCAGCGCCAGCGCGTCCTGGATTCTCGTAAGATACTTCTCCTGATTTTCGTCGTATTTCGGGTACGGGATAATTCCGTAGTCGCTTTCCATGTCGTTCAGCCCCGAGCGGGTGTTGTCCAGCACCGCCGGCAGCAGAAGGGAGCGGTCGGTTTTGAAGAGGTTATACTGCGCGCCGGAGAAATCGCCGTCTCTGTACGACCTGCCGAAAACTGCGGGAGTTTCGTACATAAAGCCGTAAACCCAGTCGCAGAGCTGCGCTATCTTGTCGTACTCCATTTCAAACTTCGGATATCCGTCCTCGTCGCGGACAATCATTTTTATCCCGCTCGACTGCAAAAAGCAGTCGACGTTGTTCGAGGAGGTTATCGCGCAGCCGTAAAGGTCGTTTTCGTCGTATTTGCCGTCGCCGTTGAGGTCGGCGGAGACAAGGGAGGCGGTCTTCGCCATCATGTCAAGCGTCCAGCTGCCGTTATTCACCGCTTCGTAAAGATCCGGCACGTTGTAGTCAACGGCAAGAGCCTTGTTGAAGCAGATTACATACGCCGCCTCAAGCAGCGTCAGCGTTATGTCGCCGGTTGCAAAATAAAGCTTGCCGCCGATGGTCAGCTCCTCTTTTAGCGTCTGAACCCACCATTCCCGGTCAAGGTTCAGATACGGCAGCTCGTAGAGGTTGAGGAAAAGCCCTTCGTTTGCGACTATCGGTATCCTCGCCGACCATCCGGCGATGACATCCCACGAATCGTCCCCCGCCTGAACGGCGTTGCGGATGTTTTTAAGCTCGTCGTTGTAAGTTTCCCAGCCTTTTCCCCTGTAAACGGAAATCGCCGTGTTGAGCCGCTCCTCAACCGCGCGGTTGCGGTTGTAAATCACGTCGTCGATAATATCGCCGGTCTGTTCCGAGAAGAAATCCTCATACGAGGTTTCGTCTCCCCGAACGTGTATCGTAAACTCCTCCCCGCCGAAGTCGAGGTCGTCCGGCAGGTCGTCGGGTGTCTGCGAGCGGTCGGTTTCCGCCGCTTCGGTCTCCGCCGTCGTCGCGGCGGCGGTCGTTTCATCAGCCGCCGGAGCCGAGTCGCCGCAGCCGGCAGCAAATGTCAGCGCGAATATCAATGCGGCGAGCATGAGCGCCGCAATTCGGTACGATTTTTTCAAAATATCTTTCCCCCTGTAATTTTTGTTAATTCTGTTATCTAATTATAGCATTATCGCCTTTTTGTGTCAACCTGTTTATGAGAAATTCATGCATTTTATAAAAATGCCGAAAATTACGGCGTTTCCGAAACATTTTGTTTACGATATTAATTTTTCTGTCGGCAGGCGGTATTTATTCCCCGAAAGAGTCGCGAAAAACATACATCTTCCGCCCGCCGACGAAAGTTCTATTGACAAAAGCGCGAAAAGGCGCTATAATATAATTAGAACTATTTAGAATAACAACGGTGTGTAACGGTATAATATGTGAAAGTTATTCAACAATGTTCTATACAGAAAAAAGGGAATAAAAAACGAAAAAAGGGGGTTTTATGAAGGAAATTTTCAACACCATCCGAGCCGGAGCCGCCGCATTGGGCGGGCTTGTCGGCTTTTTCATCGGCGGCCGGGACGGACTTATCGC
>JGI24712J26585_10001439_pt1 | contig 20312 bp, 25 predicted proteins | sample BioPla3DNA2_FD_26585 | JGI IMG/M metagenome (IMG submission 26585) | reverse complement strand
TCATCTTAGCCCCTTCTTAAAGCCTCCTTAAAGCCTCCTTAAAGCCTCTCCAAGATTTCTCGCCCCACAAACAAAAGGAGTTTTAAACTTAGACTTGTCTATATGGTAATCATTGTCAGCTGGAGACAAGACCTCACTCTCATCTATATAATCAACGCCTATAGTTTCCAGTATCCTAGCTTCAACAAAGTGTCCAATCCTTACCTTTGCCATCACCGGTATCTTAACTGCCTTCATAATTTCTTCCACCATCTTAGGGTCAGACATCCTGCTGATACCACCAGCTGCCCTAATGTCTGCAGGAACTCTTTCCGAAGCCATAACAGCCTTAGCGCCAGAAGCTCCAGCAATCTTCGCCTGTTCCTCGTTAACAACATCCATAATTACTCCACCCTTAAATAATTCATTCATCTTTTCAATAGTCATACCGATCCCCTTTCTTTTTTCTTTTATTGTATACCATATTCTGACACCTTGTTAAGGCTCAAATTTATATTTTTTTATATTATCAGATAAAAAAAGAAGGGGTATCCCTCCTTGTAAGTAATCAATAATTTTTTATTTCCCTTCTTTCCCCCTTGAAATTTCCCGTCTTTTGCCTTCTCACTTCCATCTCTTGGACTATGTCTTCCCAAGGAATGCCCTCTTCTGCCAAGAGTACCATTAGATGATAGAGTAAGTCTCCTGTTTCTGCAACTATTTCATCCTTACTTCCCTTCATTCCAGCTATAACGACTTCTGTGGATTCTTCTCCCAGCTTCTTTAGGATTTTTTCCTTTCCTTCCTTGAAAAGATAACTTGTATATGAACCCTCTTGTGGGTCTGCCTTTCTCTCTAAAATTGTATTATATAATTCTTTAAAAACTTCCATCCTAGTCCTCCCTCACAGCTTCCCGCCTATAAAAACAAGACTTTGCCCCTGTATGACAGGCTGAACCCCCAACCTGTACAACCTTCAAGAGTAAGGCATCATTGTCGCAGTCCCTCCAAATCTCCTTAACCTCTTGAAAGTGACCACTTTCCTCCCCCTTGGTCCATAATTTCTTTCTACTCCTACTATAATAACAGGCTAGGCCCTTTTCCAAGGTAAGGGCAAGGCTCTCCCTATTCATATAGGCTGTCATCAAGACTTCCCCTGTCCCATCTTCTTGAACAATTACAGATATTAATCCACCCAGTTTATCAAAATCCAACTCTTCAAGCCATTTTTCACTTTCCATCTTTAACTTCATAGCATAAGCCCCTCCAGATAAACCTTAACTTCCTTTACAGTGAGGGTCCCATAGTGGAAGACTGAAGCCCCTAGGGCTGAATCTGCAACCCCTTCCTTAAAGACCTGACCAAAGTCCTCTAACTTTCCACAACCTCCCGATGCTGTAATGGGTAGTTCAGTGGACTTTCTAACAGCCCTTAACATCTCAATATCATAACCTTCCTTTCTTCCGTCTGCATCCATGCTGGTTAAAAGGATTTCCCCTGCACCTTGGGTAGAAACTTCTTTTATCCAGTCCACAAGGTCTATTCCTGTATCTTCCCTGCCTCCACTTATTACAACATTCCAACCGGTCCCATCTCCTCTTTTTTTACTATCTATGGCAGCAATAATTTTTTCAGAACCAAACTCATCCTTACATTTAGCAAGGAGGTCCCTATCCTTTACAAGGGCAGAACTTAATGAAAATTTACTGGCCCCTGCCTCCAAAACTTTCTTTGCATATTCTAGGCTGGCAATCCCTCCACCTACAGATAATGGAGCAGAAACAGACTTGGAAATCTTTTTTACCAAGTCCAAAATCACAAGTTTACTTTCACTTGTCGAGGCAATGTCTAAGAGAACAAGTTCATCTGCCCCCTGCTTGTCATAAGCTATAGCCCTTTCAACAGGGTCCCCTAATTCCTTTATCCCTACAAAATTTATACCCTTTACAAGCCTTCCATCCTTAATATCTAAACAAGGAATAATCTTCCTTTTCATAATCTTCCTCCAAATTATATATTCAAGGCTTGACTCAAGGACAGGTTTCCAGAATATATCGCCTTACCGGCAATGGCACCGTAAAAGCCCATCTCCTTAAGTTTCCTTATATCTTCTAAGTCCTTAACCCCACCAGAGGCTATAATCTGCATGCCTACATTTTCCTGTACTTCTCTTAACATCTCGAAGTTTGGTCCCATAAGGGTGCCATCTTTAGAAATATCTGTTAAAATTACAGTTTTCACACCAAGAATCTCTACCTCTTTAGCAAAGTCTATATAATGAAGTCTTGTTCCTGTTTCCCATCCTTTAGTGGCTACAAAACCATCCTTACAGTCAATCCCAACAGCTATAGAGTCCCCATAGCTTTTAACCATATCCTCTACAAAAGCTAAGTCATCTGCAGCCTTTGTCCCTAGAATTATCCGTTTCACTCCGGCCTTTATATAGCTTTCTATAGTTTCCTTGTCCCTCATTCCACCACCAACCTCAATAGAGATGGAAAGTTCACTGACCAACTTAAAAATTATTTCACGGTTGACAGTTTTTCCGGTCCTTGCACCGTCCAAGTCCACTATATGGACCCATTCTGCCCCAGTATTCTCAAAAGATTTAGCGATTTCTAAAACATCTTCGCCGACAACTTCCTTTTTGTCAAAGTCTCCCTGGTATAAGCGAACAGGTTTACCATCTATTATATCAATTGCGGGTAGTATTATCATAAGCCCTCCTAGTCCAAAATTCCCTTTGATGAATTCAAACTATCACTCTCGACCTGAATAGCCTCTCTCAGGCTCCTTGCAAATGCTTTAAATATCCCCTCTATCTTGTGGTGGTCATTGTCCCCTCTTCTTATCTCAAGATGTAGGTTAAGACCTGCCTCCCTGCATAGGGCAATAAAGAACTCCTTGGCCATTTCAGTGGAAAAGTCCCCAACCTTTTCCCTATTAAAATCACCAACAAAAATTAAGAGGCTACGACCACTAATGTCTAAAGTCGACTCTACAAGGGCTTCATCCATTGGTATTACAGCATGACCATACCTTCTTATCCCCTTCTTATCGCCAAGTGCCTCCCTTATAGCCTTGCCCAAGAGGATACCACAGTCCTCTACCAGGTGGTGGTCGCAAACTTCCAAGTCGCCTTTTCCTTTAATTTCCAAATCTATATGGCTGTGAAAAGACAAGAGGGTCAACATATGGTCGAAAAAACCAACACCAGTTGAAACTTTACTTTTACCACTTCCGTCCAAGTCTAAAGAAAGGCTAATTTCAGTTTCTAGTGTCTTCCTATTACTTTCGGAAATTCTCTTCCCCATTGTCCTTCCCCCTTTTCATTAATAATCCTCAACAACTTATCATTTACCGCTGGTGAACCTATTGTAATCCTAAAACTATCTCCCTTGTATTCTCGAATAAAAATATCCTCTATAGCAAGGGCAGACACCAGGTCCTCCTTTGCCCTTCCCCTTCCATAAAAGAAGTTTGTATGGCTAGGAAAAATTTTCAGACCAGAAAGCTTCATGGATTGAATTTCCTTCCACATCCTCTCCCTTTCAGATATGGTAACTTTAGATGCCTTTAGGGCTTTTCCCCTTGACTCTAGGGCAATTTCTCCCATAATTTGTCCCATGGCACTCACATTATAAGGAACTTTCATCCTTTGCAATTCTCCTATTATTTTATCCGATGCAATCAAAAATCCAACACGGATTGAAGCCAATCCAAAGGCCTTGGAAAGAGTCCTAAGGACAACTAAGTTATCATAGTTCTTCACTTCCCCTATGATAGTCCCATCACAGAATTCCACATATGCCTCATCAATGGCAACCGGAATATCTGGAAAGGCTTCAATAATCTTTACTAGATCTTCTATAGAAGCAAGCTGTCCTGTTGGATTATTTGGGTTTGAAAAGAGGATTAGGCTTGGTCCTTCCTTTTTTCCAGCCTCAATAAATTCATCCACATCCCAAGTCAAATCTTCTCTAACTTTAAAACCCTTAACCCCTCCCTTATATGCAGCTGCATAAAAGTCATACATGGAAAAGTCAGGATTCAATGTAAAGAGAAAGCCACCTTCCCCTAGGTAGTTCCCTATTAGCATCCCTAAGAGTTCATCCGACCCATTCCCTGCAATAATATTGTCAACAGGGACTCCTAAATACGCACCATAGGCCTCCCTAAGCTTTAAACTATCCATATCGGGATAGGTTTGAAAATCTAAAGTCCTTATCCTTTCTATAAATTTTTCAAGAAATTCCTCCGGTATATTAGACCAACTCTCATTGGCATGTAACATTATTTTCTTCATTTTATTCACCCTTTAAATCATCAATAAAGGCCATTACCTGTTCTCGTTTAATCCTAAAACTTGCCTTGTTTACAATTAACTTGGCATTTATATCAAAAACTTCATCCACAATAGTAAGTCCATTTTCCTTTAGAGTAGTTCCTGTTTCTGTAATATCAACAATGGCGTCGCAAAGACCAAGTATTGGGCCGAGTTCAACCGAGCCCTCTATCTTTACAATTTCAACATCAAAGCCCTTGCCCTTAAAAAACTTCGTTGCCACATTTGGGTACTTGGTTCCAATCTTTAGGTGCCCACTTTCATAGTTGGCCTCCTTGCCCTTTGGCATTGCCACAACAAACTTGCATATCCCGATATCCATATCCAGCATGTCATAGTAGTCGCCGCCATATTCCTCCATTACATCGCTTCCAACCACTCCCACATCTGCAACTCCGTGTTCAACATAGGTAAGACAGTCAGCAGATTTAACAAGAAAATACCTGACATTCTTTTTTCTATCCTGTAAAATTAACTGCCTACCCTTGCTCTCCCACTCTTCTATCCCATAACCCCTATTTTTCAGGAGTTCCATGGTATCCTCTTCCAACCTTCCCTTTGTCAAAGCAACATTCAGCATTTGCCACCTCTATTACTAACAACTTCCACACCCTTAGTCCCCGCTCTCTCCTCTAAAACTCCTGACCTTCCATCCCTTTGCAGTTCCAGTAGCTCCTTTATTCCGACCCTAATTTCCCCTTCCCCATATATTACAGTGAAACTTTCCTCCTCATCCTCATATGGAACTAAATTCATCAAGTCGTCAAGTTTAATTGAAAAACCTATAGCCGGTTTTGCCTCTCCAAACTTCTCAAGCAAGGCATCATACCTGCCCCCACTCAAGATGCTGCCACCCACGCCCTTGACATAGGATTCAAAGAGTAAACCTGTATAGTAATCCATCCTTGGAAGCTTTCCAAAGTCAATGGAAATCAAGTCTAGGTATCCCAAGTCCTCCAAATCTCCCAATAGCCCCTCCATCTCATCTATGGCATCCTCCATACCTTGATTAAAACAAAGGTATTTCACATATTTAACCACATCTACCCCTCCACATAAAAGAGGAAGTTCTATAAAAAAGCTTTTAGCTTCTTTGCTTATATCTAAACCTTCTACATATTCTCCTAATTCCTTCAAGCTCTTCCTTGCAACCAGTTTAGTTAGGTTTTTTACTTCCTTTCTATCAAGGCTTGACCCATCGCAGGCAGATTGAAACAGGGCAATATTCCCCAGTTCCATGGTAAAATTTTGTAGCCCTAGCCTCTTTAAAAGTTCTAAGGCACAGGTTAAGACCTCAAGGTCCCCATCCTTACCCCCCTTACCAATTAACTCCAAGCCACAGTCAGTAAGTTCGTGTTGCTTTAAGGCCATTTCTTTTTGGACCCTAAAGACATTAGCAGCATACATAAACCGTAAGGGCTTCTCTACATTCTTAAACCTAGTGTTCACCATTCGTGCTATGGGTATTGTCATATCCATCCTTAGCGTTAAAATCCTACCATGATTATTAAAAAACTTAAATATCTCTTCTTCCAACAGACGGGCAAAGCCTGTTTGAAAAGTCTTATAAAACTCTATTGATGGAGTCATTACCTCCTCATAACCCCAAGACTTCATGAAGTCTTCAATAGTCCTCTGTAGGGCTTTTTTCTTTTTGCATTCCTTCCCCACCAAGTCTCTAGCACCTGGCGGTATAGAATATTCTTTCAAATCTCTTCCCCCTCAAGCAAGGTCCTTCTAGCCAAGGCTGCCTTCTCGTGATATTTTAAACCCTCACCCCTAGCAAGCCTAGCAGTAAGGTCAATCTTTTCATTTAACCCTTCCTTATTTAAATGTTGATAAGTTAAGACCTTTAAAAAATTTCCAACCCATAGTCCGCCTGTATACCTTGCTGACCCAGAAGTCGGCAGTGTGTGGTTTGTCCCACTTGAATAGTCGCCAAAAACCTCTGCAGCTTCCTTACCTAAAAATAAGGACCCATAATTTCTTAACTTCCCTACCAAGTCTTTTGGACTCCTTGTCATTATTTCAAGATGTTCCGGTGCCCACTTATTGGCTATTTCGCAAGCCTTAGCTAAGCTTTCAACAAGAATAATCTCTCCGTTTTCCTTCCAAGCCTCCCTTGGCAAGTCTTCAACCGATGACCCAGCTTCTTTTTCTATAAATTCAAGTACCTTATTGCCAAGGTCTTCATCTGTTGTTACAAGTATAGCCCTAGCATTGTAATCATGTTCAGACTGGGCTAATAAGTCAAAGGCAATTATCTCTGCATGACCTGTTTCGTCTGCAATGACCATGACTTCAGAAGGTCCTGCAATAAAGTCTATTCCAACCTCACCGAAACATTGTCGTTTAGCCTCAGCCACATAGGCATTACCTGGTCCAACGACCATGTCCACCCTCTCTAAACTTTCTGTACCATAGGAAAATCCTGCAATGGCTTGGGCACCACCTATGGCGTATATCTCATCTGCACCAGCTAGGTCCATGGCAACAAGTGTTTGAGGATTGATCGACCCTGTCCCCTTCATGACAGGCGAGGCTGCAACTACCCTTCCCACCCCAGCAATTTTTGCCGGTGTAATTAACATCAAGGCCGTTGAAAAGAGAGGATAGGTCCCCCCCGGAACATAGGCCAAGCAAGAGTCCACAGGTATGACCCTATGACCTGCATAAACACCTGGAGAAATTTCAACAGGGTCTAAACTTGTCAAATGGTCTTTTTGTAAATTTGCAAACTTTTTTATATTTTTCAAGGCAAATTCAATGTCTTCGATTAAATCTGTCCCTACTAGCTTATAGGCTTCATCAATCTCTTCTCTTGAAACTTTAAATACACCTCTCTTGCTCTTGTCAAAAGTCTCAGAATATTTTTTAATAGCCTTATCGCCATTTATCCTCACATCATCAATTATCTTTTCCACCGACTTAATTATGTCATCTTTCTTTTCCTTTAATCTCCCAGTGGGCTTCTTTATATATTTCATAACTGCCTCCTAATCTTAAAATCTCTTTAGTACTTTATCGCTTTATTATACACTATATAGGCTAAATGTCAATAAGTTTAAGAAATTATTTAGTCTTTGCTGGGGCATTTACAAAAAATACTTGAAAATAAATTTCTCCTATGCTATACTAATTAAGTTATAAGCGAGGTGAAAGAAATGAATAAAGAGATACAACCGGAATATAAGGAAGCAACAGTAACATGTGCTTGTGGGAACACTTTTACTACAGGTTCAGTAAAAGATACTTTAAAGGTAGAGATTTGCTCTGAATGCCATCCTTTCTATACAGGTAAGCAAAAGTTTACTGAAAGAGGCGGTAGGGTAGAAAAATTCAAGAAGAAATACCAAATCTAGTGAAAGTCGGGGAATTCATTGAGGACTCGAAAGAGTATAAGGAAGAGGCTGAGAAAATTTTAATCCAACTGCTTGGAATCAGCAGGGGGGACTTGTTTCTCAGGCGAATGGAGAATATCCCGGAGGAGATTATAGAGAGGGCAGAAAATGCCCTCCATAGAGCTAAAGAGGGTGAGCCACTCCAATATATCTTTGAACAGGTTGAGTTTTATGGAAGGTCTTTTTTTGTTGGCGAAGGTGTCCTGATACCAAGACCTGAAACTGAACTCCTTGTTGAATCTGTATTGAAGTTGGCAAGGGACAAGGCTCAAATCCTTGACCTATGCACCGGCTCCGGAATAATAGGTTTAACTTTGAAAGCCGAAAGGGATAATTTAGCCATTTGCATGGCGGATATATCCGATTCGGCCCTTTTGTGTGCTAAAAGAAACATGGATAATTTAAAATTGGATGTTAACATTATAAAGAGCGACCTATTTGATAAGATTGAAGGAAAGTACAATATCATTGTATCCAACCCACCCTACATTAAAAAATCTGTAATCTCCAAGTTGGATAGAAGAGTTCGTGACTATGAGCCAACTATAGCCTTAGACGGTGGAGAAGACGGACTTTATTTTTATAGGAAAATAATTGAAGAAGGGAAAAATTTCCTAGAAGATGATGGAATAATCGCCTTTGAAATTGGATATGACCAAGGTCAAGATGTATTAGATATAGGAAGGTCAAAGGGTTTTAAGGGTGAACTTTTAAAAGATTATTCAAACAATGACAGGATAGTTTTGCTTAGGAGGATAAATGTTACTTGATTTATTTTTAACTTTTTTTAAAATAGGTGCCTTTACAATAGGCGGAGGATACGCCATGCTTCCCTTCATAGAAAGGGATGTTGTAGAAATAAAAAAATGGCTGACTGAAGAGGAGTTTATTGATATACTGGCAATTGCAGAGTCAACACCGGGACCGGTTGCAGTTAATACAGCAACCTATGTAGGATATAAGCTGAATGGGATGAAGGGTGTAGTATCAGCTACTTTGGGTGTTGTCCTTCCATCCTTTCTCGCAATCATACTTTTTATTTCATTCTTTTGGGAATTTAGAAATAACACTACAGTAATATCTGCCTTAAAAGGAATAAGGGTGGCTGTAGTTGCCCTGATTGCTTCTGCCTTTATCAATATATTAAGAAAGTCAAAACTGAATCCCTTAATTGTGAGTATAGCTATTTTTTCCGCCTTCTTAATACTCTATTTTAAAGCTGAGGCGGTCCTCATTATAGCCGGTTTCGCCCTGCTTGCAATTACCGTCAATGCTTATAAGGAGAAGGGCAAATGATATATTTAACACTATTCTTAACTTTTTTCAAAATTGGAGCCTTTACCTTTGGTGGTGGCTATGCCATGATTCCTCTTATTAGGGATGCCGTAGTCAACGACTACGCTTGGGTTACCGCAGAAGAATTTGTAGACATCTTGGCAGTTGTGGAGATGACTCCCGGACCCGTGGCAATAAATTCAGCTACCTTTTTTGGCTTTCAACAGGGAGGATTTTTAGGAGCAACCGTAGCAACCTTTGGGGTTGTCCTGCCATCGGTAATAATAATTACACTAATAGCCAAGTTCATGAAAAACTTCTCAGACAATAAGTATGTTGTCTGGGCCTTTAAGGGAATTAGGCCTGTGGTTGTTGGACTCTTGCTCTCTGCTACAGTATCAGTAGGTATGGCAGGAATAACAGATATATATACAGTTGCATTACTTGGCCTATTCATGTTTTTACTTCAAAAGTTCAAGCTTAATCCAATATTGATAATAGGGATAGCAGCAGTTTTTGGTATTTTAATATATTAGGGGTGTAAAATGAGTAATATTATAGAGAAACTAAATGTAGTAGAAGAAAAATTTAAAGAACTAGGGGAAAAAATTATTGACCCTGAAGTTATGGAGGACAGGGAGGCTTGGCAGCAACTCTTAATTGAACATGGGGAAATTGAACCCTTAATTCAAAAATACCAAGAATACAAAAAGTCCCTCTCTGAGTTGGAAGATTCCAAGGAAATGCTCTACGAAAAACTTGATGATGACATGAGAGACCTAGTAAAGGAAGAGGTTAAGGTCCTTGAAGAAACTGTTGAGGAAACAGAATTAGAACTTAAAAAGATGCTAATTCCTAAAGACCCCAACGATGATAAGAATGTCATAATGGAAATCAGAGGTGGAACAGGTGGTGACGAGGCTGCCCTCTTTGCCGGCGACTTATTTAGGATGTATTCCCGTTATGCTGAAAGAAATAGGTGGCAGACTGAAATCACTGACATTAATGAAATAGGTATTGGTGGAGTTAAAGAAGTTGTAATGATGATAAAGGGTCGAGGTGCCTATAGCAAGCTTAAATTTGAATCCGGAGTCCACAGGGTACAAAGGGTACCGGAAACAGAGGCTTCGGGAAGAATTCATACATCCGCTGCAACTGTGGCTGTAATGCCAGAGGCAGATGACATAGACATCCAGATAGATGATAAGGACCTAGAAATAATAACTTGTAGGGCAACAGGGGCTGGTGGGCAACATGTTAATACAACTGACTCTGCAGTCCGTATAACCCATTTACCTACAGGCATTGTTGTAACCTGCCAGGACGAGAGAAGTCAGCTAAAAAATAAGGATAAGGCAATGAAGGTTTTGAGGGCTAAACTTTATGATGAAACACTAAGGGCCCAACAGGATGAGATTGCTTCACAAAGAAGGGGAATGGTTGGGTCAGGAGACCGTTCTGAAAGGATCAGGACCTATAACTTCCCTCAAGGGAGGGTTTCTGACCATAGGATCAACTTGACCCTTTATAAACTACAAGCCTTTATGGACGGGGACTTGGACGAGATGATTACAGCCCTTCAAACACATACAGAAGCTGAAAAGCTATCTGAAGAACTAGATTAATAAAATGCTACCGTGGCTCAGTTGGCAGAGCAGGTGTTTCGTAAACTCCAGGTCGGGGGTTCGACTCCCTTCGGTAGCTTTGAATAAACCCTTGAAATTTATACATTTCAAGGGTTTTCTATTCTTTAGCAAAAGTCTTAAAAATAACAAAAAATTTACACGGTAGCGAACAATTTCAAGTTTATAAATACTTATTATAAAAATTTATATTCCATTTCTATCCCAGATACTATATGCTATACTTTAAGAGTATATATTAGGTTATTTTAAAAAATGTAGGTGGAAGATATGAATAATATTAAATTAAAAATAATATACCTTTTACTCTTCCTCATAGTTATGATGATATTAGTTTTTGTTATTAATTCATATGTAAAATCTTCAACTAAAAGTCAAGTTTTTGATGAAGACCGGTTATCAGACATAAAGGATATAGACTGTATGCTAATTTTAGGTGCAGGAGTCTGGGGAGATAGGCCTAGTCCCATGTTGGAGGACCGATTAATAAAAGGAATAGAATTATACAAGGGTAAAGTATCTAGGAAAATCCTAATGAGTGGTGACCATAGGAAAAAAGACTATGATGAAGTAAATATAATGAAGGCATATGCAGTAGAAAGGGGTATTCCCTCTCAAGATGTTTTCATGGACCATGCAGGAATTTCAACCTATGACAGTGTTTATAGGGCAAAAGAAATCTTCCAAGCAAAAAAAATAATAATAGTAAGCCAGGAATACCATCTTCCAAGAGCTCTTTATATTGCAAGAGCCCTTGGTTTAAATGCCTATGGAATAAGTGCAAAGCCTAACGATTATTCCGGACAAGTTGCTCGAGACTTTAGGGAAGTTCTGGCAAGAAATAAAGATTTCTTTTTATGCCTTTTCAAGCCAAAGGCTAAAATCTTAGGAAGTCCAATCCCTATTAGCGGGAACGGAGATACTACGAACGATAAATAAAGGAGGCATCTATGGATAAAATTATTGCTGTGGCTATTGGTGGGTCCATCGGGGCGGTTGGCCGCTACCTAATAGGATTAATACCGATGAAGATGGAGAACGGATTTCCCCTTAATACCTTTATAATAAATGTAATTGGTGCATTTGTAATAGGTCTGATTTCAGCAACTGCCTTGAAAAATACTGGTTTCAACAAAAACCTAGAATTGTTTTTAAAGACAGGTCTATGTGGTGGCTTTACTACCTTTTCAACTTTTTCTTTGGAATCATTCAATTTACTCCAATCCGGCAACTTTATCACTTCCATTATTTATATAATTCTTAGTCTGACTATTAGTCTTTTAGCCATTGTCTTGGCTTATTCCTTGATTAAATAATCAAAAAATATAACAAGTACAAGATGAACTGGAAAAAGTATTAAGATAAAAGTAGGGAGGTTGCTTGCCTCCCATACAAATAAAAACTATAGCTCTAAAAATAAAATCATTCTACAAAGTCCAAAACTGCACTGTTAATCTCCTTCAATATTTCATAGCTGTCTTTCTTATCCAGACCGCCATCCATCATACCTGTGTAAAATGTAAGACATATAAAAAACTCGGTCGAAAAACTTTTTCGGACAGGGGCACGGCTGCTAAGCCAAGTGATGGTCCTCAAAAGTAATTTCGACCTTAGCCTACTTCTGAATATAAAAATTAACTATTTTCGAGCTTATGGGTTAGCCCATTCTTGTATTCCAAATTAAACAGTAATCAGTCTTATCTTTCTGCCGTCAGATTCAATTATGCTCTTCAAATCATCAAATGATAGCCAAATCGTAGCTGTGTTGTCATTAGGGTGGACTCCTATTGCAGGGTCGCCAGATAGGTCCCTATCAAGAACTATGGTTACTGCCTTGTCTGTGTCATTTAGTGAAGCCAGCGGAGAAACACAACCGGTTTCAATTCCTAAATATTTTTGTAACCTTTCAGCAGAAGCAAAGCTTAACCTTGTTCCTAGCTTTTCTCCTAAAGACTTCAAGTCAACCTGTTTTGCATCCGGCACAGTTACCAGGAAGTGTTTTTTACCCTTTGCATCCCTTAAAAACAAGTTTTTACAAACAGTACCCTTTTCTAAGAGTCCAAGTTTTTCCATGTCCTCCATTGTAAGTACCGGTTCATGTTCCTTTACATCATATCTTATCCCCTTCTCTGCAAGCAATTCATATACTTTCTCTTTAGTATAAGCCATGATATCCTCCTCTTTCTTAAATATTATATATACTTGATACCCAAACTTAAGTAAAGTATACTAATAAAATAGACTTTTCTTAAAAATGTCCAAAATAATACTTATTAAGTGTATATAAGTATGAGGGGAGGTACTCCTATGAAAGAAGACCGAAGGGGAAGAAAGAAAATGCAGAAGAAAAGGAGTGAAGAAGATGGAAGGTAATAATATTTATGAAATGTTAAATTATGTAGACTTTGACCTTGATGACTATGAAGAAGTTCCTATCTCTGAAATAGAAAAGAAAAGACTTAAGAAAAATTTTACTAGGTCCATAAAGAAGACCACAAGTCCTTTTAGAAAGTATGCCTTCCTTGCCATTGCAGCAGCCCTAATTTTTATTACTTTCACAGATAATAGTGTAAGGGCTAGGATTGCCATGAGCCTAGATTCTTTTACCTATTCCATGAGCCAGAAATGGGGTTTTGAATATCCCGGAGCTTCTTATCCTGTTAATCAAACAGCAGAAATTGGGGACTATCAAATAAAAATTTCCGAACTCCTACTTGACGAAAACTCCATTAGCTTTGATTATTTGATTGAGCGTCCAAATTCCAATAAGGATAGTATAATGATTAATTCAATAAACTTATTTGTCAATGGAAAAAATGTAGCTATAAAGGGTAGAGGTTCTGGTGGTCGCCCTCTTGAAAATGGTCTTTACTATTCCAGAGAGACTTTTGAGTTTAGAGATACCATTGAATTACAAGAAAGTAACGATGTAAAAATACAGGTTTTAGGACTTCGTGGTATCGATAGAGATGAAATAATAGAATATAGTACTGCCAGCTTTGAATTTACAGGTGAAAAAGAAGAGCTAAACGGAGAGGCAAAAGAAATCGAAGTTAAGAAAACAGTCGATACTGAGATGGGGCCTATTGAAGTCCATAAGCTAATTTTAAATCCATACCAATCACAGGTTTTCTATACTGTACCTAATTTGTATCGTATCTTCCCTAGTTCAGAGATTGAACTCCACTCCATAGGAATGGAATTATTTGCAGAAAGCAAAGGATATTTAAGCTTTAGAAGTGGATCTATATCTTTAAATGAGGCAAAGAATTCCTATGAATACCATATGTATTCCGACTCCTACAATAACCTGACCTATGACGAATTAATAAATTCTAAGGAAATTAAACTGCAATTTTTTTACTATAATGAATTTGATAGCGTAGATAATAGGATAATGTTGGGAGAACCGCTGGTAATTAACTGAAAAAAGATTAATGCTCAACCTTCTTGACTATAGGGCTTTAAGTTGGTAAAATATACCTATTGTTAAGGAGGGAATAAAATGATTGGTCTTTTAGGTTTCGGAACTGTTGGCAAGGGTGTATATGAGATTCTTAAAGGCTTAGATGATAAGCCGGCCGGTTGTGAAATTAAGTCTATTTTAGTATCAAGTTTAGACAAGCACAAGGATTACGATTTGAACTTTACTACTAATGTTGAAAGGATTATTCAAGATAAGGAAATTAATATTGTTGTGGAATGCACCGGGTCTGACGATGCCTATGGATGGCTTGTAGACTCTATGAAGTCCGGCAAGAGCGTGATAACTGCCAATAAGGCTGTGGTTTCAAAGCACTTTGAGGAGCTTTCAAGGCTGGCTGAAGAAAATTCCGTGGACTTCCTCTATGAGGCCTCTGTTGCCGGCGGTATACCTGTTATTAAAAGCCTAAGTGAATTGATTTTATATAATGAAATTGAATATATCGGCGGTGTCTTAAACGGGACTTCTAACTTTGTATTGACCTCCATGCCTGCAAAGACTTATGAGGAAGCTGTAAAAGAAGCCCAATCCATAGGCTTTGCCGAGGCAGACCCTTCTGCTGATGTGGACGGGATTGATGCCATGAGGAAGTTAAGAATACTAGCAACACTTGCCTTTGGCTATAAGGTCGAGGAGGAAGAGATATTTACAAAAAGTATAAGCAGCGTTGACTCTATAGATATTTCTTATATGGAAGAAAGGAATATGAAGGTTAAGCAATTGGCTCTAGCTGTTAAGGGCGATGGCGACTACCAAGCCCTTGTTGTCCCCTTTGCCATCCCTAAGGAAAGTCCACTTGCCTCACTTGAAGGTGGAGAAAATTGTGTCTTCTTAGAAGGGTCTAATGTCGGACCTTTGAAGTTTATAGGTCTTGGTGCAGGGATGTACCCTACAGGGAATGCAGTTGTTTCTAACATTTACGATGTTCTTTTTGGCAAGCAATTTGCGAGAAACCCTCTTGCTAATCAAGTTCAGGCTAAGGCAACCTCTCCTAAGGGCAAGTTCTATTTAAGGACAGTGAACGGACTTCCTAAAGAAATAAAGGGTGTAGCCAAAGAAATAAAGACTGGAGTCTATGAAACCGACTTCATTGACTTCTCACTATTAAAAGATTTTAAAGGAACGGTTATTTGTATGGAAGTTGAAAAATAAATAAAGAATTTGAAAATCCATTGCCCTATAAAGAAAACTGGATTGCCACGCTTCGCTCGCAATGACTCATAACGAGGCGGTTACCAGAAAAACAAAAAGTCGATATTTAATGGAGTTAATTTATCCATTAGACATCGACTTTTTCATCTTCCGGCTTGTTCAGCTTATTAAAAATTTCCTTTAAATGAGCATGGACATCCATGTTCATCATATTGACCTCGCCGTTCTTATCCGGACTCACAGCCATAAATTCAGCATCAACCTGCTTCATGACCTCTCTCGCCTCTTTCATGGTCTTTGAACTTTTCAGCTTGTCCTCATAAAGCTTTGCCCGCTCCCTCATAGCCAAAGCCTTCCTATAGAGTTCAATGTTTTCCTTCTTCAGTTCCATCTCCTCTGCAGAAGAAATCTTATCCCCCCTCGCAAATCGAGCTGCCACCCTGCTGAGTCTCATATGCTTTGCCTTTTCCTTTATTGCCTCCATATGTTCTTCAAAGCCTGCTTGGACAGAAGACTTAAACTTGTGCTTAGGCTTATTGTAAAGTCCGATTTCACTTGAATAGTCAACGGACTTTTGCAATATCTCCTCTGCTATTTCTTTGGCTGATTTATTATCCTTGTCCCCTGTATCATCCTTGCCTGTACCTAAATATTGGCTATATTCACCTAAAACTGCCAGGGTCATCTCCCCTATTCTCATAAAATCACCACCCCTCCTATATCTATTATCGGAAGGTATCTAATATTCTTTAAATTTTTGATAAAGAAATCCTGTTTCCCTTCCGATGTTACATTTGAGGGACTTTGGGTAAATATAAAAGGGGAATAGTTTCGTATAGTAAAGGCAGGAGGCCATTAAATAAATTAAAGGAGTGGTGTATTGTGAGAGTAGAAAATCAAGTACAAGCAAATCAGGGGATTAAAAATCCACAAAATGTAGCAAAGAATACTGAAGCAGAAGTAAAGGCTAAGGGGCAAGAAAATGCTCTGGAAGAAAAAGCTAACCAACCTGCTGCTGTATATGAAAAGGGAGTAGTTGAGAAGAAGGCAGCTGCTTATTCTCCTCTGTCTATTAAGGAATTACAGGCACAATCTCAAAAAGCAAACCAAATGTTAATTGACTTGGTCGACAACTTGCTTTCAAAGCAAGGTAAGACAAGAAAGTTTTTAACAGAAGGAGAAGTGATTGACATTGACCCTGAAACCAGAGCGAAGGCTCAAGAGATGATTTCTGAAAAGGGTCCAATGGGTATCGAGGCAGTCAGCGACAGGATAGCAAGCTTTGCTATTAATATGTCCGGAGAAAATATTGAAAAACTAGGCGAATTAAAGGAATTGATCCAAAAAGGTTATGATAAGGCTAAAGAAGCCTTTGGTGGTTGGCTACCGGAGATTTCAGAAAAAACCTTAGCAAGGACCTTTGAAAAGCTAGATGCTTGGGCTAATCCCCCAGTAGAAGAATCAGCAAAAGTTGAAGAGAAATAATTTTCCTACTTGTTCATAGGGGCGGATAATTTCTGCCCCTGTTTTTATGAGTTGAAGGACCTGACTTAAAATTCTAAAGAATAATAAATTTTCTTGTATTTGCTAGGTGCGATTACCAAACGCCCACAACTTAAAAAGTTTATAATTACAATAGCGAATCCATATCTACTTTTAAGCAAAAATTCCTAATCCCAAGTTATCCCTATTGCTAATCACATCCGAAATAAGGGAAGTTGTCCCGAGAATTATAATGGGATTATTATTTTTTTTGGCTATAGAGAAGGCATCTATAAAGTTACTTGTAGCAATGGCACTTATCCCATTGTTTGCCAGAACTTCCTTTTGCCTGTCTGAAAAATAGTAGTGCTTATTAGAAGACCTTGTCAAGATTATTTCATCTGCAAGGTCTGCTATTGTCTTTGCCACTCCCAAGTAGTCTTTATCATCAGGTATGCCGATGATAACATTAACTTTAGATAGGCCTAAATGACTTAATGTTTTCTTTACATAGTCAGCATTCTCTGCATGGATAGAAGCATCTAAAATCACCAAGGGCTTAGAGTTGATTATCTCCATTCGCCCATGGTATTCCAATCCATCCAAAACATTTCTTAAATCGGGCAATAGACCCATATAGTCTTTTGATAAGGACATTGCCAAGGCAAAATTTTTGGCTTGGTGGTCTCCCAACAAGGGAATCTTCACATCCTTATATAAGTCTCCTCCTATGTCAACATCAAAGACCATGCCACTTGATGTGTAGCGAATCTTATCACAAGAAAAATCTTTACCGTATCTTTTCAATTCTACACCATACTGCCCAGCCCTCTCCTCGATAACGCTATACACTTCAGCCTTCTGGTCAGCCACATAAACATACTTTTTATTCCCGTCAATTATATGGACCTTGTCTTTAGCAATATCAACAACAGTGTCCCCCAATTCCCTCATATGCTCATTAAATATCGGGTTAATAACTGCATAGGCATGTTTAATGTTGTTCGCATCATCATACTTAACACCCTTACCGCATTCATAGACAGAAACATCAACATTCTTATATTTAAAATATCTCATGGCTACAGCAGCCTGAATCCCCATCGGACTGATATATTCCCCTGGGCGTAAGTTAGACTGAATTTTATCAATCAAGGGCTTTAGCTCCTCCATAATATTAGAAAAGTCCAAGTCGGAAATTTCTTCACCATTGACCTTAATTCTTTCATTGAAGTTGATAATATGAGGGCTGGTCATGGTGCCCACTGTATATTTTTGTCCCAGTATACAGGAAACCATATTAGTAACTGACCCCTTGCCCTTGCTCCCGGTTACAAGTATGGTATTTTCAAAATCAGAATCAAGTAGGAGGGGTCGTGAGTATTCAGGATTTCTTTTTTCTGAGTCTTTCATGCCCCAGTCCAAATCATCTTTAACAATCATATAGGACTTATATACATAGTCGACAGCTTCTTTAATGTCCATCAAAATCCCCCCTCACCTTATCAATTATCATCTTGGCTATGTTCGCACCTGTTGCAGTTTCAATCCCCTCAATCCCTGCCATGACATTAATCTCGCAGAAATAATAATCTTTTTCCCCTAAGAGTAAATCAATCCCTAAAAAATCAAGCTTGGTTTTTGTATAAATTTCTTTCGCAATGGCACGAATTTTCCCATCTATTGGATATTCTTCTATCTTTCCCCCCCTTGCCACATTAGCCCTGAAGTCATATTCATTGGTCCTCATCATGCAGGCAACGGCTTCCCCACAAATGCTATAAATCCGTATATCCCTTCCCTTGCTTGATTCAATAAATTCCTGAAATATCAATTCATCCCTCAAGTCATAACCTGCCTGCAAGTCGGAATACTCGTCCTTGTTGCTGATGAGAAAAATCTCTTTCCCCTGAGAAGAGTCCAGGCCCTTGGCAACAAAAGGACTTCCTAGCCTTGCAACTATGTCCTCGAATCCCATCCCCATATTGGCAAGGACATATCGGGGCAGCAAACATTCTTTCAAGTTCAACCGGTCAACTTGCCTATACTTGCTTACATATAACTTAAACAACTTATTGTCATTATAACTTTTGCTACATAATTCATTTATCTTATCAACAATGAATCCATACTTATACCTATTGATGACAAAGTCTCTTCCTTCTAAGGGAATGTTATTATGGTATACTCTTCCTTTCCATAAATAACAGTCAGCCACTCCAAGTAAGTCTATCTCAACTCCGGCTTTTTCCCCCTCTTCAATTATCCTGTTAACCGTATAGGCATCTTGCATATCGCTATATTTTTCTATTAAGTATCCCTTCATTTTCTATTCCTTTCAATCTTTACACGCTATTTTTGTAATAAATATTTCAAGCTTCGCAGTTAAAATTTCATTTGTCATCGCGAGCGAAGCGTGGCGATCCAGAGGATATTTGTTAAGCTTGTATAATCTTTCATCTCTGGTCAAATTTATTGTTGTGGAAGAATTTTCTTATCCTATCTAATTATACATCCCAGCCAAGATACTTGCAATGAAAATAGTTTTCAAATACCATGATAAAAAATCTAGTTATTAGCTTACAATTGACATTTGAACTTCTTAATAATACAATGTAAGCAAAGGATGAGCCCTATTATTGAGGTGTATACATGAGAAAATTGTATTTGTTTTTAATTAGTATAGTCCTTCTTTTATTATGTTCATGTGTTGGGAATGAAGAAAAAATAATAAATACTGACCCTGCTGAAATAAAAGAAAGAATTATTAAAGAGCCTGAACCATTAATTATTGAACCCATAGATGAAAAGTCTAAGGCTGAAATCCTCTTGGAGGGGATGACCTTAAGAGAGAAGGTGGGTCAATTATTTATCGTCCGGCCCGAAGCTTTAAATTTTTCTTTAGAGGGGGACTTTGACTCCAAGTCTATTAGCCTGCAAATGGAAACCAGCCTTAAGGACTATCCTGTGGGCGGTTTTATAATGGCTGACAATAACTTGGACTCTCCTGACCAGGTTGCTAATTTTATAAATGACTTGCAAGCTGTAGGCCAAATTCCTCTCTTTATCTCTGTTGATGAAGAGGGAGGTCCTGTTTCAAGATTGGCAAACCATCCTAACTTTGACTTGAAAAAATACAGGTCGGCTGCAAATGTTGGAAAGAGCGGAAAATATGAAGATGCTTATGAGATGGGGGCAACAATTGGAGAATACTTGAATAAGTATGGTTTTAATTTAGACTTTGCCCCTGTGGCAGATGTGAACACCAATCCAAATAATCCGGTAATTGGAAGTCGAGCCTTTTCTTCGGACCCTGAACTGGTCGCCCTGATGGCTGGAGCCTTTGCGGATGCTTTAAGGGATAAGGGCATAATCCCAACCTTTAAACACTTTCCGGGACATGGGGACACAAGGGAGGACAGCCATAAGGAGTTGGCTATAAGTTATAAGACTGAAGATGAACTTAAGGCTTGCGAATTCATCCCCTTTCAATCAGCAGGAGAAGATGACCTCCTTATGGTTGGGCATATTGCCCTGCCCAATGTAACAGG
>JGI24712J26585_10001434_pt1 | contig 20327 bp, 19 predicted proteins | sample BioPla3DNA2_FD_26585 | JGI IMG/M metagenome (IMG submission 26585) | reverse complement strand
ATGTCTCGTTTATATATAGTCTCGTCTACTGAAACCTGACAATATCCCACCTTTTCTCCCGCAGTTACACTAACTCCACCCTCTCCCGTAAAAACAGAGTATGTCGTTGTTGCTGAAGCATATGTGTCTGTTGCTGTCTTCATGTCTGACATTAGATATGTTTCATGTTCCATTAAATCGTCTCCATACAGCGTTGTAATCAGCGCTCTTTCAGAGATAGGAATACGGTACAGTTCGTACTGGGATTCCTCAGGTCTGGCTTTGTAATAGACATAATAGGTTGCACCTGCAGGCGGAGCATTGCCATCTGATAGCCACTCAATTTGGTTTACTCCAGACAACTGATAATCTGTGCCTTTTATATAGCTTTCAGTATTTCTTCTGTTACCTACCGCTACAATTGACATGACAATCGTTGAAGGGAGTGTATCCTTATCCCCTTCGCCTTTTGTGATAACAGCCTCAATGCTTTTAATAGAAGGGCCTTGACCAATTATCAGAGGCACTTGCCTCACAACCCCTGCTGGCTGCGGAGTAACTTCTTTTACTCTCGATATATGCACTGATGGCGGCCTATAACCTGCATAATTTTGATAAATATCTGGCATTGTTCCACACCTTCCTTTAATAAGTAATATCCGTTACGGCTTTCTCGATTTCAAGAATAAATTCTTCAAATAAGTGTTGATGGTTTTCGGTGACAAGTACTTGCCAAGCATTTACTACACCAGTCAAATCCAAAGCGCAAACAAAATCTCTTTTTGGATAGTTTGTTCTTAAAACAGGCCTTCCAAAGCGGATATTTGTAATTTCTATGCCAAAAGTCGCTAACGACTTTTTTAATATGACTAAAAAATAATTAACTAATAAGTCTGCTATCATTTCAATTTCAGTATCGTTTTGTCCTAAGAAAGTAGCTTGGCATGAAAAGGGGATAGGCACAATATGCCGTGTTCCTATAATAGGCCCTACATGTTCATCTTCCGAGGGCATTCTATACTGTTCGTAAAAATTGTCTCCAAGGGTTGTATTAAGGTTTGCACTATATGATANATTCCCTACAATAATCAGAGGGGCTCCTTCATCCTGATATTCTTTCATAGCATACTCAGAATCAATGTATATGTTAGTTTTTGCAAGGTCGTCATCATATGCGTAGTTGTCATCATATGAGAAAAACTTACGCAAAACATAAACAATCGTATCAGTTATTTGGTTTATCAGTCTTTTTGACTTGGAGTTAAAAAGTCTCGCCATTTCAGCCACCCTATTTTAAATTTACATTTTTATTATACTATACTTTTTAAAGTTAAGCATTAAAAGCCTTCAAAAATATTTTCAGGCAATTCATATGAAAAAATCAGGTCTTTATAAGGCACTCGCTGCATGTTTACAATTTGCCTGGTAATAAATCTATTTTGAAATCTTGAAGGGTATACTTGTATAATTATATACCGGTTTCCTTCTCTATCGATCAAAATATCATTGGGATGTATGACAGGATAGTTAGTAAGCCAACCCTGAACCACATTATCTATGTTAACCGGACCTTGTTGGTCAAACCTTTCTGCAAAAGTAGGAGAATTCATTTGGACGCGAGTAACAACCGGATAAAAGAATCCTCCTCTAAACCCTGTCCCATAGCATATATTACAGTTGGAAATTAAAGCTTTTCTATTAAAATAGTCATAACATTTTTTGCATTTTCTTCCGAATGTTCTTTTTTTTAAAATGGCCATAGGTTGAGCTTTTAAAATTTTTCTAAGATAAAATCGTTCATTGAAAACGATTGCCCTATGTATGTAATCTTCCGTTGAATACATTATATGCACAGGACCGACCAATGTTTCGATTGATTCTTCAGGAACGTCCGGGTTTGGGGCAATGACTTTAAGCCAGTAATAACATTGAGGTACATTAATGTATTTTAAAGTGTAACTGTTTTCATCCATGCATTCATTCGATTCATCAGCTGGCTGCTCTAATATGGCTCTCGTTTTAGGATCGTCAAAATTTCCACTATAATTTCTGTAGAGGATTATAGTGGCAGACTCCAAATCTTCCTCATCTTCGCTGCTTATTTCCCAGGAAATAAGGTTTTCTCCCGGGAAACTAAAATCTCTTACTACTTCAAACTTCTTAACACCGATCACTAAAGGCGCCTCCCTCTGTAGCGAAACTCTGAACTAATTCCAATAATTTTGAGACCTTGAAGAGCCAGTTTCTGCTTAAGTCTTCTGGTTTCGGTATAGTATTCATTTCTCCAATTTGTTGCTATTTGAAGGTATGTGGGGCCCTTATTCCTCTTGGAGTATGAAATCCCGTTATCGTTATAATCTAATTGATTTCTTATCTCAAAAATCCCTGAACTCATGAGGGCATGAACAATTCCACCCTTATAGAGGAGGCTTGGCTTTGGAAACGTAGCAATAGTATATCGGGTTTCGGGGTCCATGTCGTTTATTTCCTCCAATGCATCCATCACAAAATCAGCATAGTCTTGATCGTCGTAATCAATTTCCCCTGTCAGCTCATTCTTTTGGGCATAATCCTGAAGCTTGCGTCTAACTATGGCTACATGCTCGTTCAGCGTTTTAGGAGGAGTCCTTTCCGCTAAAACATCTTCTTCTAAAGGCATTATGAGTCACCCCTTTCGCTATTTTACTTTATTCGTTACCTGGGGTACTATCCTTTGCAGATTCGGTCTTTTTCTTTGGAGAGCGTTTTCTTTTAGGTTTTTCATCAGCGCCTTCAGCCTTTTTAATCATTGCTTCGGGTATTCTTCCGGGCATATCCTCATCTATTCCATCAATTATAGGCTGAGGCACTTCATCGTTGGCTGTATCCTTTACTTCTTTCGCTTCGTCAACATCTTTATCAATTTCAATTATGGGCTGAGGTACTTCATCGTTGACTGTATCCTTTACTTCTTTCGCTTCGTCAACATCTTTATCAATTTCAATTATGGGCTGAGGTACTTCATCGTTGGCTGTATCCTTTACTTCTTTCGCTTCGTCAACATCTTTATCAATTTCAATTATAGACTGAGGTACTTCATCGTTGGCTGTATCCTTTACTTCTTTCGCTTCGTCAACATCTTTATCAATTTCAATTATAGGCTGAGATACTTCATCGTTGGTTGTATCCTTTACTTCTTTCGCTTCGTCAACATCTTTATCAATTTCAATTATAGGCTGAGGTACTTCATCGTTGGTTGTATCCTTTACTTCTTTCGCTTCGTCAACATCTTTATCAATTTCAATTATAGGCTGAGGTACTTCAATTTTAACTTTATCCTTCAAATCAGGCTCTGGCGCGTCTTTTTCATCAGTTTTCTGCGGGTACTTTACGGGAGCACCATCAATGCTATGGAGTTTAAAAACAGGCCGGATATTGTTATTTGATAATCCGGCTAAAAATTTTATTCTATTAAGTTCTGCGGCGTAGATCCTGACAAATCCTTTTTGGTGTGGTCGGAGAGATGTGAACTTCGTTCCTGGGACAACGTGTTCATTGTTTGTTATGTTTTCAAGCTCAATTATGATTGTTGGCGTAAAATGTTTCATTAAAAAACACTCCTTTTATTTCTTTTTATTTTAAAAAAGGGGCGCGGGGCTAAAGCCCCTGCCCCCTTAAAAGATCATTGAGACTGATTACTAGCTTTAACCATCAGCAGATTCCTGAGTATAGGTAATTTTGCAGACTGCTTTATGAGAATGCACATAAACTCCGACAAACTCGTAGGCATAGAGACCCCTTTCCAGTTTGCGAGCTCCCTCAGTCAACTGAGTGGAAACATCCTTTAAAACAGGCATTCTTCCTACATATTCTTTTTCCGCAAAGCCATAGATGGTATCGTAAGGAATGCTTGTTGAGGTTATCAGTGCAACATTGCCCCACAGAGTGTACCTAACACCTGTTTCCAGCAATTCTCTCGCAGTTACGTCGCCAACATCGTCAGCACCCCATAACAACATTTCATCAAGTCTGGCCGGATTCATTGCAAACGCGGCTAAAGGCACATCATGCTGAGAAAGCTTCTGCTTGCCTTTAACCAAATGAGATTTATCTAAGGTAGCGGTATTCGAAACAGAAACAACCTGATTCTGTCCTGCTCCTGCAGCCAGCAATTCGTCTATCAACGAAAGAAGCTTCTTGTCCTCCTGGCGACCGATATCCTGAACAGCAAGGTCCCTAATACGCTGGATATAATTGTACTGTTCACACATCAACTCCAGCAAATCGATTGTCAGGTCGTTGGTAACAATCGGGAAGACGGTAACTTCTACAGTTGCGCCTTCAACGATAGTCTGAGGAACTTCACCGTCCTGGGCGAATGTTGCGGCAGAGGACTCCATGTCTTTATTATAAACAACATAAGGCTTCCGGTTCCTCATTTTTATCTGAGCTTTGCCTATGGGATGTGCGAGGATTACTTTCCTTGCAAAGGATTCATAATCTCTCTGCTCCCGGATAAATTGAGGCAGCTCTTCCATCGCAAACTTCTCAAACCCGCCAGGGGTTTTAAGCATTTGCTCCAAACTTAAATCCATTTCGGCATTTTCGCCGATGATGGTAGGCATACTAATCATTGTAACATCTCCTCCCTTACACGGTTAATATAACCGTCAAAGTTAAACTTTCATTCCGGCGGTTTCGGTTAACGGCCTATTATACCAAGCAGAACACCAGCATCAGCATTCGGAGCCTGGTATACTTCACCGATGATCTCAGAAGCATCATCTGAGGCTGATGACCAAAGGGCAAGAATCCCACCGGCGTGAGTAGCATCTGCATTGGCCGCACCTTTTACAAAACTACCGACTGTAAATGTGTCAGTGCTCTTGTACTGGTCTGTTTCGAGACGGAACGGGCCAACCAGGCAAACAAGCCTCATGGAATCCGAGATAGTATCACGGCCACCCTCGCCTCTCAGGTTGCCCTGCTTGAACGAAGAAATCGTGATATATCCATGCGTACTATCGTTCGAAAAAGGCGTCCAGACCGTTTCGCCATCCGCCGAGGTACCTAAAGCCCAAACAGAGCCATCCTCAATTTTGATTGTGCCATTCAAAATTGCAGTCTTAACTGCGGCAGCAACAGGATAATCGATCCTATAGGCATTCGCAATGTAAAGATTATCTTTCCTAATCATTAGATAATTCCCTCCTCATCTTCGGGTTAATTGTTCAGTAACCCTTATAAAACTATCCCTCATATCTAAGCCTTTTTTAGAAATCTCGTCCATGCCCAATACCAGGATATCAGACAAGGCAGACACCCCTTCTTCAGCATGTTGACTTGTTTTCTCTAACAAGGCTGTTGTCTCAGTTTGAAGTTTTTCAAACTGAGGGTCGTCAAGTTCCATTATTTTTTCAATTTCCGAGTCAAGATCCGCTTTCTTTATCATTCCGGCTTTCAACATATCGCAAGCAAGTTTTGTGCTACGCCTGGAACGCTTATCCGCAACAATATACCTGCGCAATTGTGCGTTAGCTTCAAAAACAGATTCCATTTCGGAATTTAGACGCCTTATTTCGCTTGCGCTTTTTCTAAGAGCGTCTTCAGCCTTATGAACTAATGCTGCATACTTGGTTGCTCTTTCTTCATATTCGGCTGTTTTTTCTTCGTGTTCTTGCTGCAATTTTAGCTTTGCTTCTTTTTCTTGCCTTTGCTTCAAAGCATTGTACTCTTCTTCTTCCAAGTTTTTATTCCTCAGCTTATCGTAAAGATAAGCTGTAGCAAGTGACGGCATTACAAATTTTTTTACTTTATCAAATGCTGCAGTAGCTCTTGGAATATTCACATCCACATTAACATCGACATTCCCTGCGCCGGAGACCCTTGCTTTCCCGATACTCCTCGATTCTTGCGAAGTGAAGAAGCCTTTAAATGGTCCTTTGGCCAGCTTTTTACCAAGAGCAACATCTGCCTGTTGTAAGGGTTTTTGCACTTTATAGAAAAGATTTTGGACTTTATCTTTGCCAAAAACTTTGCCGGCCACATTACCAAGAGCATCTACAATAAACGAGCCCGTCCCGTGTTGTTGGGCATCTTCTTGCAATTTTCTGGCGAATTTTGCCTTATTAATCTTTTCTATTTTATGAACCCTTATAAATTCATCAAATTTATTAAGGTTTATAGTTCCCCGAGAGGCAGGTCCTGAGGTAGCTTTCCCTGCCCCTCGGAAAATCTTTCTAGTAGCCAACCTTTTGGGATTGAATTTGATTTTCATCAAAACCAACCTCTATTCATCAGTAACTTCGAAAACACCGTCTTTAATAAGTTCTTCTATCTGACCCATAACAAGGCCAGGCAGTGTTTCTTCAAGAGCCTCTTTTATTAGCCCTGATATATCGTTCTTCATTGCAGCGAGAACTTCTTGAACAGGACTCCCGGCAGCCGCGGCGTTGGCAACTTCCTGCTGCTGGCGTGTAGCTTCACCTGCACCGGCAGCACTCGCGCCTACAATTTCATCATTTGACATATCTTCGCCTTCTGCGTTTTGTATTTTCGTAATAATATTTTTAGCATTTGTGATTATGTCCCCACCCATAGCTACGGCCTGTTCATATATCTGTTGAGCGATTGCTTCAACTTCCGGACCACCAACACCAACTGCTTCATGAACCATTGATACAATAGCAGCCAGGTCCGCTTCGCTTGCAATTTTAGAAAGTCCTTTTTTGAACGAAGCAATTTTTGCCATGGTCGAACTCTTTTTACTTGCTGTTACTTCCTGAATAGGAATCCCAACACTTGCTGCACCGGCAACTTCCTGCTGTTGACGTGTAGCCTCACCTGCACCGGCAGGATTTGTTCCGAGCATTAATCCAGGATTCACACCAATATCGGCAGCCTCAGCCATTTCCAGTATAATATTCTTTGCAACCTCTATAATAGGTCTTCCGGTGTTAAGAGAAATTGGCTGAGCTTTCGCGTATATCTGTTGGGCAATTGCCTCGACTTCAGGGCCACCATCGCCAAAATATTCATGAATCATTGAAACTATAGCTGCAAAATCAGTACTGTCAGCAGCCTCTTTTATTATCTCAAGCGCAGCTTGCCTTTCCATAATCGTACTAGCAAATTCGTCAGGATCAATCCCTGCAGTTTTAAGCATATACTCGAGATGTTCTTTTGCTGCCTCACGAACAAGCTCTTCCAAGGCCTCTTCCTCTTCGGCCATTTTTGCCAGAAACTCTTCAACCGTTTTCGCTGCAGACTTTTCTTCCTCGTCCTCGTCCTCGTCTTCCTTTTTGTCGTCCTTCTCGTCCTCGTCTTCCTTCTCGTCCTTCTTTTCGTCTTCTTTCTCGTCCTTCTTTTCGTCTTCCTTTTCGGCCTTTTCTCCGTTATTTGTGCTGAGTTTCTCTAAGTCCGAGGATAATTCGTCAGCAATTTTCTGCAGTTCTGCAGGGTCCAATTTACTAACTTCGTTTTCAAGCTCATTTTCGCTTGCCGTTTTACTGTATTTCAGTGCAGTGCCTTTAACAAATTCCATTAAGGAATCCTTTTTTTTTGCAATACCCATAAAATTTGCCTCCTTTAAAAAATATTACTTAACCGATTGGGAAACTCGGTTAAGAGCTTCAAACAATTTATTTATAACTAAACCATCTATCGTCGATCCTAAAACTCTTCCAGCAGTTGTATCGATTTTCTTGCCCCGATAGTATGGCAATGAGAGATCGTGAGCAATATCAATTAAAATTTCTTTAACGTTTGCCGCAGTCTTCTCTAGATCTTCTCGTATATATTGTACCCCATATTGTATATATTTCGCAATTTTTTCTTGGTTTTTTTTATCAATTTCTTCAACGCCGGCATAGGCCAGACACATTTTTTGTTTTAATTGGTCCAATTCTTTTTTATCCATAGCTTCTTTAGCCATGAATGCTTGATCAAAATCAGGCGTAAAAAATGCAAAATTATAAGCTTCAGCGTCCTTTTGCAAATCAAATAAATCAGCATCGTCTAAAAACGCAGCTTTCTTAAAAATTTTAGCTACATTCTTAAACCCGCTTTTTATCCCGGAACCCGTTCCCCTAATAAATCTATTGCCAAACTCAAAAACTTTTCCCCCAAATTTATCCGAATAAATAAACATCATAGGAACAATCGGATGTTTTGCCATTGCCTTAACGACAGGATTAGTCTTTTCTCCCCGTAAGTCACGCTGCTCGATATATTCGCTAAGGCCTAAAGCCGCAGGCAACCCAAGCAATAACCTTGTTGGCCGACGTACATAATACTGTGGTTTGGCTGCTTGTTTTTCGAGTATATCTTGATTTAAAAGCAGATCTTCATACATAGATGCGTATTTTTGCATTGTATCAAAATCCATATGAGCATATTTATATGCATGATATGCCATATCGCTTAAAGCAATCGGCAAATCTGCCTTAGAGGAAAATATCTTTCTTCTCCAGCCTATCGGCACAAATTCAAAAGAGCGATCCTTTAAAGGAGTTTGCAACCCACCCAAAATCCTGAGTAACTTTGGGACTAAAAATGTAGATAGCATACTTTTATCGGGCAAATCTCCCTTTAACATAATAACTATCTTGTTGACCGCTAAAGGGTTGGGTTTCAAGTCTACTATATCTGAAGGCTCAACAACCGATTTTATAACAGAACCCATAGGAAGATTTCTGAAAATGTTCTGGAACCCTATCGATGGATCAGAAAATCTTTTATATGCAATCAAAACATCTTTTGGGTTCACCATTTCATCATCTATCATATTCTCTGCTGTTTGAATATTTATCGGTTTTATTTTTGAAAATACATCAAAGATAGCATTCCTTTCAGCGTGCATAGATTGTGGTGCTTCAGACAAGTATGAGAAAACTCTATCTAATTCAACTGGGCTAACATCAATTTTTAAAAAATTTAGCACTTTTAAGAACATATCAATAGTATCGTCTAAAGAATTACCAGTTTCTTTAGCAATATTTTTAACGGACTCCGCAATCTGTTCACATTTTTGTTCGTCCCATGAAGGAGTATATAACGCCCTGATTAAATTGACTGCCGGATGATTAGACATCTTGTTCATAGCCTCATCTACGGATTCGGCGATTGCAATGTCAGAGATTAATCCTTTAATCTCTTTTTCAATTTCCGCAAGCTTGTTTAGCGCGCGTTCTTTTTTCGCATATTTATATAAAGGAGTTTTTTCTTTATCCAGGAAAAGCTTTGCTTGTTTCGCCCATAAACAAATTCTTTCGTCAATTATCGGAGGGGTATCTGCTAATGAGGCAATCTTTTCAAGTACTTTTTCTGTTGGTGCAGCTCCTTTTAAAACTATCGATATATCATGAAAACTAGGACCTATGTTAATTTCGTATGCCCGCCTTCCATCAGGCATAATTTTATTTCTAAGACCTTTTGCCTTAGAAACGTGATCACAGAATTCGCTTGGTTTCCTGGCTTTATTCCCGCAAATACTGCATATAGAATATTTAACCCTGCATCCCATTGAAACGTCCGTTATGACACCTGCCTCTAAATTCTTACAAATGCTTGATGCAACTTCCTTGTTGATACGAATAAGAAGCTCTACATACTTCATTTCATCATTCCAAATCGCTTCGACAACGTCTCCTATAGCATCTTCAACCTTCTTGTTTTGATGGTTTTTAAAGACTTTTGCATTCGTGAGAAATGTCTTATAGGATTTTTTTAACTCTTCTTCAGGAAAATAATCGCCATTATTATTAGGGCCGTAATATTCTCCTGCGGAAACGGCTCTAACCTTTATATATAAAAATCTGGGATCGTACTGAGGTTGTTCTGCCGCTAATTTTTCATTTAAGTCGACAATAGTGATACCAATAATTCTAAAGTCTGTATCTTTCCTCATCTACCGCACACCTCTCTAACTGAAAAGTATAACATTCCTACATCCAATATAACATAGGCATGCTTGATTCGCAATGAATTGATGCTTGAGTTTAATCCCCGCATGTGTCACAATTTAATGTATAAGTTATAAAAGAAAACAGCAACGTGCTGTGCTTCTTTTGTTTTATTTTTATTTAGCCGGAAGGGGATATTTATGAAAAAAGATTATAATTTTATTTGGGCAAAATTTTTAAAAACACAGGAAAGAGAGTTCGCTAAAGAAATAGGTTACGGTAGGAAAGAAATCGAAAGAATTGGGGTTAAAAAATTTATAGACAGAATGGGATGGGAGACGGAAAGCGATGTTGACAAATGGAGAACAGACGCTCTTGCCTTAGTTGTTTGTCCTCATTGCAAAAACGACTTTGCTGCTCTTGACATATACGGGGGAGGACTTTGCAAAGAATGCTGGAAACAATACGACATGCCTGCATGGCGCAAAGTTGCCTCGTTTGCTTCGCTAAAAGGGCATGATAAAGCAGTACAATTATTAGGTTTCTTCTTCGGGCAAGCATTTTATCGCAATCTTTTTTCTACTAACAAAAAAAATCAACAGGATGCCCGCGATAATTTTAAAAAGAACTTAACGGAATATATGTATAAAAAATATAGGGCATTAGCTGAAACTCGAAAAGAAGGCTTATCAGAATATATGGATAACAATGAGGAAAAAATTAAGGCTTATTTGAATTTACAAATAGAAGAAATTATAAAAGTAACGGATGTCAAAAAAGAACAGAAGGGAGTGACCCAGCAATAAATGAGAATAGTAAACGGGATTAAACTTTTTGACGCAGACGATATTAGCGAAGGCAAAACAACGTACCCCCTTTTAGATTTCTTTGTTGAAAAACTTATAGCAACATCCTTTAGAACGCCTACAATTGATGATGCCAAAGAGTTTTTAGATGAATATGGATTACAGATGGACGGGTGGATAGAAACAAGCCTTTCGTCTCCGGTATTTGAACCTTATTCAATAGGCTATATTTGCGAAGAATCAATGTCTTATCAAATATTGCTAAGACAAATAGAAAAAATTTCGAACTTACTTGTTGACAGTCCTTTCTTTTCTGAAACAATAGAAGATTATTTGAATAATATTACAGATGATCTTGATGCCCATATTTTTAATTTATCTGAAGACGAAGCCGCATTGCACCATTCAATAATTTTTTTGTTTAAAGAATATCAGGGTAGAAAAATGCTCGTTGATATTTTTTCAGGTTACCCAGCTAATATTAAATCAAAATTCTTTTCTGACAAGATGTCATATTATTGTGACAAGTGCTACCTATTTAAAAGTGCGGGGAAAAATCCGCATGCTCTTAATGGTTGGGTGTATAAGATGTTGAAGCCAACAATGGAAGTAAAATATTTGTGTCCGGAATGCTTTGCAAAAATAAATGAACAAGAGGAGTGGCAAAAAGTTGGGCAGTAAAAAAAAACTGGACAATGACATAATTCTAACAGGCGATATGAATTTGTTTTTTCGGGCTATGCAGATATTATTGCCTGTAAAGAATGACGTTTGCATAACTCGAAAAAATATAATTAGTTCTACTATATTTGAAACGATTCTGTTCAAAAACTTGTTCGAGATAAAAGAAGACATGAAAATATCTAATAAAACTATGCGCTATCTCTTTCTCTCTATAAAAAATATGCGCAGTCATACAGTTCGACTTAAAAATAAACCCTTTAACGAAAAATTTGAATACGTTTCTCCTAAAATAAGCATATATCCCACCTTTTACTGCCTTGAAGCGATGAATGAAGTGTACTCAAAATTTAAGTTTGAGTACACAAATATCAATTTAAATGCATTTGGTTTTTCTAATTTTTTGCATGGTTTTACTAAAACTTTTGAAATCCACAACTTCGGAGAGTATCCGATAAAATATCGGGCAGATAGGACTGAAAGGATAAAGGAGCGAAAATACCCTATCTATGTAACAACTAGTGAAAATTCTTTAGTACTAGAATCCCCTTATGTAGAAAATGCTACAAAGGCGTTCTTGCGTAAATATCCCCGATTTGAAAATCAAGTTAGGCTACAGATTAAATCCTGTGCTGATTTTGGACCTACTAAAATGGTGGAGCGATTTTGGCTTACCGGCATGGAACTTTCTAGATATCTATTTCCAAATCGACAAGTTATATTTCTCCAGTCAGATGGAGAATACGCTTTGTATTCTCCAGACAGATTCCTTTATAAAATATCAAAAAGACTTTTGCCCGCAGAGTTAAATAAAATTTACCCTTCAAAGGTAAGAAAGATGATTGATTTTTCTAAGTATAAGTAACAAAAAAGAAAGGAGCTTTGCAAAAGAATGTCTGATAAATCAAAATCATTTGAAGAACAAAAAAAAGTTCTTGTTTCTTTGGAGAGGGAACTTCATATTCCCGAACTCAGAGAAAAGCTTGAAAACTATATCAACACAGTTGACGAAAAATATAGAAAGCTTAATATTTTAAAGCAGGAGCGAAAGGCTTTGAAAGAGACAATAGGGGAACAGCGGAATATCTATGAATCGGTAGATGTTCCGTTTAAATATCCTAAAGGTCAGGGAAATGCACAGTTGAGAAAAGAATACCTTGAAACACTAATGAATAATGATTCTGCCGTTGTTAATGCACGGGCTCAGCTTGAAATTACAGAAGCCGATATTGAAGAACTCCAAGCCGAAATAGATCTTATTGAAGCGGACATAAGTGTTGCATACCATTTAGACGAACTAAATCATGCACGTTTTAAGTTTATTGCTTCAAACAATATGGGGTCATATGAATCCACTCGAAGAAAACTCCTTGAAATTGAAGCGTACTACAAAGTAGATGAAGTAGCGATGGGTATTCGCAGGCANATGGATGAAATTATGCCAGATAAAGAAAAGCTATGGGGATTACAGAAAAAGTTATCAGCATTAATCAAAAATAATGCTGATAATAAAGTAAAGGACGATCTTAATGACGAGATCGAAGAATTAAAGAAAAGAATTGCTTTAAAAAATAAGCAATTAGCGATGCTAAAAAGAACATTACTTTGGCATGCAAGCAGAATTTCCCTGTTAGCAAATTGTACTTATACAAGTACAATATCGAGATGAAAGGAGGGTTAACCTTGAATCAATTAAACAAAAAAGATGTTGTTCTTGGCCTTGGGGAGATAATGTCTGAAGAATTATCAAAACTATCACCTACTCAACAAAAGTATCTTTTAAGCAATAAAGAGAGGCTGGGAGAACTAGCGCTGAATTCTTTTGTTGAGTTCACTAAAAAATCCCTAAAGGAGAAAAAGAGTATCTTCTTGAAAGGATTTGCTGTATTTGATGTCCAAAAGAGGGAAACTCGAAAAGGCCGGAACCCAAGGACACAAGAAGAAATTATTATCCCTGAGCATCTTGCGCCCCGGGTGCGCTTTTTGCAATCGTTCAAAAGTGAAATTGCAAAACTTTAAAAATCAAAAATAAAGCGATATAATTATTATATCGCTTTATTAAAAAAAATTATAAAATGGAGGTTTGATTTTTCATGAGCAAGAAATCGAAAGATGTTAAAAACAACGAATCCGAAGTATTAACTCCTGATGAAAACATTGCTGGCAAAACTGACGTAGTGCCTTACGAATCCGAACAAGGAGAAATTGTAGACGTTGAAAAAACATTGTCAGAAGCAATGGAAATGCTAGATATAGGCGACTTCTTGAAGGACTTTTATAACGAAGACGGTACTCCTATTGGACAGGAAGACGAAGACTTAAGAACTCTTCGTAAGCCATACATAAGATTAGGCCAATTAACTTCAAGAGAAGGCGAGCCTGGTAAGTACCATGATAACTTTACCGGTGAAGATTGGGACAGTTTTGTTGCTGCGATATTTTCCCCGAAACTTGCGGCTATCAAATTCCCTAAAGAGTATGATGGTAAAGCTAAACCTCTGTGCCGGTCAGAAAACGGTATCGTGAGCGTTGACGGGAAGAGGTGTGCGGATTGTCCGGATAATTATAACGTATTTGGACCAAATGGAGAACGTCCGCGTTGCAGTAAAGTAATCGCTTTGTTAGGATGGAATATTTCAAATCAAAGATTTTTCGTACTTCCTCTTAGAGGTAAGGCATTGAGCCAGCTTTCACTGTATCAATCCGAACTAAAGTTTAATAAGAATCGTGCGCCATATTTCTTCTTTGAAACAAAAATTGGCACCAAATTAATTCAGGATGATAAAGGGAAATATTATATTCCCACTTTTGAAATTGTCAAAGACTACACAGAAGAACTCAAAGAGCTTGCCGAACAGCTTCAAAAAGCAATAAAAGATCGGAACGCTGAGGCTGTTAAGAAATATGAAACACAGATAAAGATTGTTCGAAAGTGGCTTCAGACCATGAAAAATAAGCTTGAAGACACTAAAAACATCTTTGTTACCGACATCATTGTTGACGAAATGAGAGAAACCGGAACGGAAGATGAATACGAAGACAACGACGATGGCGCGCCCGTAGAGATTGTTGAGGCTACCGGAGAAAAGACAGCCTACGAAAAAACTGATTCTGACGCTTTTTAATAGCATATACACATAGCTTTTTTTATATTTTTTTTTCTTCCGCATGGGTGCATATGCCCATGCGGAAGAAAAATATTTTATTGCAGGTGATTAACCTTGATTGAAAGAGCCATTGCTTTTGATTTAAGCTCAAAATGTATCGGCACAACATGTGCGGCGCTTTCAGATGGAGAAATTATCTACTTAAAAACATTTTCCATTATCCCTGCAACTTTTCGCCCCAAAAATTTAGGTTGGCTGTCTACAAAAAAAACTTTTTTTACTGCACAGGGGGCGAAATATTCCTCGTATGTATGTAGTAGGGATGAAAAAGTAACGAAACAAGAAGCGAAAGCTCGCGATGCCAAATTCCGTGACGAACAGCGCCGTTTAAAACTCCGGAGCATCGCTGAAAAAATAAATGAAGTGATAACTGTAGTAAAGCCTACTGTTCTTATAATAGAAAAAAACATGGCTTTTAATGGCATCCTGACAACAAAACAACTAGCTGAGATTGCCGGAGAAGTTCACGCCTTTGCCGGAATTTTAAAAATACCATTGTTTGAATATTATGTTCAAACAATAAGGAAAAGATACAACATCTCTTTTCTCCTAAAAGAATATTGTAAGGATAAAACCAGGGAAGAATTGATGGCAATTGAAGATAAAAATAAATATCTGCTAAAATTGGAGCTTCTTAAACGATTCGGTAAATATGGCCTTAATGAAAACATGAATTTTGATGAAAGCGATAGTTTGGCCGCTTTTGCTCATTGGTATGATTTTGATTTTGGCAATGATTAAGAGGGGGAAAGAATTAGGAGGGGAANGTAATGTATTTACTTAAAAGCATGTCCTTAAAAGAAAAGGACGAAAACAATATTAAACTCCTTTTAAAAACATTAGATGCGGATTTGAACGAAAAAGACATTGAATATACTACTGAAACAAACACTCTAAATGCGATGATTGAATTATTCNTAGACTTAAATAAGGACGGCTGCGACCCAGCCGTACCATTCATGGAAAACTTGACAANGACAAAAGAGGTCGTGAACTTTTTTGGCTTCTGGAAAGAAAGTTTTGTTAAAGCATTTCCATGCCTTGAAGATGCGTTCAATATAATGGACGTATACGATATCCCCAACATGAGGACAGCTCCTGTGCTAGGGTGTTCTGTTTTAGGCTTTGCACATGCTTTTCCGCATACGCACATCCCATGCGAGATTTGCGTAAAAATGGGATTGCCGGGACTAATCGGAATACAGATATTGCCATCTAAAATGGTTAGTCCAGTGGCAGCATGTTCTCTGTGCGGACAAAGCTATTGGATTTATGATGCATATAAGGCTAACAGCTTTATTGATGAACGACAAAAAAATTTAAAAGAAAAAATATATTCATTTTTAATTGAAGCAATTCCTACCAGAATAAAATCATTTTGTCATCCAATAAGTTTACCTCTCGTTAAGTTTGTAACGCTTCAATTACAGCTTGAAGAAAAGTTAAATATCCCTACGGAAACCGACATATCTTCTCCGGATATGCTGAAAACAATTTTCTCCCTATCTCAAAGCACAGACGAAAACTTGTCAATTAATAATATTTCCGCNGAAACAATATTCAATCATTACATGTATCAATTAAGTTTACAATGAGGGATGAATCATGCTTTATCGCGAATATCGACCACAACTATTCTCTGAAGTTATAGGGCAAAACCCTATAGTAACAATATTAAAAAACCAAATAATCCGTAATAATATATCCCATGCATATCTTTTTGCGGGACCAGCGGGCTGCGGAAAAACAACCGTGGCCAGAATTTTCTCCAGGGCAGTTAATTGTCCTCACGAAAAAGAAGGGGAACCTTGCAATCAATGCAAAACATGCATTTCAATAAAAGAAGAAAGGAGCATGGATGTTGCCGATGTTGATGCGGCAAGCAATAATTCCGTTGAAGATGTTCGTAGAATGCAGGAAGATATTTTGTATCCNCCTCTAAAAACAAAATACAGAGTTTTTATTATTGATGAGGCTCATATGCTTTCCAATTCAGCTTTTAATGCAATGCTAAAAACATTAGAGGANCCGCCCAAACATGTAGTCTTTATACTTGCCACCACTGATCCGTCGAGGTTGCCAAGAACAATCCTGTCAAGGTGTCAGCGCTTCAATTTTCAAAGAATAAGCATTAAAAATATTGTTTCTCAACTTCAACAAATCGCCGACAAGGAAAACATCCTTATTGACGAAGCTGCATTGTATTATATCGCAACTTTATCTAACGGAGGGTTACGGTCAGCTATAAGCATTCTTGATTCATGTCAAATATACAAAAGAATAACAATAAAAGAAGTGGGAGAAATAATCGGATCTGTTAGCATGTCCCATGTTTTCGAACTGACTGATTATATAGCAGCTAATGACGCGGTATGGGCAATCAAAAAAATAAACGAAATCTATTTGTTAGGCGGAAATCTTAGTATTTTTACAAATAATCTTATTTGGCATTTTCGAAATCTTTTATTAATAAAGCATGGCGTTTCAGACATTGAAATTTTAAAATATTCAGAACCGGAAATAGATATCGCTAATAAACAGGCTAAAAAGTTTACTGTAGAACAGTTAATATTTATAGCTACTGTTCTGTCAGGACTGCTATTTAATATGAAAAATAGTTCCCGTCCGCAAATTTTGCTTGAGACAGAACTAATAAAACTTTGTTCCCCTAAATATCAAGAAAACTATGAAGGCATTTTAGCAAGAGTTTCCCGGCTCGAAGATAAAATAGACATGCCTGAGAACAAGTTCTCTGTTGAAGAATTCTTAAATAAAACAAAAGAGGAGAACCTTATTCTGTATTATAATTTGTGGCGTCAATCGTTTTATAAACAGGGAAACACAATCGTTATAAAAGCAAAAAATTGGGTGAATTTAAAAGTACTCCAGCAAAATGAATTTAAGATAAAAGAAATTTTAGGCAAACCAATAAGTATTACATTGTAAGAAGGGATTTAAGTATGAATGTAGAAGAAGCAAAATATAATATTCAAAACTTTTTCAGCGATATCCTGCCAAAAGAATTGCCCGGATATGAAGATCGTCCCTACCAGCAAATTGCTTGCAACAAAATACTTGAAGCAATAGAGGATGAAAAAACTGTAGTTATGGAAGCGCCTACAGGATCCGGTAAGACAATAATAGCTCTTTTGCCGGGAATCGAATTATCTCATAAGGGAGTTATTTATGCAACCGCGGGCATAACTCTCCAAGAACAGTTAATAAAAAAAGATTTGCCCTTTATCAAAAACCTTTATAAGAAATATTTTGGCAAAGAATTAAGTTACGCCTTACTAAAAGGCCGAAATAATTTCCTTTGCATTCGAAAAGCGGTTCAAACTATAGCCGATTTTTTAAAATTAAGAAATCAGGAAACATTCTTTGAGCCTGCCTTAAAAATAAATGAACTCAAACAGAGCCGAATGGCTAAAGATATCGCTGTCTGGGCTACCAGAACAAGGACAGGAGATAAGTCCGAACTATCATTTGAGCCTTATAGTGAAATTTGGAATTATTTTTCCTCGATGTCTGATGAATGCCACAAAAAAGCCTGTAAATACTACAATCATTGCTTATATAGAATGCACAAAGCAATAGCTTTAGGTTCTAAAATTGTTGTGGTAAATTATCATGTTTTAATATACTTGTTACACGAATTGAAAGAAAACAAGGAAATCATTATTTGCGATGAGGCTCATGAAATCCCTGAAATTCTACGCAATGCTTTTGAGAAAACCATTGGGCTTAATACGTTTAAAAGGTTATTTGATGACCTTGGAAAATTAGACGAAGCGACTAATGGGACGTTTTCAGATGCAGTTGATAAAAGATATGCCTTTGATATAATTAATTCATTTTTTAATGATTTGCGTAATTTTACCGCTCCTTATTTAAAGGCAAATGAATCTACAGTAACCGTAGATTGGGGGGAGTCGGTTTCTATAAAAAATGTTATAGATGTCTTGACGGATATAGCAAGTTATCTTCGAGACATCTATAACATTGAAGATAATTCATATAATTCGTATGACAATGAAGCACAAGACACCAATGCTATTTTTGCCATGAATTTATTCGTTCAAGTCAATGATATAATTGAAACATTGCTCCTTGCGAAAGAACAAGACGATAAAAATACAGTATTTTGGANAGAACACTTCACAAGAAAGTCTGGTGAGCCTTCCGNAAAGCTTTGCTTAAAACTGAAAAAGGTAAATGAATTGTGTCAACGAACACTTTTATCTTTTCGTTATCCTGTATTCATGAGTGCAACTCTTAGCGTAGGGAAAAATTTTAATTATATAAAAAGTGAACTTGGGATAGAAGATTCAAAAGATTTTTTAGTAAAATCAGCTTTTGACCTTGAAAATAATACTCTTTGGTATCTGCCTAAAGGTTTGCCCGACAATCCTAACACCGACCCATTATTCGCAGAAAAATTTGCCGAAAAAATCTTAGAAGTTTTGCAGCTTACAAAAGGACGAATGATGATTTCATGCACATCACATGGAAATGTTAAAAGGATTCATGGCTACTTAGAAAGGCATATGCCTGACTTAAAATATTATGTTCAAGGACAAATCTCAAAAAGCCAAATTATACGTAATTTTAAGGCTAATCAAGGGAAGAACTCTGTGATAATTGGCAGTAAAAGTTTTTTTACCGGGATAGATATACAGGGCAAAGCCTTATCGTGTGTCGTTCTAGACAAACTTCCGTTCGAAGTCCCTACTGACCCAGTGATGAAAGCCCTGTTGAGAGACACGGAAAAAGGATTTAAGCATTATCAATTAGGTAATATGATTATCCTGCTAAAACAAATTTTCGGCAGACTCATAAGGACCAAATATGATACCGGTATCTTCATGATTGGCGATCCACGCATAGCCATAGGCAAGACCAGGTACGCGCAGTTTATTAAAGATAGCTTTCCGTTTGACGCAACCAGGACACGATCGCTCGATAAGCTTAAAAATTTTTGGGAAGAAAAATGTCTCTAAAGGATGGTGGCCTGAATGGCTCAAATAACGCTATATGATTTATTGCGGTTATCGAGTCAAAGTCAACTACCCACCACTTAGTCTTTAGCAAGACTTGAAGTGGGGGCTTGTAATTACAAGCTCGGTTGACTAGCCTAAGCATCCAGTACATGGTTAGCCATGGTGAGGTGCTACATTATATTAGAATATATAGTTACCCTGTGGATGCTCCACAAGTCCAAGGCTCTAAGGGTAAGTTTTAAACATCTCTAAGGGGTAGGAGAAGTGAACTTGCTGAAAACCTAATATAATATTGGCGATGTGGACCTACCTACATTAGTCTTGTACTATTGTAGAGATTTATAGCATTTAACGCTATTAGAAAGGAGTATGCCTTATGGTATATGTAATAAGTAAGTTAGGCAAACCGCTTATGCCTACCAATAGGCATGGAAAGGTTAGAATCTTACTAAAAGAGAAAAGGGCTAAAGTTGTACAAAATAAGCCTTTTACTATTCAACTTTTGTATGACTCAAAAGAATATACACAGCCCGTTAGTTTAGGTATAGACTCAGGTTACACCTATATTGGCTATTCTGCTATTACAGAAGATACTGAGTTAATATCAGGGGAGGTAGAGCTTTTATCAGGTCAGTCAGAAAGACTTAAAGAAAAGGCTATGTACAAGAGGCAAAGAAGGCAAAGGCTAAGATACAGAAAACCTAGATTTGACAATAGAAAAAGAGCTGAGGGTTGGTTAGCTCCAAGTATACAGCATAAGCTTGATAGCCATATTAGATTTATTGAAAAGCTTAAAAAGATATTACCAATAAC
>JGI24712J26585_10001429_pt1 | contig 20346 bp, 19 predicted proteins | sample BioPla3DNA2_FD_26585 | JGI IMG/M metagenome (IMG submission 26585) | reverse complement strand
TTAAAGGTTTTTTTCTCAGACATTGCTTTCACCCCCAACCATCTCCATAAATGCATGTATTCTTGTTTGCAGTTGGCCCAGTGAGGTATCTCCAAATTCGGTTTCGATACGCATGGAGGGAATTCCCGCCTGCTCTAATGCCTGCAAGTTGTCGTAGTAATCGTAGTTCTCCGGTTCACAGTATTTCAGATGCAGAAAGAGTACTCCCTGTGCCTTTTTCTGTTGTGATGCTTTTACAAGGTTATAACGGCGCGGAGCCGAAGGTACATCGTAACCGGCAAAAGGTTTTTTCTTTAACTGGCGGTTTACCAGCGACTCCAAGGGGGATATGCCGGCCTCTTCTACATCGTCTTGGATATATCGATATCCGTTTTTTAGGTCATCCCCGACAACGGTCCCACCGCTTTCATCCAGGTAATCCAGTACTTCCGGGGGGTTGATGAATGTGCCGGAAATATATAATTTTGTTTTCTTTTTACCAGCTGGAGGCTTTGTTTGTTCTTCCAGCGTTGCTACCAGCTCGCTTAAATACCGGTTTAGTTTTTCCCTTTCAATTACCATGGAAGCCCCGAGCACGGTGTAAAGGTCTTTATTACTGATAGCCTCCGGGTTATGTTCATGAATGTTATACAGCTTGCGCAACAAGCCCCTGTTACTGTTGTAAAGCCGGATACTTTGTTTTAATTCTTCATCGGTGATCTCTTTTCCTCTGTATGCGCTCAGGTTGTATTTTATTCTCTCCAGTTCCTTAAAAAGGTATTTTTTAGCGCTCGGGCGCTCGACTTGTTTTGGCAAGCGGTAGCTATCCATATAGGGAAGCGGCTTGTTGTGTTTCCAGATACCGGGAAGCAAACGGGTAGAATCACACGTGAGCGGGACAATTATCCCATCTAAAAAGTCAAGTTCACCGTTTATGGCCATGGCCAACCCCTTTCGGACGTAGGAACACGCCCAAGACTGCAGATGGGCTTCCGCCTGCTCCAGTCGTGCCCTACCGCCACAAATGCCGAAAGGGAAAAAACCTGCCGCGTGAATTAACTCCTCCGGAACTTCAGTCAGTAGAAAACCGATTGCTTTACCGCCTGTATCTTGTTTCCACTCCTTGACCTGCCGGCCGGGGTCCGCAAATGTTTTTTTTAGAACTTCTAATACTTCTATGCTCACTTGCTATCTCCTTTCCGCAACTAAAAATATTAACTGTCTCAATATAGCTCTAAGGGCCACTGCGAGAACTACACACGTTGTTATTTGCGAGAGGGTTCAAATTCTGGAGCAATATTACTTAATGGCTCTCCTTTTAAAAAGCGTTCGATATTATCTACAAAAACACCGCCGAATCTCGCAGCATACATATCCGTCCAGCTGGAAACATGCGGAGTAATAATAACATTTGGCGTTTCCCAAAGTTCATCTTCCGGAGGCAAGTAAGAAGGCAGGGGATTCTTAATCCATTGCGTATCGTTCGCAGCTCCGGCAATCCATCCCTCCCTCAAAGCTTTCATCAGGGCATCTTTAACAACCAACGAGCCGCGGGCACAATTTATCAGATAAGCTGTCTTTTTCATCAATTTAAAACGCTCTTCATTCATTAAACCCAAAGTTTCGGGAGTCTCAGGGCAAGAGAGGACAAGAAAATCCGCCTGTTTAATTACTTCGTCCACCTGATCATTCAAATACATTTCATCTACGTTGGGAATATCCATAATAAGAATATCTGTTCCAATCACGCGCATATCAAAGCCTTTGGCCCTTTTTGCAATCTGGCGCCCAATTCCCCCGAGGCCAATTATTCCCAGCGTCTTTCCATAGAGTTCTTCACCGCATACACGGACAAATTTCTTTTCCTTTTGATTATCCCAAATCTGATTATATTTTTTTGCTAAATTCAGCATAAGTCCAAGCGTAAATTCCGCCACCGGTATTCCAGAACCTCCGGGCAGATGCAGCAACGGAATATGGGCGGGCATTTTCCCCCACTTAATGAAGTGATCATAACCTGAACTGAAGGTCATTACCCATTGCAGGTCTTTCATCTGCGGAATTTTTTCAACTATCATTCCTGTACCGATAATATGCGTATCTAAAACATCATCATCAAGCGACGAACCATCCTGGGATAAACGGATACGAATTTCGCCCTTGGCGACTTTATCCGGGAAACGTTCTCTAATCAATTGTTCATACTCATCCGGAGTGCCCAACCCGGGTTGTAAAACAATCAAGATGTTAAGAGGATTAAACATAAAAAAGACACCTCCACAAAATTATAATTTATTTTCCGTTCAGGAAACAATCCATACTGCCGTATTACTTTCCAAATTTAACGACAGGGCTGATCACATTTTGCGCAGAGGTATCCGTTCTACCATTCTTCAGCCTGAAAAATGATTTTTTTATAAACCCTTTTAAAAAACAAACTGCCAAACCACAAAATTAGTGCTAAAATAGGGATAAGAGTTAGTTTTAACAGTTATTTCATATCCTAATAGGTGAACTATTTTATGTTTTTCTAATTATCTGATTTGTTAATGAATAAACATCCCCTGCCTTTCGAATTATTTTATCTTTGCCTTATCATCTTTATAATACATATTCTACAATGAGGCAGTTTTTCCTGCGGAAAATATAAAAAAAAATAAAATATCCCTTTTTTTTGATTAAAATATAATGTCTGAATATTTATAGCATGAAACAATAAGATATTGACCATATATTTTATGTTTTTGTTTTTATATATTCAATAACATAGCGGCAGTGCCACCCAAAATTCGTTCTTTCGCTTCTTCATTAAGAGGCAGCTGCCTTAATTCACTAATATTATGTTTTATATCCTTTACTCCAGGCCAGTCAGAACCAAATAATACCTTATGACTAATTTTTTCCAACTCAGGGAAATAATAGGTTAATTTTTTAGGAGGCAAACCTGCTATCTCCATATAAACGTTGGCATGTAGCTTTGCTAAGAAAAAAGCCCTGTCATACCAGAATCCCCTGCCCCCGTGGACAAGAATAATCTTCATCTTTGGAAAATCAACAGCCACATCATCCAGATAAAGGGGATCTCCATACTTAAGCCTTGCCCCTTCAAAAACAGAAGAACCGGTATGAAACATAACCGGAATCTGCAACTCCTCAGCCCGAGCATATAAAGGATACAATGAAGGGTCATTTGGATAAAAATGCTGGTATGTAGGATACATTTTTATTCCCCGGTACCCTTTTTCTACCAGACGTTGCAGCTCTATGTCCATTCTAACAGTAGTGAAGGGGTTTATACTGGCGAATGGGATTAGCATTTCCTGCCCCCGGCAGAACTCAAGCACATATTCGTTGGAACATATACCGGTTACTGCAGGACTAAGTTCTGCCAGGACAACTCCGTAATCGACCCCACTTGCTTTTAAGTATTGCACGAAAAAATTCGGATCACAGTATGATGCGTAAAATTCATCCCAGTTCTTCCCCGCATGTATACTCTTAAGCCAATTAAGAGTACTTTCTCCGTAATACTCATAATGTATAGGGTGAAGATGAAAATCAATAACGGGAGTGTCCATTCGCCAAAACCCCTTTCACCTTAAGACCTCTGCATTCCTCAACTGCTTAATCAGATTATGCCGGCAAAAATTGATAGCTTACCTGCCCATTTGGAAGAGAAATTGCCTCAGCTTTTACTTCCTTACCAACTGCAATTTGTTCTTCAGGGGTATCTTTGCTTATACGGCCGAAAACTTTAATTCCATTGAAATCCGCCAGTGCAAGAATATAGGGTACATCATCTTCGAAACCGGTGGGGCCATAATTTACCTTCGTAAAGCTTATGATCCTCCCGCTTCCTTCAACTTTTACCCACTCCATATCTCTTGCCAAACAGGAACTGCAATCTGCTTGCGGAGGGAAAAAGACGCGGCCACACGCGCGGCATTTGGTAGCACGTATTTCATTTTTGCTCAGATAGTCTACAAAAGCCTCTGTTTTTGTTTGAGATGTAAAGCTGACATGTCCAAATTTTTCAAAACCCATTTTTTTACCTCCCAAAAATGGCCACATTGCCGTATATTCCAACGCCGCCAATATTATGCACCAGGCCGATCTCTGCGCCCGGCACCTGTATCTCACCGGCCTCTCCACGTAATTGCAATACAATGGTACGCACCTGTGAACCACCGGTAGCTCCGATAGGATGACCTTTAGACAGAAGGCCGCCGTCAACATTTACGGGAATCTTACCTTCCAGGTAAGTTTCCCCTTCCCGAATAAGCTCCGCTCCTTTGCCGGGCTCAGCAAAACCAAGGTTCTCGTAAGCCATCATCTCGGCAATAGTAAAACAATCGTGAACCTCTGCCACATCAATATCCTGGGGACCTACTCCGGCCATCTTATAAGCCTCCTGGGCAGCCACCCGGGCACAGTTAAGGCCATCCAATGCATCCCTGCCCGTCATCGTCAATGAAGCTGTTCCTGAACCCAGACCCAAAATCCATACCGGTTTTTTAGATATTTCCTTAGCTCTATCTGCGCTGGCCAGAATCATACAGGAAGAACCGTCCGCATTCGCGCAACAATCAAATTTTTTTAACGGACTGGCAATGTACTCGGATTCTAAACATTGTTCCAGGGTTAGCTGTTTGCGGTAGACTGCTTTTTCATTAAGTGTACCATACTTGGTAGCCTTAACTCTAATTAACGCCAGATCCTTTTCCGTCGTGCCATACCGGGCAAAATGTGCACGGGCATGCATCGCATAATAAGCAGGCATCATTGTCCCAAAAGGCGATTCCCACATAATATCCGCTCCGCGCCCCATACGTTCCTGAGAATCTGCGGAAGTAATTTCAGACATCTTTTGGAAACCCAGCACAACAACGATGTCGTGTAACCCTGATTTGATAAGTGCATAGGCAGCTCTTAAGCCGCTGGTGCTTGAAGAACAAACTGACTCCAATGCAAAAGTAGGTTGTGGGTTTAAACCCAGGTATTCCGCCATAAGACCCGCAGGGCTGCGTTGTTTATCATACTCCGGCGCCGAGCAAATTATTGAAGCGCCAACATCCCTGTTTGTTATTCCCGCATCTTTCATCGCTTCACTGTAAGCTTCAAAAGCTAATTCTCTGATAGAACCTTCATAATTTCTCACGAAAGCACTCTGGCCTACTCCAATAATGGCCACATCTTTTGGCATATTGTTCCCTCCCACAAAATGTATATTCTCTCCTAGGGCATAATCAATCCGCCATCGATACAAATCGTCTGGCCGGTTATAAAACTTGATTCATCCGAGGCTAAAAAGACAACCGCAGGCGCTATTTCTTCTGGTTTGGCAAAGCGGCCTAAAGGAATACGTTCCAGATATTTTTCTTTAAATTTTGGATCGTGCGCAATTTTTTGCGTCATATCAGTTTCAGCCATCGGTGAAATAGTATTCACCCGTATAGAATACCTGGCCAGTTCTCTAGCGGCGGACTTGGATAAGGCATATATGCCTCCCTTGGCTGCGGTGTAGTTTGCCTGCCCGATCGTTCCATTCAGGCCGGCAGAAGAAGTCACATTGATTATAGAACCAGACCTCTGCTCCATCATCGGTTTTGCTACTGCTTGAATACAGTAAAAGGTTCCGCTTAGATTTATCCTGATAACATCTTCCCACTGTTCTTCTGTTGTATTCCAGAGCATAACAGGCTTGCTGACCCCAGCATTGTTAAACAGTACGTCAATCCGACCAAAATATTCCAGAGCTTCGTCAACCATTTCAAATACTTGTGCCCTGTTGCCCACATCTACCTGCTTCACAAATACCCGGCGGCCAAGATTTTTAACCTCCTGCACCAGAGGAGCGTCAGGCTGGATGCTTCGGCTAACCAGTACAAGATCGGCTCCCTCCCTGGCCAGCGCCAGGGCTACCGACTCGCCGATACCTTTCCGCGCACCGGTTACAATAATAACCTTGTCCTTTAACCGCATGTAATCACCTCTCATTATTATATTTTTTTACAATCTCAAACTATATTTTCGGCAAGGATTTAGAAAACTCCTTCTTTTGTTATTAAAGTGTTATGAAACACAAGCCTTATTTTAGGAAAAAAAAATGCAATACAGCTTAATGACAAAAAGAATTCACCTGCAGTAGTTTTTTCTAAAAAGCCTTACCCGGTAATTACATCCTTTATATCTAATTGAACCAGTCCTTTAAAACACCGGGGAGGCAGCTTAATATAAACACCGGTAGCATAATCCATGTACTTGCTCATTTCCAAAGTTATCTCTCCCGCGTCTTTGGCCGGTACACCTATGTACAGTCTCCCTGGCGCAATAATTGTCCCGGCGGTTACAAGGGCTCCTGCTCCGATGCAGCTACCGGCCCCAATTCTGACATTATCCATAATAATAGCGCCCATTCCAATTTCAACGTGCTCCTCCAGAACAGGCCCGTGTAAAATAGCACCATGGCCCACATGACTCCTTTCGGCAAGCAAAGTAACGGCATCAGGAGCAGAATGAATAATGCAATTTTCCTGGATATTGGAATTAGCGCCTATAACAATTGCTCCCCAGTCGCCTCTAATCCGCGCACCCGGGCCGATGTAACAACCTTCACCGATAACAACATCTCCAATGATCGTTGCCTCAGGATAAACAAAAGCACTGGCTGCAATCCTTGGCCTCTTTCCTTCAAATTCATAAACCGGCATTACTATAACATCCTTTCGATATTAATACCAATATAAAAAGAACACCCGTTTAGGTGTTCTTTTTATCAGAAAATAATAACTGCATTAGGGAGTTTGTGAATAATCCAGACCCTCTCCCATTTCATAACGCACAAACCGGCGTATAACAATATTTTCTCCAATTTTGCCTATAAGCTCTGTTAACAGATCTTTTATTGTTTTGTCCTGATCTTTGATAAACTCCTGGTCAAGAAGGCAATTTTCAGTGTAGAATTTTTCCATCCTGCCTGTTACAATTTTTTCTACGATCTTCTCAGGCTTCCCTTCAGCAAGCGCCTGTTTTGTCAAAATTTCCTTCTCTTTTTCTATTACCTCCGGCGGAACCTCTTCACGTTTGAGGTAAGATGGATTTGTTGCAGCCACCTGCAGACAAATATCCTTCACAAATGCCCTGAAATCTTCGTTCCGTGCGACAAAATCCGTCTCGCAGTTAACTTCAACGAGAACCCCAACTTTACCCCCCAGGTGAATATAAGACTCAATCACACCCTGAGCGGCTATACGGCCTGCCCTTTTTGCCGCAACTGAAAGGCCTTTTTCGCGAAGCAGCTCCTTCGCTTTTTCTATATCTCCTCCGGCTTCGATAAGAGCTTTTTTACAATCCATCATACCGACACCGGTTAAAGCACGAAGTTCTTTTACCATTTCAGCGCTGATCATTTTCTAATCCTCCTAATAATAATATAATTATAATCTATTCCCCTTCCGTTTCGGCTGCCTCTACCCCGGTCTCGATTACGTTATTCTCATTGAGCCCTTCTTCATCTATTTCATCTGATTCATCTGTTTCATTTTTGAAAATAATATCCTGCTCTTCAACTTTGGGTAATTCATTTTGTTTTTCTTCTTCGGCAGCTTCTTCCTGGGCAATTTGCAGGCCCTGCTTTCCTTCCAGAACCGCATCAGCAATTTTTGAAGTAATTAACTTAACAGCTCTGATAGCATCATCATTACCCGGGATAATATAATCTATCTCATCAGGGTCACAATTTGTATCGACAATAGATACAATCGGTATCTCTAATTTACGAGCTTCTGCAATTGCAATTCTCTCTTTTCTTGGATCAACAACAAATACTGCACCGGGCAGTTCCTGCATGTCACGAATACCGCCCAAAAATTTAAGTAACTTGTCCTTTTCATGATTCAACTTGATAACTTCTTTTTTAGGCAACAAAGCAAACCGGCCTTCTTCTTCCATTTGCTCCAGTTCAACTAGCCTGTTAATACGCTTACGTATTGTATTAAAATTTGTAAGCATACCTCCAAGCCAGCGTTGGTTTACATACGGCATCTCACAGCGCACTGCTTCAGTTTCAATAGATTCCTGAGCCTGTTTTTTAGTCCCCACAAAAAGAATCTTTTCTCCCTGCATGGTTATTTTTTTGACAAAAGCATAGACACCTTCCATGAGGCGAACTGTTTTTTGCAGGTCAATGATATAGATGCCGTTTCGCTCTGTAAAAATGTATTCCCTCATCTTAGGATTCCAACGCCTTGTCTGGTGTCCGAAATGGACTCCAGCTTCCAACAACTGCTTCATTGTTACTACAGACATATTAAATGGTTCCTCCTTTTGGTTAGCCTCCGCCTGATCATTATTATAGAGAACTCATCAAGAGCACCTCTCTACAATTTTCACAGCGTGTGTATTTAAACAATAAGTAGTATAACACAGCCTACAGAAAATGACAAGTAACAGAGAATATTACTCCAGCCATACCCTGAGGGGAATAGAATAATGTTCTGTAAGCGGAATCGATACCTTACGCCCATTTAAATCAATAAACAGCGAATTCAATACATCACCCGTTATACTGCTGCTTAACTCATTGACAAACTTCTCCTCCTCCAGCGTATCTAGCAATTCATAAATGTAATAGGTAACATCATTACGCAGGTCTTTTTCCAGTTCTCCAATTAACTGCTCCGGGAGCTCAACGGTATAGCCACCTATCTCCAGGTCGCCGATTCTAATAAAATCCTCCTGTATATATTTTTCCACTAAAAATGGAACTTCAGAGCGAACCTCCTGTATAAAAGCCGGAAACTCTTCCTGTGTCTGACGGTCTACTTCATAACTAATCACATTAAAAATTTGTTCTTTGTTAAGATAAATATTAAGCCCATCCGAATTTAAATAAACAACGGAAAAAATGAATACAATACTAATTAGAATCCCAGTAAAGGCCCCACAACTGAAATAGAAAAAATATCCTGAGAATAATCTCTTTTTTTTCCTCAAACTAGCTTTTTTATTATTTAATAACATAAGTTCACCACCTTCATATTATACTAGACTGTCCGGCAGTAGTTTATGCCTGAAGATTTCAAGTACAAAAACATAAAAAAACAGCCTTAACGGCTGTTTCCAATAACGAATATTAAATCTATCTATGGAATGGTTTTTTCTTCTTGGACAACTGTTCCAGCAGATAAGGGTTAAGCACTTTAATATAGGTGCCCTTCATACCAAGCGAACGCGATTCAATTACGCCTGCACTTTCAAACTTGCGTAAGGCATTGACAATAACTGATCTTGTTATTCCCAACTGGTCCGCAATCTTACTGGCAACGAGGAGCCCTTCATCACTGTCCAGCTCTTCAAAGATATGCTCAACCGCTTCCAACTCAGAATAAGAAAGCGTTCCGATTGCCAGCTGAACAACAGCTTTATTTCTGGCCTCTTCTTCAATTTTTTCAGCTCTTGAGCGCAAAATTTCCATACCGACTACTGTAGCCCCTGTTTCAGCCAGGATTAAGTCTTCCGCATTAAAGGTTTCGGCAAAACGGGCCAAGAGTAAAGTCCCCAATCTTTTCCCTCCACCCATAATGGGCACGACCGTGACAATCTTGTTTGTAAAGAGACAGTTTTCCGTCTCTACAAAAACACAATCGTTTGTCTTCTGATGCAGATTTACTCTTGTTTCATCATCACGCAACAAAAAATTGTTATAACGTTCCGGGAAAAACCCTGTTTTAAGAACCCGTGAGACCATTATTTCACATTCGAACTCATCTACCAATGCATAACCCAGTATTTTCCCTTCGCGATCAACAAGATATGAATTGGCATGGATGACATTTTTTAATACTTCCGCTACTTCCGAGAAATCTACCCTTTGACCGGCAGTTTTCTGGAGAATTTTGTTGATACGGCGTGTCTTCTCTAGCAATGGAGAAGTAATCAATACTATCACCTCTTTAAGTTGTTATTAAATGGGGAAAAGCAGATATACCAGTCTATCAAAATAGCTTTTCTGAAATTATAAAATATATCTACTTAAATCTTTATTTTTAACAATATTTTTTAATTTATTCCTTACATATGCTCTATCTATAACAATTTTTTCTCCTTTTAAATCTGCTCCTTCGTAAGAAATATCTTCCAGCAATTTTTCCATGATGGTATGCAGGCGTCTTGCACCGATATTCTCCAAATCATCATTCAGAATGGATGCAATATCAGCAATCTCCTCTACACCATCAGGTGAAAACATGACTATCACCCCCTCTGTCTCCAGCAAGGCTGAATATTGCTTGAGCAAGGCATTTTCAGGATCGGTTAAAATTTTTTTCAAGTCCTCTTTGGAGAGGCTTTGCAATTCAACCCTTATGGGAAATCTTCCCTGCAGTTCCGGAATAAGGTCTGAAGGTTTGGTAAAATGAAATGCTCCTGCCGCGATAAAAAGCATGTAATCAGTTTTAACCGGTCCGTATTTTGTCATCACGGTAGAACCTTCAACAATCGGAAGGATATCCCGCTGTACTCCCTCCCTGGATACATAATGTCCAGCATGAGAAGTATCACTACCTGCGATCTTATCTATCTCATCTAAAAACACAATTCCCATCTGTTCGGCCCTTTCTATCGCCTCACTGATAACTTCATCCATATCAATGAGTTTTTCGCCTTCTTCCTGCTGCAAAATCCTCCTCGCCTGTTTCAAAGATACCCTTTTCTTTTTTTTCTTTGACGGGAACAGATTCCCAAACATATCCTGGATATTTGTGCTCATTTCTTCCATGCCCAGACCTGAAAAAACTTCAAACATAGGAGTAGAGCGATCTTCTACATCGATTTCAACAATATAATCCTCAAATTCGCCCCTTTTAAGCCTTTGCAATTTAATTTTTCGTTCTTCCACGGCCCGGGTAATACCCTCACCATAATTATCTTGTTCATTTTTTAAGGAAAGATTTTTGTATTCCTCGGCAGTATGAAACAACAGGTTTAACGGGTTGGTTCCGGCTTTGGGCTTAACAGGCAAAGGAGCAATTAAATCCAGCAGCCTCGCTTCCGCCATTTCAGCTGCCTTAACCTCTACAATCTTCATTTTTTCAGACTTTACAATTCTAATCGAGGTTTCGACGAGATCTCTTATAATGGAATCCACATCACGGCCAACATAACCGACTTCAGTGAATTTAGTGGCTTCAACCTTAATAAACGGGGCATTAACCAAACGCGCTATTCTTCGAGCAATTTCAGTTTTGCCCACCCCGGTTGGGCCAATCATGATAATGTTCTTCGGTATCACTTCGTCTTTTATATTATCTTTTAATTTTTTCCTCCTGTATCTGTTGCGCAGTGCTATCGCTACACACTTTTTTGCCTCTTCTTGCCCGATTATATACTTATCCAGTTCCTGGACTATTCTTTTCGGTGTGAGTTCGGCTTCATAATCCACCATTAATCTGCAATAACACCTCCAGGGATTTAAAAAACAAGGATTCTAAAAAAAAACAAATATTTCATTTTATTAGCAATCTGTTGATTAAATTTCTTCAATCGAGATATGATCGTTTGTGTAAACACAAATCTCAGCAGCTATTAAAAGAGACCTGCGTACTATTTCCCCTACAGGAAGTTCTGTATTTCTAAGAAGAGCCCTTGCCGCAGCTAGAGCAAAAGCCCCGCCCGAACCGATAGCAGCAACTCCGTCATCAGGCTCAATCACTTCACCTGTGCCTGAAATAAGAAGCAGTCCATCTTTTGCCGCTACGATGAGCAAGGCTTCTAATTTCCTTAAATAACGATCCGTTCGCCATTCCTTTGCCAATTCCACAGCGGCCCGACGCAAGTTTCCATGATAGTTTTCCAACTGTTTTTCAAACTTCTCAAAAAGGGTAAGGGCATCCGCCACCGAACCGGCAAAACCTCCGATAACCGTGTTGTTATATAGCTTTCTCACCTTCCGGGCCTGATGTTTGATAGCAATATTTCCGGAGATTGTTACCTGCCCATCTCCAGCGATAGCGACTCTCTCACCCTTTTTTACAGCTATAATTGTTGTAGCATGAAACAATACAATTTTTCCCCTTTTAATTTCCAAAAAACAGAAAATCTTTTTATAATTACAATTATGCCCTTGGATGCGCCCGCATATAAGTCCTTTTCAACTCTTCCTTGGTTATATGCGTATAGATCTGGGTTGTTGAGACAGAAACATGACCCAGTAATTCCTGAACAACCCTCAGATCAGCCCCCGCATTCAAAAGATGGCTGGCAAAAGAATGCCGCAAAACGTGAGGCGACAAATTACAACTGCTGCTTATTTCCAACCCATACTTATGCACCAGCCGCCTTATACCTCTTACCGACAACCTTTGTCCAAACCTGTTTAAAAACAATGCCGCGTTCTCATCTTTTACTTGATTACATCTTTCCAGAAAAGGACGGCTTTTAGTCAAATATACAGCGAGCGCCTGTAGAGCATAAGAACCGAGAGGCAGTATTCTTTCCTTGGAGCCTTTACCCTTTACTTTTAGATATCCATTTTCCGCATCAATTGAAGACACATCCAAACCCGCCAATTCGCCAACTCTAATACCTGTCCCATAAAGAACCTCTAAAATAGCCTTATCCCGGAGGCCTGTATACGAAGTCCTCTCCGGTTTTTCCAACAAATCCAGCGCCTCATCTGCATAAAGAAACTTAGGAAGCTTCTTTTCTTTTTTGGGAATAGAAACAAGCTCCCAAGTATTGTTTTCTAAAAAACCCTGTATTTTTAAAAACCTCAGGAATGATCTGGTAGATGATATTTTCCTGGCAATAGTGCTGCGAGCATATTTCTGCTCTTTTAGAAGGGCTAGATATTCACGCAGGGTTAAATGGCTTACTTTTTTCAGGGCAGATATATCGTTACCTAGAAATTCTAAAAACCTTCTGATATCCTTTTCATAGCTTTTCAGGGTCAATGGGGCAGAATTTTTCTCAATTTTCAAGGATTCTACAAAATCCTTTAAATATGTGTTCATAACTTAGTCCTTCTATTTAATATTAGCATATTCAAATTGTTTATGCAAGCTGCTTATGGAATTTTTTTCGAAATCTCGACAAAATCTCTATACTGCGTTCAGCAAGTAACTGCTTTCTTTTTTGTTTCGAAGTTTTTACTGATAACCCGGGCAAAAGTCCATAATTTACATTCATCGGTTGAAAATTATGCGGATCTGCAGTTGTAATATATTTTGTTAGTCCTCCTATAGACGTTTCTTCGGGAAAAATGAGCATCTTATCCCCGTTCAAACGGCAAAAGGCATTAATACCCGCAACCAACCCGGTGGCTGCTGATTCAACATACCCTTCCACTCCGGTTATCTGCCCGGCAAAGAAGATCCCCCGGCAATCTTTCATCTCTAAAGTCGGATGAAGTAGAAGCGGAGAATTAATAAAAATATTCCTGTGCATCACACCGTAGCGAACAAACTCTGCNTTTTCCAGTCCAGGTATCAAGGAAAAAATTCGTTTTTGTTCCGGCCATTTTAAGCGTGTTTGAAAACCTACCATATTGTAAAGCGTTCCTTCCCTGTTGTCTCTCCTCAACTGGACTACAGCATATGGCTGTTCACCTGAAGACGGCAGTGAGATGCCTACCGGTTTTAACGGTCCAAATCTTAAAGTATCCTTTCCTCTTTTTGCCAAAACCTCGATAGGCATGCACCCTTCAAAAAAGATCTCTTTTTCAAATTCCTTCCTCTCAGCCACCTCTCCCTTGATCAGCTCGTCCCAAAACAACTCATATTCTTCCTTGTTCAGCGGACAGTTTAGATAGTCTTCCCCGCCCTTGTTGTAACGCGAAGAAAAAAAAGCCTTTTCCATATTAATAGACTCGTAAGTTAGAATGGGAGCAGCAGCATCAAAAAAATACAGCTTCCCCAATCCGGTTAATCTATCCAGGGCAGATGCCAGATCGGGTGAGGTGAGGGGCCCCGTAGCAATAATTACAGGCCTACTCTCCGGCAATTCTTTTAGCTCTTCATAAAATATATCGACCAGCGGATGATTCTGTAAAGTCCAGGTCACAAGACGGGCAAATTCTTCCCTGTCTACCGCCAGAGCACCGCCTGCAGGAATGCGTGTCTCCAGGGCACACTTTATTATCAGCGAATCGAGCAAACGCATCTCTTCTTTAAGCAGCCCAACCGCATTATTTACTGAAATTGCCCGCAGAGAATTGCTGCAAACCAGTTCTGCAAAATAAGCCCCATGATGTGCAGGTGTCATTTTCTTTGGCCTCATTTCAAAAAGCGACACCCTTACACCCCTCTTTGCCAGCTGCCAGACCGCCTCAGAACCGGCCAACCCGGCTCCAATTACTATTACTCTATCTGAGATAAGACATTCCTCCTAAATAATTCCCATCTAAAAGTTATAAATGGACAACCTGCTTTTTTATTGATTATCCAGCCTTTTTTCTTGATAGTCACATTCCCTGTTTGAACAGCGATATACCGTATGAGGTCCTTTATGTTTTTTTTCTATTAAAAGATAACCGCACTGAGGGCATTTTTTATCCAGAGGTTTACTCCACGATACAAACTTACACTCCGGATAATTACTGCAACCATAAAATAATCTCCCTTTTCTGCTTCTGCGCTCAATTATATTCCCGTTACATTGAGGGCATTTTACCCCTGTTTCTTTTTTATGTTGCATAGTATACCTGCATTCAGGGAAACCGGGGCATGCCAGAAACGGCCCATAGCGACCATGTTTTTTTACAAGTTTTTTTCCACAATGCGGGCATATTTCATCAGTTTCTTCATCCTGAATTTCTACTTTTTTCATCTCGTTCTTCGCTACCTGTAAGCGGCCTTTAAAAGGAATATAAAATTCGTTTAAAACCTTTAAACGCGACTCTTCCCCCGATTCGACTTTGTCAAGTTTATCTTCAAGCTGCGCTGTAAAATCCTCATCAATTATCTCGGGGAAATATTTTTTTAGTAATTCTACTATAATAAAACCCAGTTCAGTTGGCTTTAATGTCTTATTCTCCTTTATTACATAACCTCTGCTCTGGATAGTATCAATAGTAGGAGAATAAGTGCTGGGCCTTCCTATTCCCTTGTTTTCCAGAGTTTTGACCAGAGATGCTTCAGTAAACCTGGGTGGAGGCTGGGTAAAATGCTGTTCCGGCGATATAGTTACCGGCTCCAGCTTTTGCCCCTCTTTCAGCTGTGGAAGCTGTTTTTCCTTTTCTTTTTCCTCATCCTCCCCTTCAATATAAAGCACCATAAATCCTGGAAATTTAATGCTGGATCCGTTAGCTCTAAAAAGATAATCTCCGGCATCAATATCAACCCTTACCTGCTCAATAGTAGCAGATTCCATCTGACTGGCCAGAAACCGATCCCAGATTAATTTATAAAGCCGATATTGATCTCTTTTCAAATATTTTTTAATTGTATCCGGATCTCTGGTAATTGACGTAGGCCGGATAGCCTCATGCGCCTCCTGCGCACCTTTCTTCGCAGTAAATTTCCTGGGTTTATCCGGCAAAAAGTTTGGACCGTATTTTTCATGTATATATTTTCCGGCCTCTTCCTGAGCAAGAGGAGAAACCGTAACAGCGTCTGTTCTAATATAAGTTATTAAACCAACAGCTTCTCCTTTTTGACCGATTGGCAATCCCTCATAAAGCTGCTGAGCAAGCATCATTGTTTTTTTTGTGGTGAAACCGAGCTTGCGTGAAGCTTCTTGCTGCAGAGTACTTGTTGAAAACGGCGGTGCAGGATTCCTTTTTCTTTCCTGTACTTGAATTTTAGTCACTTGATAGTTAACGTCCTCAAGCGCGGATAATATTTTATTTACCTCTTCTTCACTTTTTAAATCTATCTTTTCGCCGTCTTTACCGTAAAATTTTGCATTAAAGGTATTTTTCCCATTCAATTCCTTAAATACGCCTTCAATTGACCAGTATTCTTCCGGAATAAAAGAATCTATTTCTTTTTCACGATCGCATATCATCCGGACAGCCACAGACTGTACCCTTCCTGCACTAAGGCCTTTGCGCACATTTTCCCAAAGTAAAGGGCTGATCAGGTAACCTACAAGTCTGTCCAGAATACGCCTGGCCTGCTGAGCTTCGATTCTATGACGATCTATGGGTCGCGGTTTTGCAAAAGCATTTTTAACAGCATTTTTCGTGATCTCATGAAATTCAACCCGGCAAGGATAATCCTCCCTAATTCCAAGGGAATTACATAAATGCCAGCTTATTGCTTCCCCCTCCCTGTCGGGATCAGTTGCCAAAAAAACCTTTGCCGCTTTTTTACTTGCTTCTTTTAATTCATTTAATATCTTTCCTTTACCCCTGATTGTTATATACCTGGGATTAAAATCATTTTCTATATCGATTCCGAGGCGGCTTTTCGGCAAGTCTACCAGGTGGCCGATGGAAGCTTTAACCATATATTTACTTCCCAAAAATTTACTTATAGTCCGTGCTTTTGCTGGAGATTCTACAATAACAAGATTCATTTCAGCACCTCCATCTTAATTCCTTACAAAATATTTCCCCGGCAGCTGCTTAATTATTCCTTTTAATTCCAAATTGAGCAATACAGTATTTACTGTAGAAATAGGCATTTTGCTCATCCTCACGATATCCTCCAGGATAAGGGGCTCATAGGATATTACTTCTATCAATTTGATTTCATCCACACTGAACTCTCCCTGATCATCCGCCTCTCCAAAGGTTTTTGCCTGAGAAATAACGGCTTCATTTTCCGGGAAAGATTGTAATTCCTCCAAAATATCTTCGACCTTTTCTACAAGCTTCGCCCCCTCTTTAATAAGTTTATGGCAACCCTTGCTGTAAGGGCTCTTAATCCCGCCCGGTACCGCAAATACTTCCCGGCCCTGTTCCAGGGCAAAATCAGTTGTAATAAGAGCGCCACTTCTTTCCCCTGCTTCTATAACTATTGTTCCCGCCGAAAGCCCGCTTATAATTCTATTTCTCCGGGGGAAATTTTGGGGGAAAGGTTCAATGCCAGGGGGAAACTCACTGATTACTGCTCCTGATTTAGATATCTTTTCCATTAGCGTTCTGTTCTCGGGAGGGTAGCAGATGTCCAGACCACAGCCCAGAACCGCTATAGTATTCCCTCCGGCATCAAGAGCACCTTTGTGGGCCCATGTGTCAATGCCCCTCGCCATACCGCTGACAACTGTTATATTATATTGTGCTAAATCCGCAGCAAATTTGTAGGCAACATCCTTTCCATAGGCCGTATGGCGGCGGCTTCCCACAATCGCCAGGCATGGAGCGGCCGAAACATGAATATCCCCCATATAATATAATAGAGGCGGAGCATCATATATTTCTTTTAAAAGGCAGGGGTAATCATCTTCATCCCAAATTACATATGAATAACCTTTTTGTTCAAATTCCCCCCATGCTCTATCCAGGTTTATACCGCCGTGTTCCCTAGCAACCTTTTCAGCCAGGGGTTTGCCAATTCCTTTTACTTCGGCCAATGCCTCAATATTTTTTGCTGCTTCCCATGCCTGTTCTATAGAGCCAAAGTGACGGATTAACCTTTTTATCCTTACTGGGCCAAGCAATGGCATCAAATTAAATGCATGATAATATCTGGCCTTATAAACTTTTTCATCCAGCAAGTCAACTTCCTCCCCCGGGCAGGTTTACCCTGAAATAGACAGATAGAAACCATGAGTAAAAACTCATGGTCCCGGATGAAGACACCCATTTTATCAGCAACCTATGTTTCCTCGATATTATCATATTCAAGAATTCTTTTTTCCCATGTTCTAATCAACATTTTGTTTTTACCCATGGAAATCAGGTATTCAGGAAACATAGGCGTTTTACCGTAACCATGCGGGGCATTAATAATATACGTCGGAATAGCCAGACCAGATGTATATCCCCTTAATTGCTCCATTATTTCAATACCGTCTTCTACTTTAGTACGAAAATGTCTTGTTCCTTGAACTCCTTTAGCATGAAAAAGAAGATAAGGCTTTACCATAATTTTCAACAGTTCCTGGTTTAATACCTTCATGGTAAAAGGATCGTTATTAATTCCCTTTAAAAGAACCGACTGGTTACCGAGTGCTATTCCACATTTGGCCAGCTTAAAACAGGCCTCCCCGGCATCCGGTGTCACCTCCATGGGATGATTGAACTGGGTATTAATATATAAAGGCAGGTGCTTACTCAACATCCCGCATAGCTCATCAGTTATCCGGTAAGGCAGGGTAACGGGAACCCTGCTTCCCAAACGCTTTATTTCTACGTGGGGGATGTTATCGAGTTCAGTCAAGATCCAATCAAGGGTTTTTTCGGAAAGCATCAGCGCATCTCCGCCGGTAATCAGAACATCCCTGATTTCTTCATTTTCCGCAATATATTTAATGGCGGACTCTAAATTCTTGCGGGGAGTATGCCGATCAATTTCGCCGATATTTCTCCTCCGCTGGCAGTGCCGGCAGTAGCTGGCACACTGGTTGGTAACATTAATAATAAGGCGATCGGGATATCGCCTGGTAATTGCAGGTGCGGGCGAGGTGTACTCCTCTGCCATGGGATCCAAAACCCCACAATCGTCAAAATACTCTTTTGCAGACGGTACAGATTGCATACGCACAGGATCAACCGGATTGACGGGATCAACAAGGCTCAGATAATAAGGTACCATTGCCCAGCGAAACTTGCTTCCGGTTAACGATATTTCCTGCTTTTCTTCCGGGCTGAGCTGAATAAATTTTTCCAGCTGCTCGACATTTTGTATGCGATTCCGCAGCTGCCATTTCCAATCTCTCCATTCCTTATTTGAAACACCAAAAACCTTCTTAATATGCTCCTGCCTGGATTTTATCTTTTCCCACTCTTTATAGCCGGTGGGAAAAGCTTTTTTGTAATCTAAAAAATCTGCTATACTCTCTTTTAGTTCAGCAGCTCTTTTTATTGATATATCCCTGCAAACATCATCTGGCATCATAAACCTCCTTGCTAACCAACAAAAATCAATTTTGAAAATTATTTTGATTATAGCATAAATATAAAAAAGTGTAAACAACTCACCCCGGCAAGTAAAATGTACCGTCGATGGAATAGTAAGGCGCCAAAAATGCGCCTAACCCTCCGTGGCAATTTGTATAATCTGATTCTTTTCGTTTACAAACAACACTATCGGCCGATAATCCCGGAGTTCTTCCCGAGAATAGTGAGCAAAACTGATAATGATAACCGTATCCCCCGGCTGGACAAGACGTGCAGCAGCCCCATTGAGGCATATTACCCCTTTTCCACGTTCCCCTTTGATAACATAAGTTTCCAGACGTGCGCCATTATTATTGTTTACCACCATCACCTTTTCATAAGGAAGAATATCAGCTTTTTCCATTAATTCTTCATCAATAGTAATACTGCCGATATAATTTAAATTTGCATCTGTGACAGTAGCTCTATGAATTTTGGATTTACACATTGTCCTCCACAAAGCTTACACCTCCAGAATTATATTATCAATTAATCTGGTTTGACCAAATTTAACGGCAAGGGCAATCAGACATTCTCCTTTTAACATGTGAAGGGAACGCAGATTTTGGGTATCGACTATTTCTATATATTCAATTTGGGCATGTCCAGCTTCAGAGATTATATCGGATATCACTTTTTTAATTACTTCGACATTCCTTTCTCCCTCAACGGCCAACTTGCGGGCCTGTTTCAAACTTTTATATAGTACTGCAGCTTCTTTTCTCTGTTCGGGCGTCAGATATTTATTGCGGGAACTCATCGCCAAACCGTCATCTTCCCTAACGGTGGGCAGAACAATAAACTCCAGATCCATATTCAAATCATAAACCATTTTCTTAAGCACAAAAGCCTGCTGGGCATCTTTTTGACCAAAATAAACGCGATCGGGTCTGAGCAGATTAAAGAGCTTGGTTACCACAGTGGTAACACCGAGAAAATGTCCCGGCCGGGATGCACCGCAGAGGCCTTCCGTCAGTTTTTTAACCTCAACGAACGTTCCATAGCCGGTAGGATACATCTCCTTCACCGAAGGCGAAAAAATAAGATCACAGCCCGTCGAACGGGCGAGCATTTCGTCCCTGGCAAGATCCCGGGGGTATTCTTCAAAATCTTCTCCCGCCCCGAACTGCAGAGGGTTAACAAAAATACTGATCGCCATAAAATCATTTTCTTTTTTAGCGGTTTTCATCAAAGAAAGATGCCCCTCGTGCAAATACCCCATGGTAGGTACGAACCCAATACTCAATCCCTTTTTCTTTACTTCGCGGATCCTCTCCCGTAACCTGGCAATATCCTTGATTATTTCCAACAAGCTCTCCCCCCGG
>JGI24712J26585_10001426_pt1 | contig 20402 bp, 22 predicted proteins | sample BioPla3DNA2_FD_26585 | JGI IMG/M metagenome (IMG submission 26585) | reverse complement strand
GACAAAGGGTTTACCGGAAGCCATCCGGATCGACAGAACGCAACAGGTATGGGCTTATACCTCGTAAAAAAGTATGCCGAAGCATTATCAGTTGAGGTAAATATTGAATCAATATCGACATCGGGACAAGGATTTGGCATCGAGCTGATATTTCCCATTATATAACGATGTAAAAAGAATGAAAGGATACAGCAGTTAAAAAGTATAGGCTTATCACAGGAACATCTTGCAGATGTGTCTTTGCCGATGCTCTAAACATTAGAAGCAAGAAATGCTAAATAATAATTTATCAACATAAGAGATACACCCTACTACTATATACCAGTAATAGGGTGTATTATTATGCCTGGATTTCCGTGCCGTTCTTAAAAGTGAATCTTACATCGTCTTTATTATAAACAGTAGCGTAGTCTACAAGGCTGCACCACAGCTTTTCGTCAAATTCGGTAAGTAGGTTGTCTTGTTTTCGGAGGGTGTAGAGAAAGGTGTTAATCGTACTGAGCCTTGTCTGCTTATCGGTGATTTCTTCGGTAACCGCAGTATGGCGAGCATTGGCAAGGTCAAAGCGGTCAACCAGCCCATTGTATCGTTCTTGGTATACGTCCTGGTCAAGAGCGAACTGTGCGTTATCGCCAATGGCTTGCTGTATCATTCCAGCCACAACCTCGAGTTCGTTTTGCAGTTCAGCTTGCTCTTTTTCTAGGTCGGCAGTGTCAAAGACCGTATATTTTATAAGTTCAAAGTTTCCGAGGATTTCCTCCCTGTCGGAGAGCAGCTTATTGACCGCTGATATGAAGAGTGCTTTGATTGCTTCTTCGTCAAGGTGCGGTGTCCTGCAGCGATTGTCGTCATCATATTTATGGTTACATTGGTAAATGGTGCGACGGTATTTACTTGTAGAGTGCCACACCTTTGAGCCGTACCAAGAACCGCATTCACTGCATTTTATCCTGCTTGAAAATATGCTGACACCGCTTCGGCGGTTAGGACCCGGATTGCGGTTCTCAAGTTCTATCTGAACCATATCGAATACTGCAGGGTCGATGATTGCCTCGTGGTTGTTTTTAACATAGTATTGTGGAATCTCGCCTTCATTAATTTTCTTTTTCTTGGTGAGGAAATCCGTCGTGTAGCTTTTTTGTAAAAGGGCATCACCTTTGTACTTTTCGTTTTCCAGCATTCGGCGGACTGTTGCGGCATTCCATTTTGACTTTTTACCGGGCGAAAGGATGCCTTCAGCAGTAAGTGTCTTGGCAATCTTATAGGGTGAATATCCCTCAAGGAAGAGGGCAAAAATGCTCCTGACAATAACCGCTTCTTTTTCATTCAGTACAAGGTTGCCGTCCTCTCCACGGTCGTAACCGAGGAAATGCCCAAAGGGAACGGTGACCTTGCCGTCCGAGAATCGCTTCCTCTGACCCCATGTGACGTTCTCTGAAATGCTACGACTTTCCTCCTGGGCAAGCGAGGACATGATGGTAATCAGCAACTCACCCTTAGAGTCCAGGGTCCATATGTTTTCCTTCTCGAAGTAAATCTCGATTCCTTTTTCTTTTAGCTGGCGGACTGTTGTAAGGCTGTCTACCGTATTTCGGGCAAATCGGCTGACCGACTTGGTGACTATAAGGTCAATCTTTCCATCCATGGCATCCGTAATCATGCGCTTAAATCCTTCTCGGTTTTTGGTGTTGGTGGCTGATATCCCTTCATCGGTATATACTTCTACAAACTTCCAATCGTCACGGCTTTTGATGTAGTTGGTGTAATAATCGACCTGTGCTTCATAGCTTGTAACCTGCTCCTCGCTGTCGGTAGAAACACGGGCATACCCGGCTGTTCGGCGCTTCCTTTGCTCGTTTAACGGAGCAGCAGTGAAACGGCTAATTGTAGCAGGAATGGTCGTTACATTTTTAGCTGTTTTCGCTCTGCTCATGCTTATTCCTCCATACCTGTGTCATTTTCTTGCTTTGGCGTTGCTTTCGTTCTTCAGACCACGCTGGCTGTTGGCGCTTAAACTGCCACTGCTGTGTAACTTCGTTGCCGTCCTTGAGATGGAAAATCAACTCCTCATTGGAAACCACTGTAATGCGGTCAACCTTATCTGTGAATGCAGCTTCATCAAATTCATCGATGCCGAGAACGTCAGCAGAGATGCTTTTTAGAAGGTTCTCTTCTAAGCCACTGTGACCGCAATTGTTATGTGGTGGGCAGCGCCAGTGACGGGCTTTTTCTCCGCTCACACGAGTGCTGGTGTTCCTGCGTAAATTCTGACCGCATTTACTGCAGCTTATTTTGCAGGAAAAGCAGGTAATGGTTCCTGAACTGCGAGGGTTCTTTTTGCTGTAGGCAGATTTTGCTGCACGGGCTTCAGGTGTCCAGCAATCAGTCCTCGCAGTAGATTTCCAATGCTGAGTAATGATCTCTCCATCACGGAAATGAAAGATGAGTTCGTCTTTGCCATTTACCACGATTTTTTCAATTTGATCCAAGAACACTTCCTCATCAAACTCCTCTAAGCCAAGCACCTGGGCACTAACCTTTTGAAGCATTTTCTCAGGGACAACTTTAGAATCACATTCTCTTGAACTCTTACGGTCTTTAGTTTGGCAAATCCAGACATAGTAAACCGTATTTGAATCCTTCCGTTGCCTTTTACCGCTACGCCTGTAGCTCACACCACAATTGCCGCACTTTACCTTGCTTGTAAAGCAGGTGGTGTTAATCGACTTGTTGGCGAAAACTCCTAACTCTCTGCGCCGTGCGATTTCGGCTTGTACCTTTTCATAAGTCACCAAGTCGATAATGGCTTCATGAGAATCTTCTACCCAATATTGGGGAAGTTCTCCGTTATTGTTTATGGACTTGTGTGTGATGTGGTCAGGTATGAAGACCTTTTGTAGAAGCATATTGCCGGTGTATTTTTCATTCCGTAAAATGGCTCGGATTGAAGTGTTGGAAAAGTGGCCGCCTGTGTATGATTTGACGCTCATTTCCTCCAGTTGCACTTCGGTTTGCTCTGCTGACAGCCCATTGAGGAAATTATCGAATATCAGCCTAACAATTTTAGCTTCTTCAGGCTCAACAATAAACTGCTCGCCATTCCATCGATAGCCATACACATTGAAAGAGTTCGGTCTTCCTTGTTGGAACTTTTTCCGTATAGCCCATTTAATATTTTCACTGGTGGAACGACTTTCTTCTTGAGCAAAGGACGCAAGGAGCGTCAGCATGAGTTCGCCATCCTCGCTCAGGGAATTAATATCTTCTTTTTCAAATCGCACTTCTACGCCAAGGTCTTTTAGATGCCTGACCGTTTCAAGCAAATCCACTGTATTGCGGGCAAAGCGGGAGATGGACTTTGTAAGGATGATATCAATGTTACCTTTCTCACAATCCTCAAGCATTCTTCTAAACTCAGTACGATTATCAGTCGTGCCAGAAATCCCCTCATCTGCATAAACACCTGCATATTGCCACTGACGGTTCTTTTGAATATAAGAACTGTAAAAGCTGACCTGTGCAGACATGGAATGCAGGGTTCGCCCCTTTTCTTCTGAAACCCTTGCATAGGCAGCGACCTTTTTCTGCTCGGGTAGCTGTGGCAATTGGGTTTCTATTTTACTTATTTTTCGCAAATAATCACTTCCTTTCTGATACAATACATCACTCTAAAAGCCTATAAAGTCAAGGAAGTTTGGGATAATAAGGTGCCAAATATCGGTCGATATTTATCCAGCATTTTTGTGTCAATTATATTGTATTCATCAAAGGTGATCAGCCCTTTTGTGAGCATGGATTTTGCTATTGCCATAGTTGCCCGGTATAGCTTTTCAGCATTAAACATTTCTTCACTCACGCTGCTCACCTCCAAATCGCTCTTGAATGTAGCAGGAGTGAGAGCAATATTTTCTATGAGAATTACCGTAGGCTGTGAAATCCTTACCGCAGTGACGGCAGATATAGGAGTAAACAGCCCTTTTATTTAACATTTCCGGGTGAGCGTTCCACCAGGTCTGTCTGCAGATACTATTACAAAACAACAATGTCTTTTGATTCGGCTTCTGTACAAGTTCTTTGCCGCATTGTTTACAGAAGGTTTTTCCATCGGAAGATGTAGAATTATTGCCTGCCATCACACCTGCGAGGTTGTTTTTTCTGCAAAAGGATTTGACCGTATCCACGGAGAGGCTTAGTGCCTGGGCAATTTTCTTATAGCCATATCCTGCAAGGCGCAGTTCCTTTATTTGCATTCTTTGTATATCTGTCATTTCGGCTCCTCCAATCCGAAGGAACTCCGCCCTTATCAGTTAAGGTTATTTTAGGTTTCCTTCTACTTAAAGCCGAAAAAATTAACCCCCTAAATAAAAAGATAGCCCATCAAGTAGAATAATCCGACTTGATGGGCATAACGGTTTTTATAATGCTTTATTCTGTTTTAATGAAGGCATCCGTAAACCCTGCCGCCTTGAGCTTAGCAAGCATGGCCTCAGCATTCGCCTTAACCGAGTAGGCACCTACTTGGACGCGGTACAGCTTCTTAGGTTCTGCTAGTGCTGGCACTTCAGGCGCTGATGGTTCGGGCACCTCGCTTCCTGCAAGTAGCGCTTTGACGTCGGCTCGGAAGCTGTCCAGGGACTTGCCAAACCTCGGGAACCAGTGCCCAGGGTCGGCGTGGTTGTTGGCGATGCCGCGCCGGTAGCCCTCGTAGTGCCCGATCAGGACACCATCCTTTGCCGGATCAAGGTTGTACTGCTTGCAGAGGAAGGCACAGAGCTCGGCGGCCTCCCTGTACACGGCGCTGAAGTAGGCGGCGTCCGTCAGCCCGTCCTCGCAGATTTCAAAAGAGATGTGCGTGTTGTTCGCAGAGCCCCCGGCATGCCATCCGCGATGATTCCAAGGAAGTGTCTGGTAGGTGGCAATACTGCCATCAGCCAGCTTGCCNATGAAGGCATGCACGCAGACCTGACGCATCCCTGGCTTATCCTGGTTCCAGTGATTGTTGTACAGGTTCTTGCCNAGCAGGCCATCATCTGGTCCCACATAGCGCTTGAGCGTCGGNTTGTTTGCCCCGGTCGAATGCACCATGATGCCCTTGGGCACAATGCTTCTTCCCGTCTTGAAGCAGGGATTGNTCACGAAGAGAAGCGTCTTCAGGTTCACACGTCCTCACCGTCCTCATCCTTGTCGTTCAGCTGCTCCAGTATGCCCCTGAGCTTGTCGGGGATGGGCAGGCCAAGGTGGGCGGTGTTCTCCAGGATGGAGACCCCTTCGTTGCTTAGATAAAAGAAGATGACCGCCGTGCGTACCGTGCCGGCGCCGCCAAGCGCCTGTGTATCAATGATATGCCCCACGCCAACCAGCACAAAGATCAGCACCTTCTTGAAGATGCCCTTGGCACCTATGTTGCTGGACAGCGTCTTGTCGATGATGGCGCACATGACGCCGGTGACATAATCAAGAACCACAAAGGCGACCAAGGCATAGAGAAAACCGTCCAACCCGCCGAGAAACCAGCCCAGGAACGCGCCGATTGCCGTGATGCCCGCCTGAATCGTAGACCAAATGTTCTTCATGGATGAACCCTCCTGTTGATGTTGATGGATGAAAAACGCCCCTGTATTCACAGAGGCGTGCGCTGGGAAACAGATAACTGTTGGGAAAAGGATTATAGCCCCAGAATAACCTCCTGCAGCTGCAGCATCACGCTGGCCTTAGGCCTGCCTGTTTCAAAGGGAAGCCAGAGCGGCGCCGTTATCTTATTGCTGCCAGCAGTGTCAAAGCCGTTGATGACATCAATCACCTGCTCAAGGCTGCGCCGAAGCTCCAGCACATGGAAGGGCCAGTTCTTCACCTGTGTCTTTCCTGCGGCCACTTCCTCAGTCCACTTCACGGGGCCTATACCGTAGTAGGCTCGGATGGTGTTCAAAGCCATGCGCTGTTCTTGGATGTGGGCCGCCTTGACCTTGCTTACGTTCGCCGCGATCGCCTCAAAAGGAGAGGGCAGTACGGTGAATGCCCTGACCACCTCAGGCCCGATGGCGCCGGACACGCTGTCAATGCAGCGGAAGGCGATGCTGTAGCTGCCGGGGGCAAGTGCAGTGGGTGTATACACCACAGCGGCGCCATTGGCAAGGTGGCCGGGCGAGGAGAAGCGATCGGGGTTTACTACGCTGTCCTCCCACTCCGCCGTCCCAATCCTGACACAGACCTTCTGCGTATCATTGCCCAGCCGTGTCCCAGTGGTGATGAGGAACCTGGGCCGCGTGCCATAGGTCACATCGCCTGCTTTGGGAGAGGAGATGACCGGCACTGTCGGTGGGCTGGCCTTGCGAATGACGTTGCTGAGAATGTAGCCTGAGACAGCGCTCAGGGTATCCGTCAGGTTCAGCCGATAGCGCGTGGACATGCCAGGGACACTTGAGGCCGCAGGCGCATAGCTGCCCGAGGTGGCGCTGGTCGCCAGCGTGACAAGGGTGGTGTAAGCGCTCCAGGTCGTTCCATCCGCAGAAGCCGCCTGCTGGATGACTGCCTGCTTGATGGCGCTGGTGCCGGCAACAGCCCCGCTCCAGCTAAGCGTGACCTGCTCGGTATCGTACACGGCAGGCGTGGCAGTCAAGACCGTGGGCGCTGTCGGCGGGATGTTGCGCCTAAGGCTGTTGCTTGATGTCAACCAAGCCGAGTAGTATGTTTCCCCAGCGCTGCCCCGGATGCGCAGCCGGAAGCGCCGATAGACGCCCGGCGTCGCGGAAGGGTTGACGCTCAGGCTGCCGCTGGTGGCGGTGCTGCTGAGGACAGAGAGCGCCGTCCAAGCGCCCCAGGAGGAGGCGTCCATCGAATCGCTGTACTGGATTTCATAGGCCGTGATGGTGTTGCCGGCGCCATTGGAAGCGCCGCTCCATGACAGCGTTACCGCGCCTTCGGATAGTGTCGCGTTTAGCGAGAACACGGTGGGTAGGCCGCAGGGCGTGATGGAGCAGAGGATGCTGGCGCTGGTCTTGACTGCGGAAGCCACATTCAGCGCGTCAATGGTCGTGATGCCAAACTGCGTGTAGGTACCGATCACCCGTGTCACGGTGGGTGTGTACGTCCCGCTGCCTGCGGTCAGCGACAGGGTGGTCAGAGTCGTCCATCCGCTCCAGGTCGCGTTATCCGTCGAGGTGCGGCTGGTGATGGTATAACCCTTGATAGCGCTGGTGCCGCCGGAAGCGCCGCTCCAAGCCAGGGAGATCTGTTCGGTGCTGTACACGGCGGGCGTGGCCGTGAGCGTTGTGGGCGCTGTGGGCTGGGTGTTCCTGCGTACGGAATTCCTGGATATCTTCCAGCCGGAGTAGTAGCTGGCTCCGGCAGCGCCGCGGGTGCGCACTTGAAAGCGACGGTAGTTCCCCCGTGTGCCGGGCGGAGCGACAGACACGCTTCCGCTGGTGGCGCTGGTGGTGACGGTGGTCAGCGCCGTCCATGCACCCCAGCTGCTGCCGTTGCTGGAATCGCTGTACTGGATTTCATAGGAGGAGATGGCGTTGTTGATGCCGCCAGACGCCCCGCTCCAGGACAGGGTGACATTGCCCTCCGCCAATGTGCTGTTCACGGAGCAAGCGGTGGGTGCTCCACAGGCTGTGGTGTTGAGGGTGTAGTTTAGCGTCAACGTGCCGCTCAAGCCGTCCCGGATGTTCAGCAGGTTGCCGCTGCCGGAGTTTGAGCGCCTGACGGTGAAGGTGACGGTGCCGCTTCCGGCGGTCAAAAGCCCGGCGGAGTAGGCGGTCAGCGCGACCGTCTCTGCGTGCACGCTTGAGTTGGAGGCAAAGTTGGCGGTCGTACCGGAGCCTGAACCCAGCGTAAAGGTCAGGTAGCAGTAGCCCGAGTAGGTCTTCATGCTGCTGAGGTACAAAGAAGCAGAGGAGATGGTGGCATTGGCAACTGCCGTCCCGGAGGCGTAGGCCGTGAAGGTCGCGTCGGCCTTCATGTCCGTGTTCGTCTTAGTAAAGCTGCTGAGGTTGTAGGTCAATGTCGGCATAGGTTCACTTCCTTACTCATAGACAGCGCTCACGAGGGAGTTCACCAAGCCACACAGCGCCTGGTTCAGCCGGGTGTCGGTGATGTTCTGAGACACGATGGATACGGCGCCCTTGGGGATGAGCACCTCCGCCAGGCCCAGCTCATAGGTATCATTGGTGCGGGTCAGGGCGGGCGCTGCGGGGCTGTCAGAGGGCGTGCCGGTGAGCACAGCCAGATAGACCGAGCGCTCCGAGGCGCTCAGGCGCAGCACCACCCGGTCAAGGCGCGGCTTCACACCGTCGGCAGTGCTCAGATTGAGTTGCAGCGCATCGGTGTTCTCATAGGCATGGCCCTTAATCCAGGCACTGCCCGCGGCAACGCTCAGTGACATGCCGCTACCGGGCGTGACCTGCAGGTTGCTTGCCTCGGTGTAGAAGATGCCATTGCTGACCAGCTTGCCAAAGTAGCCCGCAAAGTCAGTGGCATCGTAGAGCCGGTCACCGCCGGAAGAGTTGAAGAATCCGCTCTTTTCCATAGCTCAGCTTCCTTTCAGCTTCTCGATTAAGGTGAGCGCGCCCTTGCCAAATACCAGCCCCAGGGACAGGCCGCCTTCGTCATAAGTCTCGTTCACCTCGGTAATGCGGGCCGTCAGAGTGATGCCCCACTTTTTTGAGAGCACGGTCACGACCTGACCTAAGTCAAAGTCCGCTTTGTAGCGCAGGTTGCCGTGCGGGTTCACCTCCGCGTCAAAGGCGCTAAGGACGGATAACGCGGACAGCTTGCTCTGCCCGCGATAGAGGAGCGCGTCCTGATACTCCGTACCGAAATCCTCCTGGCGCAAATCCTTTGCGTCCACAAACACCTCGCGCCGGGCCTCGCCTATGCCGCCCGCGATGGCCGCCATGACGCGGGAAGTGCCCTCGCCTTCGCCGCCGATGAGCGCGGTGTTAGCGAAGCCCAAGTCGCTGTGCGTATAGCTCTGCTCTGTCAGGTTCTCGTACTCATGGGAGAAAACCGCCTGAGAAATAGCCCCCGCGTACAGGGAGACGGTCAGCAGGCCATCCTCCGGCGAAAAGAGGGTCTTGATGCCGCGGTCGGAGGCCTCACACAGCCCCGTGATGGTATCCATGAGGTTCTTATAGGATACTTGCGTGTTGACCTGGACGCCCATGGCCGGAGAAGAGAAAGCGATCCCGGCTATGTACCGGGGAGTGTCCGTGGGCGTGATGAGCTGGTTGTTCATGAGCTGCGCGGCGCAGGCGGACAGATCGCCCGACAGCGTCTCCGTACCCCAGACGATGCGCCGGGCCAGCAGAGAGGTCGCGAAGCGCCCGCTTACCGTGACGGTCTCCCTGTCCGCCTGCTCCAATTCCAACTGCTCGATGATGCCGATCTCCTCATCGTCGCTTTTCCATAGGTAGTTGCCGGTGCGCAACAAGGAGATGTTCTCCGATGTCGCGATGGCTTTCATTTCAAAGGTGCCGCAGCGGGCATAGCGCCGCGTCCAGCGCAGGTACTCAAAGGACTCGACGATGCCCGCCAGCTGGCGCTCCTTGCTGTAGATGTATAGTTCCATGTTCACACCCCCAGGTACATGGGTCGGTAGTAGATGCTGACTTCCAGCATGTCAAGGTTTTCCTCGGCGTTGTAGCGCAGTAAATTCCGCCCGGGCTGAAGCTGCAGGAAGACAGAACTTGTATCGAGCAGGGAGAAGGCGTTGCTCTCCTCCTGCCCGATGAGGCGTGTCACCCGCTTGCCAGCGAAGTGGGTATGGATATGCAGTTCCTCCCCCGTCGTCATGAGGGTGTTCAGGCGCAGCTTATCGCCGCTGTCCAGGTTCATGAGCTCGGGGTTGGTCACACTGCCCAGAGCCAGAAAGACGATGTGGCAGCCGCAGGGCACATCGCCTACATTGTCCACGGTGATGATCTGGCTGGGCTGGCGCAAGGCGAACATGAGCCCGCCCTCCGGTATCTCCAGCGGAAAAGTGAGCAAGGGTGACCACATGGCCAGCTCCTCCCGGATTTCATCCATCGCTTCAAAGAAGGGCGAAGGGCAGAGCAGGCTGACGAAGAAATTAGGCGCACGCTCACGGATGGAAGCGGAAAAGCCCGCCTCTTCCACCACGCAGGCGATCTGACGCTCCCTATAGACCAGCAGGCCTTGCTGCTTGGGCGTGAAGACGCGGAGGAAACGCTTGCGCAGCGCGTAGGCCTCGTCCACGGTGCCGGCGACAACCGTGCCTTCCAGGGTGATGTCCCGCATATCCATAGCGGAGGAGATGAAAAAAGCACCGTCCTGATCCGGCGCCTTAAAGGTGTTCACGCTTTGCCGCACCCGGCCGGTGCCATCTATGCGAGTCAGGAAGTAGGGGCGCGACTGCCGGAGGCTGAGGCGCTCGCCGCTTGCGTTGATGTATGTCAGTTCCACGTTGAGACCTCCTTAGTATTCCAGGGCCAGCTTGCGGGACAGGTTCCTGAACTCCCGCGCCAGTTCCTTTTCAGACAGGGCCTTGGGCGATACCACGGAGATATTCTGGGTGATGGTGCTCCCGGCATTGGTCGATCCGTTCCTGTACCCACGCGTCCCCATGTTCACGTCAAAGTCAGCGGGGATGGCATTTTGCATATCCCGCGCCACGCCGTCCATGGCCTTTTCAAAGCCCACGCCGATGCCCTCACCCATGTTGAAGCCCAACCCCGCAAAGAGCGTAGAGGGGCTGCGGATGCCGAAGAAGTCCTTGATGCTGGACACCACATTGCCGAAGAAACCCGCGATCTTGTCCCTCAGCCAGGCGCCCGCGTCGCTGATGCCCTGCCAGAGTCCCTGGATCAGGCTGGTGCCCACCTTGGCAATCTCGCCGATGGAGCCTGTGAAGGCACTGACGATCCCCGCTATGATCTGGGGCACCGCCTTGACGACCTCCACGATGATGGCCGGGAGGTTCTGAATCAGGGAGGTGAAGAGCTGGACGCCTGTGAGAATGATCCTGTCGATGTTCCCGATGATGGCATCCACCAGGCTGCCGACGATCTGCGGGACGGCCGTGACCACGGTGGTAATGATCTGCGGCAGGGCTTGGATCAGGGAAACCAGCAGCTTGATGCCCGCGTCGATGATGAGCGGAATGGCATCGATGACCGCGTCAATGATGTTATCGATAATCTGGGGGATCGCCTCCACGACCGCTTTGATGATGGTGGGAAGGGCTGTCACCAGGGAGCTTAGAAGCTTGATCCCCGCCTCGATGATCTGGGGAATGGCCTTGATGAAGAAGTTAACCAGTGCCGTGATGATGGCCGGCATGGCGGCAATGAGGCGCGGAATGGCGTCAAGCAAGCCCTGCGCCAAGCCGAGAATCAGCTGCAGCGCCGCATCCAGCATCTGGGGCAGCTGCTCCAGCAGGCCCTGCACGATGGTCATGACCGCTGTCATGGCGGCGGGGATCAGGGAGGGCAGGGCTTGAGCGATGCCCGATACCAGCGTGTTCACCAGCTGCACGGCGGCGGCGACCAGGAGAGGTAGGTTATCGATCAGGGAGCCTGTGATGGTCATGATGGCGCTCACGGCAGCGGGGATCAGTTCCGGCAGCAGGTTCATAAGGGTATCCAGCACCTGGGTAAACATGGAAACAACCGTATCCAGCAGCAGGGGGAGCAAGTCCCCGACGGCGCTCAAGATGGCGCCTGTCGCGGCGGGCAGGGCGCTGACCACGTTCTCCAGCACCGGCACGATGTTCGCCACGACCGCGCCAAAGGCATCCACCAGGTTCTGCGTCAGGTTGGTCATGTCGGCATTCGTGTTGCCCAGCCCCGCCGTAAAGGAACCAATCGCCGCCTGGAGCAGCCCCAGTGAGCCGGATATTGTCTGCGTGGATTCTCGCGCGAAATTGCCCGCGTATTGTTCGGTGTTTTCAAAGAACATTTGCATGGCGACTTCGGCTTTCTCCGCATTAGAAGCAGAAGCCCACACAAAGTCCAGCCCCTTGGCGGCGGCATAGGCTTGGATGGATGTGGCGTTCATGCTCACCCCGAGGTTATCCATCATGGTGAAGTTGCCCTTGGCGGCGCCCGTGACCGCTTCCATAGCCATGGACATATCAATGCCCATAACCGACGCCATATCCGCCGCACGTTGCATGGCTTTTTCGGTTAGCTCAAGGCTTTTCTGTTGCTGTATACCAGAACCTTGGAACAACGCACCCATTTTGTTGGCGGTGGCGAGATACTCACTTTGGGAGACACCAAGATTTTTATAGGCTTCCTCACCGGTTTTCTGAATTGATGCAGCGTATGCACCGAAGACAGCTTCAGAGCCACCAAGGTTTTGTTCCAGCTCTCCGAATTGTTGAACAACCTCTTTGCCTAACTTTATAGCTGCGGCTCCAGCAGCAACGGCGACAGCGCCCATCGCCACACCGATGCCCTTTAGTACGCCACCGAGTTTTTCAAACCTACCACCGGCATCTTCTGCACTTTTGCCCGAATCGTCTAATTCGTCACCGAGATTGTCCGCTTCGATTGTGGACTCCTCAAGTTCACGTTCCATATCGTTAAGTTCAGCTTGTGCTCTGTTGAGCTGAATTTGCCAGTTCTGGGTACGTCGGTCATTTTCACCGAAAGAGGAGGAGGCATTATCAAGGGCAGCCTTAAGTGTAGAAATTTTCTCTTTCTGTGCATCAATTTCTTTATTAAGAACCGCATTCCGAGCAGTAACCGATTGTATTGATTTATCGTTTTTATCAAACTGGCTGGTAACAAGGGTCATTTCGCTGCCCAGCACCTTGAAGGACTGATTTATTTCGGAAAGAGCTTTCTTAAATTCACGCTCGCCCTCAACACCTATTTTTAAACCAAAATTATCTGCCATGCCTTCACCTCCTCCTAAATACCCGGCGGGATAATATCGTCAATGGTCCGGGTTTTCTTCGGCTTTTCAATGCCATGCCATTGCTTGTGGCAAGCCCATAAATCAAAAAAAAGTCCGATAGGCATAAGCCAGAATTCCTCTGTGTCCATGCCCATCTGAACTGTTCCATAGTAAAGAAGCCGGGTAAAGACTTCAGCGTCCGTTACCCGACTTCCACGTTTTTTGGAGTTTCTTCCTCACTTTCAACGTCACGCTTTGTGCCCTTGAACATCGCTTCGGTGATTGCATTTTTATATGCCGCCAAGTCAAGTGGAGAGGTGAGTAGTTCGACTTCCTCCTCAGTGAGAAGTTCCTCAGGAGCATTCTTATTCTTAAGGTTCCGAATCAAGATTGACTGGTTTGCCAGCAGCGTAATTAGCCAAACGATCTCATCCAGAGCCATCTCGAAGTTTTCTGATTTCATCAGTTTTTCTCCGAGGTTTTCAAGCCCGCCATAACGACCGGCAATCGCTTTTGTCGCACGTGTGGTCAGAACCAGTTCATAGTCTTTACCGCCGATGTTGATTGTGGCGCTTCTCTCATTATTCATAGCTCTTTCCTCCTAAGGTTCCGGCGTATAGACCGGCTCGTAAACTTCAGTAAACCAACCGGTTATAATGGCAGAAGATACACCTGCATCACCTTCAGTGACTTCCGCTTTCCATGGGTGTTTGCCCATGCCGTCCAGTTTATTCCTACGCATTACCGTCCCCTCGATGGTTGGCGTAGAGAAGGTAATGGAATCCGCCTTTGTCTGCAGGTTCGTTGCAGGCAGGCCGAACTTCACGCGATAGAGCCAGAAATAGCGATATGTGCCGTTTGCCTTTTGCGCTCTGAAGCCAACTGCCACGGGTGTACCCACATTCTCGCTGGCGGAGATCAGTACACCGTTATCGTCGGTGGATGCGCCGGTCAAATCTGCCGCGACAGTCGGGCCAATATCATCCACACCGAGGGTAAGTGTACCGCTGTTAAAGTCTTTTACCACTTCAGCGGCACCGTCGTCCGCATATAAAATAGCTTCAACCAGTTCCACCGAAAGCTCGGCGGTGATGGCCTTGGCAAGTACCGAAGGCACAGCGTAGGTTTCTTCGCCGTTGGAATCTTCGGTTATCTTTGAATAGTACAGTCTGTCAAGACCGATAGTTGCCATGTGTTATTCCTCCAATCTATAGTTTTTTGCCACATCAATGGCATAATGGTGATATCCGGTATCGTCCTCGTGTCCGATGTACCGTCGTTCAGTCACGGTGAAGTCCGCATTCAGTAAAGCCGTAGTGATCTGTCTTTTCCGCTGTTGGTAATTACCTTTTGAGAAAAGTGATATCCTCACTTCCTGTACATCAAAGCCGGGGCGGTTATCCGCATGGACTTCGAATATATCCGTTAGAGGGATAAAGACCATATATTCGTCAGGAGGTACACCGCTGAACACGCCGGTTTCGATAGGGATACCCAGCGGCATCAGGACTTCGTTTAAATCCGAAAGTAGGCTCATATCTTATTTACCTCCTCGTCCAGCTTTGCTTTCATTGCTTCGATGCAAGGCTTTCTACTGGTAGTTCTCGCTGGCTTTAAGAATGGCTTTGCCGGTTGCCCCGATTTTCCATATTCGATGATATTGGCTATCTTCGCATTACTACCTCCACCACGACGTGGCTCGGAAAAGCCGACTTTAACGTTGTGGTTGCCATTCCTATCCTGTAGAGCAGGTGAAAGTCCCAATGCTGCCACAAGCTGATTGGTGGACCGTGAAGGAAACTTTGTGTCACGACCGACCGCTGAATTGAGATTAGACTTTACCTTATCAAGTACAACCTCACCGCCAGCCTTAAGTACGCGAGGGATAATTTCATCAGTTTTATCGTTCAACCGTGAAACCTTTAGAAGAAAGTCCTCAGGCATTTTCATAGTTACTTTAGCCACTGGGCTTCACCTCCTTGGCGAGTACTTCAATGTACATCCCACGGCCTTTGACATCCTCCACAGAGGTAATTTCAAATCGTCCGTCTGCACAAACAATAAGCATTGCGGTTGTCACAGTAACGCCGGGAATACAGCGGAAACGGAAAAGGTCGGTGGCTTCCGAAAATGTGGCTCTGTTCGCCCATATTTCGGTGCCGTGCCGACCTTCCCGATATGCTTTGATGGAAGCAACAATATTGTCAATCTCAGTGCTGAAACCCTCCGAGTCTTTTACAGTTACTCTCTCAATAATATCTATAAAGGTGTTCATCTTTCCAAAGCTCATGTCACACCTTCCAATCCCGGTCGAGACGGAGCAGCAGGTTTACCGTTTTCCAAACCTGTTGACCTGCCTGCACACTATCGGCAAAGAAACCAGCCGTCGAGCCATCTCTGGACTCAAAGAAATGGCTCGACAGCATAATTACTGCCTGTTCCGTAGTAGGTGGCATTGGGTTTTCCGTGTAATGGCCTTCAGCGACATGTTGGTAGCTCTCCGCATAGGAGACAGCCGCTTTGATGTAATGTAGCAGAAGGCCATCATCTGCATCATGTGACAATATCAAGTTTGCTTTTACTTTTGGGAGAAGATTATCTGTTGTCATGCTGACTGCCTCCTTCCAGTGATTATTCGTCGGCCACCATCAAACCAGCCGCTTTTAGCTTTGCAAGCAGAGCATTAAAATCTGCGACAAGACCTGCTACATCGGTAGCAGTGCTATCTGCCTGATTCTCTGCAACGGGAAGCCCCGTTACCGAGGCCTCCTGTTTAATCTCTAACGTACCGCCGATGACGGTTTTGTCGCCACCTTGTTCGGTGTAATTTTTTGTGTTGTAGCTCATAATGCACCTCCGTTATGCCTTCTGCTGAAGAACCTTAATGGCTTCAGGCAGAATCAGCTTTCCATCTACACGCTGAGTAGCTACAAAGCCCACCTGACCGGTAACAGCATAGAGTTCATTAAGTCTCTTAAACACACGCCCTTGACGGTCAGCAACCCAGTAATAGCTGAAATCGCCGAATGCTATCGTCTTTGCTCCAGCTGCAATAGCAGGCACATAGGAAGATGTAAAAAGCGGACGGTTAAGAATAGTATCTGGAGTTCCAGCCTGTATAGATGGCTGCCATAGGTACTGACCTTGACCGTCTTTCAGCTTGCGAATTGCCTTAACTGTTGAGTCGTTCATCACAAAGACCGCCTTGTTACGATAAGGAGCATTCAGCGAATAGAACAGATCAAGCACTTCATCGAGAGTGATAGCTGTTGCACCTGCCGTGGTCACTCCAAGAAGGGCACCACCCGTTGCTGCAAGAATACCAGTCGGTTTGCCGGAGCCATCACCGATAAAGAAAGATTCCTCTTCCTTGTTGCCGATACGTCTTGCAAACTCCCTTGAAATATATGGTTCAAGTGGAAATACACTGTCGTTTAAAAGTTCCTCGGAAACCTTGATCATCGTCCCCAGTTTATATGCTCCGATAGACACCTGACCGAAACTGTCATCACTTTCAGGGATTGCGCCTTCCTCATCAACCCATGAAGCCGTACCTTTGGATGCTACGACAGGAATTTTCCTATCGCCGGAAGCGGTGGTGATGACATGTGCCAGCCTACGGAAGAGGTTCTCCTCCTCCAGAGCTTCAACAAGAGTACGTTCAAACTCATCGGGGACGAGGTAGCCACCTTCGGTGTCCGTACCAATCTTCAGAGCGTTTTTTACAACTGGGTCAAGACCTTCACCGGCACGTGTACGCATAGCATTCCAGAATGCTTTTCTGTATTCGTCGGTTGCTCTGCCAGTTTTGCCTTCCAGTTGGGGAGTGGCAGGCTTGCCTGTCAACGGATTAGCCATAGGAGCGTTAAGTTCCGCATCCAATAGGGCCTGTTTTTCCAAACGGTCGATTTCCTTACCAAGGGCAATTACATCGGCTTCCATTTTGTTATAGGTTGCCTCATCCTCGGCGGAAATCAAACCATCTGTGCCACGCTTGGTATCTAAGAACGCTTTGGTAGCGTCCCATGCTTTGGCGCGTTTCTCGCGCAGTTCTAAAATCTTGTTCATAATCTTTTCCTCCTATTAATGAATGATGTTGTTGAGCCGCTTTTCAAGTGAATCAGCGGATATACCTTTTTTGACAGGGGTTTTCTTGGGACATACTTTATCAAGTAACGAATTTGTGACTGCCCTACGGCTGAAAGCATAGGTGAAGCCATCTTGCTGACTGCGCTTTTTCTCATCCTCCAAAATGTCATCTGCAAAGCCGAGTTCAATTGCCTTATTAGCGTTCAGCCAGGTTTCTGCATCCATGAGGTGAGAAAGCTTTGTCCGTGATAAGCCTGTTTTGATTTCATAAGCATTGATGATGCTTTCCTTTACCTCTGAAAGCATAGCTATTGCTTTTTGCATCTCATCGCTGTCACCGATGGCTACAGTCAAGGGGTTATGAACCATCATCAGCGCGGTAGGTGCCATAAATACAGTTGTTCCTGCCATAGCGATTACGGAGGCGGCAGATGCTGCAATGCCGTCAATCTTAATGGTCACTTTTCCTTTGTAGTCCATGAGCATGGTGTAAATCTGGCTGGCTGCGATGCAATCACCACCCGGCGAATTCAGCCAAATAACAATGTCACCCTCACCGGCGAATAAATCAGATTTAAAAGCCTTAGGGGTGACATCGTCATCAAACCATGATTCCTCGGCAATCACGCCGTCGAGGTAGAGCGTTCGGGTACCGGATTTTTCATCCTTTACCCAGTTCCAAAATTTCTTCATTGGGTTTGCTCCAATCTTGTCGTATTTGCGAACGCACCAGCATCCTGTAATTTGGTCATTGCTCCATTAATGAGATAGAGATCACCACCAAGTTCCGCCGGTATTCGGTCAAGGTTCTCAAGCTCTCTGATGTCATTGGCACTCATCCAGCCGTTTTGTCTGGCGGTTGCGTAGCCATTCATACGGCTGACATAATCACCTCGAAGCAATCCATCCACATTGAATTTGATGAAAACAGTAGACTTTTCACTTGCCATAAGGAGAGAACGGTACATATTTTGTTCCCAGCGTACTACCCAAGGGTCGAGAGTGTATTTCACAAACTCTAAGGACTGCTGCTCAATATTTGAAAAGCTACTTTTTTCAAGGTCAGCCAGCATATGGGGAGGTACTCTAAAAATACGAGCGATTTCATTGATCTGAAATTTCCGTGTTTCAAGAAACTGCGCTTGCTCGGGAGGTATACCTATTTGCTGATATTTCATGCCTTCTTCCAGCACTGCCACCCTGTGGGAGTTTGTTGAACCTTGATAGGCAGCGTTCCAGCTGTCTTTTACCTTTTGTGGGTCCTTGATTGTTCCTGGATGCTCCAGCACACCACCGGGTGCTGCTCCATTAGCAAAGAACTTCGCTCCGTATTCTTCCGTAGCCATCGCCAATCCAATGGCATTTTTGGCCATAGCAATCGGTGAATATCCCACTAATCCATCAAAACCCAAGCCGGGGATATGAAGCACATCAGAGGGATCGAGATAGACCAGGCTGTCTTTTCCAAGAGTGGGTGCGTCATCTATGCTCCGCTGGTACAAATAAAAAAGCCGCCCGTTTTTATCGCGGTCGACTTTCACCTTATTTGGCATAAGCGGATAAAGAGCAATAACCTCACCACGTGCGTTCCTTATAATCTGTGCGTAAGCATTGCCCCATAATAAAAGATGACTCATCAGCGTTTCTCGGAACGTGAAGGAAGTCATCTCTGGGTTTGGCTCATCGTGGAGCAATCTATATAACGGATGCTGTAGATGTTTCTCTTTGCCACCGCTATCGTTGTATTTGTAGACATGAAGCGGAAGTCCGGCTAAGGTTTCGGCCAGGATTCTTACGCATGAATAGACCGCCGTCATCTGCATTGCCGTATGTTCATTGACAGGTTTTCCGGCAGTAGTTCCTCCGAAAAAGAAACTGTAACGGCTACCACTCAGAGTATCTTTAGGCTTATCACGAGCCTTAAAAATTCCTTGTAATATCCCCATTGACATCACTCTCCTTTGCTAAAAAATAAGCAGACCACGGTTGTCATAAACACTCTCGCCATTATCGTTTCCGCAACGAATCGCACGGTCGAGTGCCATGATGGTTGCCACGGCTCCATCGATTTTCTCAGTCGATTTTTCCTTGTCAGCCTTGATGTTTCCGGCAGGGTCGGTTCGGATAAATATGTTGTCCATCATCCACCTAAGGACCGGATGTCCGCCGTGAGCGATTTTCTGTTCCAAGGTCAGTTTCATCAGTTCTTTAGTCGGTGGAGACATATCTTTAAAGCCTTGACCGAACGGAACAACCGTAAAACCGAGGTTTTCAAGGTTCTGCGTCATTTGAACAGCGCCCCAGCGGTCAAAGGCAATTTCCCGGATGTTGTATTTCATGCCAAGGTCCTCGATAAAGGCTTCAATAAAACCGTAATGTACCACATTGCCCTCGGTGGTTAGAAGGAAGCCTTGTTTTTTCCATACATCGTAATTTACATGGTCACGCCGAACACGCAAGTCGATGTTATCCTCTGGTATCCAGAAGAATGGCATAACAGTGTATTTATCATCCTCATCCAAGGGTGGGAAGACCAGCACGAAAGCTGTGATATCAGTGGAAGAGGAGAGGTCAAGCCCACCATAGCAGACACGCCCTTGCAGAGCTTCCGGGTCAACGGCGAAAGCGCAGGCATCCCATTTGTCCATTGGCATCCAACGTACAGCCTGCTTAACCCATTGATTGAGCCGAAGCTGCCGGAAGCTGTTCTCCTCAGCCGGATTTTGCCTTGCCGATTCAAACGCTGCTTTGACTTTGTCCATGCTGACCGTAATGCCGAGGGAAGGATTTGCTTTCTTCCAGACCTTTGGATCTGTCCAATCGTCCTCAGGATCAGCCCCATATATAACAGGATAGAAGGTAGGATCGTTCTTTCTACCGTTCATGATATCCAGCGCTTTCTGGTGTACTTCCCAGCAGATGCTGTTCTGGTTATCTCCGGCAGTGGTTATAAGGAAATACAGAGGCTGCATACGGGCATCACCGCTACCCTTAGTCATAACATCAAAGAGTTTTCTGTTTGGCTGCGTGTGCAGCTCGTCAAACACCACGCCGTGGGTGTTGAAGCCATGCTTGTTTCCGACATCGGCTGAAAGTACTTGATAAATACTGCCTGTCGGCTGATAGATGAGCCGCTTCATGGAGTCCAGGATTTTCACTCGCTTGGACAGAGCAGGACACATTCGCACCATATCCGCCGCAACGTTGAAAACGATAGATGCTTGGTTACGGTCGGCAGCACAACCGTAAACTTCGGCACGTTCCTCGTTATCTCCACAGGTGAGCAACAGGGCAACAGCCGCTGCAAGCTCACTTTTTCCCATTTTCTTAGGTATTTCTACATAAGCAGTATTGAACTGCCGATAGCCGTTCGGCTTCAGAATTCCGAATACATCGCGGATTATTCGCTCTTGCCAGTCGATTAGTTCAAAAGGCTTACCCGCCCATGTGCC
>JGI24712J26585_10001422_pt1 | contig 20424 bp, 19 predicted proteins | sample BioPla3DNA2_FD_26585 | JGI IMG/M metagenome (IMG submission 26585) | reverse complement strand
GTCAAAATCCATTCCGCGGTTTATGCGACAAGCCCCTCCAATGCCGGGCGCGTTTTGGAGAACTTTATAACCGGTGAACCGGAAACCCAAACCGGCGAGGTTATGGATATTGACGAAGAGGCGTTTCGGGACGGAAGGCTTTCCGCCAAACTGTACGGCCTGATGACCGTGCTGGTGGAACCGCGGCTCATGCAGTCATCCAAAGACACCTCGGCCGCATCCGACGATTCCGCACTGGAAGGTATGGCGCAGTATGTAGTAGAGGAAATGACCGAAGACACAGCGTATATTGTAGGCTCCGGATCGACCACGCGCGCTGTCATGCGTGAAATGAATCTGGAGGGCACTCTGCTGGGGCAGGATGTCGTCATCAACAAAGAAATTGTCGTAAAAGNCGCCACCGAACAGCAGATCCTGGAGGCGATCCAAGGCAAAGACGCAAAAATTATCATCTCGCCCATCGGCGGGCAGGGCTATCTGTTCGGAAGAGGCAATCAGCAGATTTCCCCTGCGGTGATCCGACAGGTCGGAAAAAAGAATATCACCGTGATATCCACACCGCAAAAGCTGAAAGGCCTGGCGGACAAACCGCTTCTGGCCGACACCGGCGACGAGGCATTGGACAAGGAGCTGGAGGGCTATTTCAAAGTGGTGGTCGCCTATGGCGAAATGCATATGAAACGCTGCGGCTACGAAGAAGACTAAGGACAAAAACGCGGCCAATGCTTGACATTGACGGCTTTTATTACTATACTTGTAAGAGTGTTTTGACGGCCCCGGAACCCGATAACACAACAATCCCAATACTATAAATGCGCGGAGGACATCATGAAAAGCTATACTGCGCGGGCAAAAGACATTACCCGCAACTGGCTCCTCATCGATGCCGAAGGCAAATCACTCGGTCGGGTGGCTACGGAAGTCGCAACCTTGTTGCGGGGCAAGCATAAACCCATTTTTACTCCTACTATCGACACGGGCGATTATGTCATCGTCATCAATGCGGACAAAGTAAAACTCACAGGCAATAAAAGAGAACAAAAGATGCATCGCTATCACACACGCTATCCGGGCGGACTGAAGTCCATCCCGTATACCCGTATGATGGATGAAAAACCGGAAAGAGTCATGGAGCTCGCCGTGAAAGGCATGCTGCCCAAAGGACCTCTGGGACGTCAGATGGCGAAAAAACTGCGTGTGTATCGCGGCGAAGAGCACGGACACGACGCACAGCAACCCGTATTGCACGAATTTTAGGAGGAAGCATGGCACAAGCTTATATAGGTACCGGACGCCGCAAGACGTCTGTCGCGCGCGTGCGACTCGTGAACGGAACCGGTAAATTCACCATCAATAATAAAGACATCAGCGAATACTTCGACTTCGACACGCTTCGTACGATTGCAAAAGCGCCTCTCATTCACACCGAACAGGAAGGCAAATTTGACGTGTATGTAAACGTAAAAGGCGGAGGAACCACAGGACAAGCCGGCGCGATCCGTCACGGCATTGCCCGCGCGTTGCTTCAGTTTGACGAAGAAATGCGTCCTTCGCTGAAACGCGAAGGATTCCTGACACGCGACTCGCGTAAAGTCGAAAGAAAGAAATACGGCCTCAAAAAAGCACGTAAGAGCCCGCAATTCAGCAAACGTTAATCCGTTTACCAAACTGCCGCAAGGCAGTTTTTTTGTGGAAAGAAGGAGCCTGCGGCGCACATATCATGGCATCCTGCGGGATTCTGTGATACGATATTTTCCGAAGGGGTGATTCATTTGAAAAACAGAAAACTTCTCATGATACCCGGGCCGACACCGGTTGTGGATTCCATACGAACAGAAATGGGACGCGACACAATTGCTTTTGGTGATCCGGATTTTGTAAAAGACTATAAAGAAGTCATAGATGATCTGCAAAGCCTGTTCTCCTGCGACGGAAAGACCTTCGTCGTAGCGGGAACGGGTACCTTGGCTATGGAAACCGCGATTGCCAATTCATTGCAAAAAGGCGACAAAATGCTATTGGTTTCCAACGGATTCTTTGGCGATCGCTTTATTCAGATTGCAGAGCGAAAAGGGATTAAAGTGGAGCTTTTGCAGGCGGAATGGGGCGATGCGGTAACGCCTGTGCAAATCGGGAAAAAACTGGATGAAGGCGGCTTCAAAGCCGTTACCGTGACCCATGTGGACACCTCCACCGGGGTGATTGCACCGGTGAAAGAGATCGGCGAGGTCGTAAGTAAATATGACGATGTGCTCTATATTGTCGACGGGGTGTGCTCGGTCGGCGGAGAAGCTGTGGATTTAAAAAACTGCCATATAAACGTGCTGTTTACCGGATCCCAGAAGGCGTTCGGCGTTGCACCGGGGCTGTTTATGCTCTGGGCGGATGAAAAGGCACTGGCACGCAGAAAATCGCTCGGAACCATACCCGAATACTACTGCGACTATGAAAACTGGATCCCCATCATGGACGATCCCTCCAAGTATTTTGCCACTCCGGCGGTGAATCTAGTGTGGGCACTGAAAGAATCGGTCCGGATTATGAAAGAAGAGGGAATGGACGCCCGCTATGCGCGCCATATCCGCACAGCCAAAGCCATGCAAAAAGCATTTGAAGCCATAGGCTTCACGATACTGGCCAAAGAAGAAGTGCGGGCGCATACGCTTTCGAATCTTTTGTATCCCGCAGGGATCGACGATGCAGCGTATCGCACAGAACTCGCCAAACAGGGCGTGCAGGCGGCCGGGGGCGTGGGGAAATACGCCGGTAGAATGCTCCGTATCGGCCATATGGGAAATATCGACCTCCACACCTGCACAGCTACCATTTCCGCCATGGAACGCGCACTGCGTGCCCTGGGACAGGACCTGCAGCCCGGTAGCGGTACCGGTGCCTTTGCAAAAGAATGGGACGCACAGTAGAATACAAAAAATCCGGGATCGGACCGATCCCGGATTTGGTGGGCAGTACTGGACTCGAACCAGCGACCTCTTCGATGTGAGCGAAGCGCTCTACCGACTGAGCTAACTCCCCGTGTTCCCTTATTATAGCACTCCCGTGCAGGTATTGTGAAGTTGTGTTAAGAAAAAATCGGGGCACGGATACAGTTCGTACCGCCGGTGTTTTTCTATTATGCGCTTCGTTCCGGACCCTATTATTCCAAGGAGGAAATACGATGAAACGATGGATCCTGCCCATACTTCTGCTGCTTTTGTTATGCACCGCCTGCGGCGGCAGCAGCTTAGCCGACGGTTTTGATGAAGAAGAAGTCTATGCCAAAGCGGAAGAGGTGCTTTCTTATCTGCATGCAAAAGACACCGCCTCCATTCATTCCATCAGCACGGTAATGCTGAAAGAAGGACTGCCCGAAGAGACGATGGAGAAGGTCTATGCCATCATAGAGGAAGCCGGCGCGTATGATGCAATCGAAGAGAAGAGCATTGGCGGCACGACCAATAAAGACAGCAAAGAAGAATTTGCCGTTGTCGTTATGCAAGCAAAGTATGAGCTGAAGAATATTACCTACACGCTCAGTTTCACCAAACAGATGAAACTGGCCGGTTTATTCCTGAAGTAAAGCCCGGGTTAAACCGAAATAAATTTCATTTGCGAAAGCGGCCTGTCTATGCTAAAATAGATAAGCACGCGGGGAGTTAGCTCAGTTGGTAGAGCGCTACGTTGACATCGTAGAGGTCGCTGGTTCGAGCCCAGTACTGCCCACCAAAACGCCGGGAGAAAAACCTCCGGGCGTTTTTTTGATGAGCAACAACGGAGCCGGGCTGGGATGATCCGAAACAAAACACAAGAGGGTAAACGTTGCTATATCAACGCTTACCCTCTTATTTACAGGTATATGGTGGAGGCGGCGGGTGTCGAACCCGCGTCCGAAAATGCATTCATAGAAGCTTCTCCGAGTGCATTCCGTTTTTTAGATTCCGCGAACGCGCTTCAACGGAAAGAATCGCGTGCGCGTAGCTTCATCGAGTACGAGCGGGCGTACAAAGCTTGACGCCGGCAAGTTGCCCGTATATCAGTTTGATGCCCCGGCTTACCCTACGGGAAAGTAAGCGGAGACAGCGGCATTACGCCGCGAATGCGAAGTTGTTATCTTCTGCGTTTAATTTTTGGTTCCACTTTTAACGTAGTTTGGAGACTACGACTCGCTACTTCTGCTGCAACATCCCCGTCGAAACCAGATTCGCCCCCATACAGGTATATTATAACATATTCTGCTGTAGATTTACAGCTTTCGCAGAGGGCAGGCCTTTCGGTTTTGTTTTTTACACAGGTCCCATATAATAACCGGAGGGGGTGAATGGTATGCGGGATAATATCCGGATGGTAGCGGCACAGTTACTGATCGGTGTGGGCTTATTTGTTGTTTTCGGAATAACGGCCGATCCGTTGCCGGAAAATGCCATCCCTTTGTTTTTATTGTTTCTTGTCCTGATGCATCTGGTGTCTTATTATGACGGAGCGCGCCCGGTCCGGTTTCTGCTTAGGATGGGTTCGTGCATTCTGCTGTTTGTCCTGGCTGCGTCAAACCCCGCTATGTTTCCGGCTTTGGCCGCATTCTGGCTGTTTGCCATTATGCAGAAGGATACCTATCCAAGTGTGGGTTTGTTTGTCCTGCTGTTTGCTGTTTTCTTTTCCGTGTTAGCCGTGCGCGCTTATCTGCGCCCGTCTGTGACAGAGCTGATCCTTTTGCTGCTCGCATCCGCACTGATGCTGGCCCTGCGCATAACGCGGGACAAGAACCGCCAATTGGACGAACGGATCTTGTCGTTGACGCAAAGTACACGCAATATGGAACTGGAACAAAAAAGAACACAGACGCATATAGAACAGCTGCGGGAGCTGTATACCCTGGAAGAACGCAATCGGATCTCCCGCGACCTGCACGACTCGGTCGGACACACGCTGTCGGCCATACGGATCCAATTGGAAGCGATCGCGCAGATTGCACAAACCGATGCCGACCGGGCGGCCGAGATGGCAAGAAAACTGGCCGTGTTTTCGGAAGAGGGACTGCAACGGCTCCGTACATTGTTACACGAAATGAAACCGCCTCGCTATTCCGATCAGGCATTGACGATGCATCTGATGCAGATTGCCGAAGACTTTGCCAATTTCAGCGGCATGCAGGTGAAAGTGACGGCCTCGCAGTATATGTACCGGACCACTGCCGCAACGGATCAGCTCTTACGCTATGCCATGCAGGAGTTTTTATCCAATGCCAGCCGGCACGGGAAGGCAAGCCAGGTGAATCTGCATTTGCAGTATGCGCACAACGGTCTTGTGTTCACCATGAAGGACAATGGGGTCGGGAGTGCCGGTTTCAAAAAGAATATCGGAATCAAAGGAATTGAAGAGCGCACGCGCGCCGAAGGCGGCACGGTCGACATCCGGACGGCACCCGGCGCGGGCTTTACCATACAAATCAGTTTACCGAGAGGAGATACCCCATGATCCGAATCGTAATTGCCGACGATGAAGCCCTGATCCGCGAAGGGCTGGAAATTATTTTGGGCGCACAGGAAGACTTCACGGTCACCGCACTGGCGGCAAACGGAGAAGAAGCCGCCCGCATGGCGGAAGAAACCGAAGCCGATCTGGTCCTGATGGATATCCGCATGCCGGAATACGACGGTATCTACGGCACCAAACAGATAAAAAACCAATTCGGTGATACGGTAAAAGTGCTGATACTGACCACCTTTCAGGACACCGAATACATCCGGGACGCCTTAAAAGAAGGCGCCTCCGGCTATCTTTTGAAAGACAGTTCCTATGATCGGATCGCCGACGGGATTCGTTCGGCGGTTGCCGGCAACACCGTGTTTCATCCCAATGTCGTGCAACGCATGATTGCCGATCAAGCCGCACCGGCGCCGGTATTTGACGAAGAAGCGCATGATCTGACACCCAGAGAGATCGAGCTCATTTTGCTGGTGGCGGAAGGTAAAACAAATCAGGAAATCGCCAATACGCTCTATCTTTCCATCGGGACGGTAAAAAACGCCATTTCCGTCATACTGCACAAACTGACCCTGAGAGACCGCACCCAACTCGCCATCTTCGCGTATCAGAACGGTTTAATGTAGAAGGACGGTTTGTTTTCCCTTGACCGGCACGATCTTTGTGCCGGTTTATTACTAAAGTCATGTCGGCTTTGTGACCCGGGGCAATGGCCCCGGGTGATGTATGTTTATATACTATAGTTACAAAGAAAGGGGGCGGAAACATGGATGGCATCTTAGTGAAAGACATTACCAAACGATACGGGGACAAAACCGTACTCAATAATATTTCCTTTCATATCAACCGCGGAGAAATCTTAGGTCTGATCGGTCCGAACGGGGCAGGAAAAACCACGCTGATCAAAATCATGACCGGGCTTGTCAAGCAGGACCGGGGGGAGGTTTTGATCGAAGGAATGGGATACGGCAAAAATGCCATTGCGATCAAGGAAAAATTAGGCGTTGTACCGCAGGAGATCGCGCTATTGGATACGGTGTCCGGACGAAACAATCTGGAGTATTTTGCCCGTCTGTACGGTTTGACCGGCAAAACGCTGAAGCAAAAGGTGGATGAAGTTCTGGAACTGACCGGGCTGACCGAACATCAGAAGAAAAAGGTCAAAACCTATTCCGGCGGTATGAAGCGAAGGCTGAATCTGGCTGCGGCGATTATGCATAGGCCCGAGTATCTGATTCTGGATGAACCGACCGTCGGGGTCGACCCGCAGTCCCGCAATGCGATTTTCAACTATGTGAAAAACATGAATCGGGAAGGCACCACCGTTTTATACACTTCGCATTATATGGAAGAAGTCGAGGCCTTGTGTGACAATATATTTATTCTAGATCTCGGAAAAGAAGTGGCATACGGGAGCAAAGAGAATCTGCGGAGAATGCTGGGAGAAAACTCCACGGTGTCGGTGGAAACCGAAGAAAACACCGCCGCTCTGATCCCCGTTTTGCAAAATCTGCCGGGGGTAGAATCGATCAGCGAAAAAGCGGATTCACTGGAACTGTTAACCAATACGCAGGAATTTCATCTGAGTCAGCTGATTCATACGATCGAAAACGAAAACCAGGTGATTATGAATATCCGCGTGCAGGAACCCAGCCTGGAAGAAGTATTCCTGACGCTTACCGGCAAAACGCTCCGCGATTAGGAGGTTGCCATGATACTTGCCCATTTGAAACTGACCCTGCAGTCATTGGCCAAAAACTTTTTTCTTACGATGTTTATGATGGTGCTGTTTCCGATTGTCATGGTGCATACCATGTCTTTTTTCAACGCGGATATGTACGATCAAAAAACCCAAGACATGCACATTCCGGTTCGCATTGTCGATCAGGACCAAACCGATGTTTCGGATCTGATCCGGCAAACGCTGCAAACACAGGAATTGCAGGACGTCGTTATCTTTTCGGACGAACCGGACTACACGATTACAATCCCCGCAGGCTATAAACAAGCGTTGCAAGAAAATCGTCCGGCTGAAGTGGCAATCGATGGCGTTGTGGATTCGTCCTCGTACAAAGCGCAAATACTGGCTGCCGTTGTTGACAGTATAGGCAGCGCACATCAGACCAATCTGCGCGTACAGAATGCCCTGCACGACATTACGCTTATGCCGGGCGATACCCTGCGGTTGCAAAATGCNATGACTGCCGTGCAGACACAAAACGCTGTCGAACCGATCCGCTACGAACCGGCGGTGCGCATTACNGCGATAGAAAACTTCAGCCTGCAGTATCTGCAGATCATTTTTATTATGTTTCTGACTTCATATGCAACGGNTTCGAAACAGCAAAATGAAACCACCGATCTGAATATGCGCCTGGAGTCTGTGCCGGTCAGTGCGCTCCTGCTGCAAATATCGGAAATACTTGCCGCAGCGTTACAGATTTTCCTGTTCGGCATTTTCTATATCCTGATCAACCGCGTCTTCGGTTGGGGTTTTACGGGAAATATGCTCTTGTATATGATCGCCCTGTTCTTTGCCTCGCTGTTTGTGGCCGCTTTTTCCATGGCATTTGCTGCTGTGATACCGCCCAGATTTGCTTCAGCCGCAGGTGCTGTCCTGATGATCTTCTTCATGTTCTTCGGCGGAATGATCGGGCCGGCAAGCATGTTTCAGGGCACCCCGCTGGATGTTTTGTCGACACTGGATGTTTCCACGATACTGATCGGACCGTTTCGTGACGTAAACTTAGGCATCTTTACGATGCATTCCCTGCTGTTTTTTGTCATGGGCACCCTCATCGGCATCGCCGTAACCGCCGGTGTGGAACGCTTGAAGAAAGGAGTGGCATAATGCGATTACTCCGACTGATCTGGGCCAATTGCCGCAGACTTCTTGCCCAACCCGTCACAATTGTTTTTCTGATCGCTTTGCCCGTCGGGATCCTGTTGTTTCAAAACATGTTAATGACCGGCTCCGGTGCCGCCGGCAGCGGAATACTGCTTCACAATCAGGACCGCGGCGGGTATGCACAAAGTGTGATCGAACGCTCCGAACTGTCATTTGATACGGTACAGGACACACAGAACCCCTTTGCACAGTTGGAGAACTATTCGGCCGATCTGCTTTATGTTTTTCCGGAAGACTTCAGCGAAAAAATGGAAGCGGGGAAAGTGCCTGTGGTAGAACGCTATGCCCGCGACGACACGGCCCTGTTTGCCAATTACGACGCGCTTCTTGAACAGGGCATCAAAGAAGAATTTCTGGCAACGACGTTTCAACGCACCGGCATTATGACCGCAGAAGAATTTCTGCACGAGAGCACCGTGCAGACCAAAGTCAGCATTGCCGACTATGAAGTCAGCTTTGTATATGTCTTTACTATGCTGATGATTGTATACTTCATTATGCTGTTTTCTTCTTCCACCGGGACCGATCTTCTGGAACTGCGTGAACAAAAAGTCACATCCCGCATGTTTGTCACACCCAATCACAGCTTCGAGATCATGGTGGCGCTGGCACTCGGGTATTTTCTGCTTACCTTTATCAGCTACAGTGTGGTGGTTACCGTGGCCCGTTTCGTGTTCGACATGAAGGAATTCCCCCTGGGAATGACACTCTTGATCGTCGGGCTGATGAGTCTGTTTTCTTTGTCCCTGTCCCTTTTTACGGCAAAGATCACAAAAAACAGAACGGTGATACAACTGATTCCCACCCTCTACGGCATACTGGGGTTTTTTACGACCATTTACGGTCTGTTGGAACGAACCGACAGCGGTATCATTGCCAAAGCGGCCTATGCCACGCCGATCTATTGGGTAAAAGAAATGATCATCAATGGCGATATACTGAAAAACACAAGCATCATTTTACTCATGAGTCTGGTTCTTCTCACAGCCGGCAGCTACAATCTGCGTGCCTTTGTGGAAGATTAGCGCTCTGTGGTTTTATTGGGAGCAGCCCCTGCCGGCTGCTCTTTTTTTGCGAGCATAAAGGAAACTTGACATTCTGTTGGGAAATGCTATGATGTATGTAAAGGAAGCTTTACAAAGGGGTGATCCTGTGGAGAACATGGTAGAGCGGCTCCGCAAAGAGCGGGGACTGAAACAGGAAGAACTGGCGAAGAAGATCCGCGTCAGCAGGCAGACGGTGAGCGCGATTGAAAACGGTAAATACAATCCCTCGCTGGAACTGGCGTTTACGATTTCGAAATTTTTTGGCAAGCGGATTGAAGAAATCTTTTTTCCGGAGGGGAGAGTAAAATGAAAAAAACCGATGGGTCGAGGGAATCCTGATGATTGGTTTGGGGGGCATCGCGCTGTTTTACAGTATGCAGACGGATCGACCGGTACGAAGTATGTTGTTTGGGCTGGCTTTTTCATGGAATCTTATCGGAATCTATCAGATTGCCCGCGCTGTGTACGGGTCGTTACCCCGACACAGAGAGAAAGTGAAAGAAAAAGCTGAATGGGAAGAAATCGAAAAGGAAGACGAGCGCAATCGGATGATCGCGCTCCGGGCGGGAAACGCGGCCTATATCGCCACGCTTTTTATCGTCGGACTGGCTTTCCTCCTCTCCGTGATTATCACGACCGGTCGGCCGGAGTATGATCCCGCGTCCTATATTTTAAGCGCGATCTGGATTCTCGTTTACGCGTCCCGTTGGATAGCGGAATTTATTTTAAAACGAGTGTAAAACGAGCGGCGAGACAGTCACCAATATCTACTTTTCCTCCGCCCCGGACCAGATCTCCACCTTGACTCCGTTCGGCGTGACAAGTCCGGCGAAACGCTGGATATCCGAGTTTCGCCGTATTTCGTAGGCTGCATTTCTTTCGCTGAGCGATTGCAGGACCGAATCCAGTTCGTCCGTAAACCATTGGATGCGGATTTCTTCGGGCGCGTTCGCGTCTCTTTGTTTGAATGAAAAGGTGGAACCGTCTTCGTTTTGAACAATCGCGTAGTCTTCGCTCAGACTCAGGAATTCCGCCCCGAAGACCTGCGTCCAGAATCCGACCTCCGCCGGGAAATTTTTCACCGGGTATTCCACGGTAAAATACAGGGGGAAATCTTTCCAGGCATGGAACGGAAGGGGCGTCCGATCCGAAATCCCTTCCCGTATTCTTTTCAAACCGATGGTTGCGTAATCCATTGCCGCACCTCCCGGCCAATTTATACCCCGCGGCACCCGATTTATTAAGGGTATAAAGATATAGACGGTTTCGGCAGTTCGTATGCCGGCCTAAAAAAGAGAACGCAGGACAGATGCCGTGGAACGTTTCTTGTCTTCGTTTCGGTAAAAGACACAGAATCGGGTGCCGGTTTGTGCGAACCCTCTGCCCGGAAGGCTGATTTGGCGCAAAGTTCGCCGACTCATGATATAATCAATGCGAGTTTCTTTAGCGAAACGGGTAACTATATGTATAGATAAAATAAATTTGAATGTACTTAGGAGGTTTCCGATGCAATTAGATATCGATTATTTTTATCCGAAGGAGGGCGACTACTGGGCGAATCTGTTCCACGAAGGAACGTTTTATGAGGCCTACGATTTTCTGGGTGCCCATTTTATCGAAGAAGACGGAGAAGAGTGGGTGCGCTTTGCCGTATGGGCACCGCGCGCACAGTATGTAAACCTGATCGGGGATTTTAACGACTGGAACGAATACGACCTGCCTTTGCACCGTATTCACGAAAGCGGGATCTGGCATATTGCGATCAAAAACTGCAAGCAGTTCGATTCGTATAAATATCGCATCGTGGGGCCTTCGGGTGAAATCCGTTACAAGGCGGATCCCTTTGCCTTTCATGCGGAAACCCGCCCCAATACGGCATCCAAAGTGTATGCACTGGACGGATACGAATGGAAAGATACGCGCTGGCAGAAACAGAAAGAAAAAACGGACAGCTATGTTTCGCCGATGTCTATCTATGAGCTGAATCTGCTCAGCTGGCGCCGGGGCGAAAACAATGAAATTCTGAATTACCGCCAGATCGCCGATGAACTGGTGGAATATCTGCGCGAATTAAAATATACCCATGTGGAACTCATGCCGATCACGGAATTCCCCTATGACGGTTCGTGGGGCTATCAGGNAACCGGATACTATGCGGCTACTTCGCGCTTCGGGGAACCCAAAGACTTCATGTATTTTGTCGACACCCTGCATCAGGCGAATATCGGGGTCATTTTAGACTGGGTACCGGTGCATTTTTGCAAAGACGATCACGGCCTGGCCCGTTTTGACGGTACGGACTGTTTTGAATGGTTTGAACCGTACAAGGCGGAAAACAATCAGTGGGATACGCTCAACTTTGACTACTCCAAACCGGAAGTCATCAGCTTTTTGATTTCCAATGCGATTTACTGGCAAAAAATGTTTCATATCGACGGCCTGCGTGTCGATGCGGTCGCGTATATGCTGTATCTGGACTTTACCGGAAAAGACATTAAAAACTATCAGGGCGGCCGGGAAAACCTGGACGCGATCAACTTCCTGCGCAAACTCAATGAAATAGTCTTCCGCTATTTCCCCAACAGCATTATGGTCGCGGAAGAATCCACCGCCTGGCCCCTGGTTACCGCGCCGACAGACACCGGCGGCCTGGGTTTCAACTACAAGTGGAATATGGGTTGGATGCACGATATTCTGGAATACATGAGCATGGATCCGATCATGCGCCGGGATCATCAGAATCTGTTGACCTTTACGATCACGTACTGCTTCAGCGAGAATTATATCCTCCCCTTGAGCCACGACGAAGTGGTGCATATGAAAAAGTCGCTGCTGGATAAGATGCCGGGCAATTACGAGCAGAAGTTTGCCAATCTGCGGCTTCTGTATGCGTATATGTATGCGCATCCGGGCAAGAAGCTCTTGTTTATGGGCGGCGAATTCGGGCAGTTTGCCGAATGGAACGAATGGCAGTCCCTGGACTGGCATCTATTGGAATACGAATTGCACGGCAAAATGAAAGACTATATGACCGAACTGAATCAACTCTATCGCAAAACGCCGGAACTGTACGAGGAAGACACCTCCTACGCGGGCTATGAATGGGTGGAACACGAGAATCACAAAGAGAGCATTATCGCCTTTAACCGTCTGGATTCCGACGGAAACCGGCTCCTGTGTATCTTCAACTTCACCCCGGTGGAACGACCCGTGTATCCTTTCGGCGTCGACGAATTAGGCAATTACTCCATTGTATTGAATACCGACATTCACAAATGGGGTGGCGATACGCAACGTAACAAGTACTACCGTGCCAAAGAAGTGCCGCACAACGGGAAACCCTACTCCATTGAAGTAGATATTCCCCCGCTGGGCGCTTTGTATATCCGGCTGAAAACAAAGAAAAAGACCGCAGCCAAAAAACCGGCACGAAAAAAGAAACAGGACAAGTAAGAACTCAGGGAGGTGCAGGATGAAAACAGGAAAAACAGTAGCCATGCTCCTGGCCGGCGGTCAGGGGTCCCGACTGAAAGCGTTAACCAGAAAAGTTGCCAAGCCCGCTGTGCCGTTCGGCGGAAAATATCGGATTATCGACTTCGCGGTAAGTAACTGCGCCAATTCCAATATTCGCGACTTAGGGATACTCACCCAGTACAAACCCTTGCTGCTCAACGAGCATCTGGGGATTGGGGCTGCGTGGGACTACGACAAGAACAAAGGCGGCCTGCGCGTGCTTTCACCGTTTACCGGAGAAGAAGGCGGCCGCTGGTTTACCGGAACCGCCAACGCAATTTTTGAAAACATCGACTTTTTGGATGAAGTGAATCCGGAATATGTGCTCATCTTGTCGGGCGACCATATCTACAAGATGAATTATGATCACATGCTGGATTATCACCGCGAAAAAGGGGCCGACTGTACAATTGCCGTTATAGAGGTCGAATGGGAAGACGCCTCCCGTTTCGGCATACTGAACACCGATGAAAACGATCAGGTGGTGGAGTTTGACGAAAAGCCCGCGGAGCCGAAAAACAATCTGGCTTCGATGGGGATCTACATGTTTACCTGGAAAGAGCTGCGCGAGGCGCTTTATAAAGATGAGAAAAACCCCGATTCCGATAACGACTTCGGGAAGAACGTGTTGCCCATGATGCTCGATGACGGGAAGAAGATGTTTGCCTACCGCTTCTCCGGCTATTGGAAAGACGTCGGAACCGTGCGGAGCTATTGGGAGTCGAATATGGACCTGTTAGACCCCAACAATACGCTGCAGATCTATGACGATCACTGGCGTATTTACACCAAGTCCAAAAACCTGCCGCCACAGTATCTGGCGGAAGGCTCCACTGTGCGGCATTCCATGGTCAATGAGGGATGCGTCATATCGGGCACGGTAGAAAACAGCATCCTGTTTTCTTCGGTGATTGTGGAAGAAGGCGCCGTGGTCAAAAACTCCATTATCCTGTCGGATTGTGTGATAAAATCCGGCGCGAAGCTCAACCGGGCCATTACACTTGAAGGTCTGGTGGTTGACGGCACAACGGAGATCGGCCAGGATGAAGATGACGACTGCGTGTATCTCATGCATGAAGACGGCGTAACGAAAGAGTAGGGGATATTATGGAAAATATTATCGGTCTGATCACATACGGACGCGGAGACTTCGGCGTACTTGCCGCCCATCGGCCTGCGTATATGCTGCCGTTCGGCTGCCGGTACCGCCTGATCGACTTTGCGCTCTCCACCTTCTCCAACAACGATATCGACAATGTGGCGCTGTATGCGGGGTCCATGCTCCGTTCCACCATCGATCATATCGGAAACGGCAAGCCCTGGGACCTGAACCGCCGTTTTGGCGGCCTGTCTATCTTCCCGGAAGTATACAGCAGCAAATACAACCGTTCCGACGAACTGGTCAATATTTATGAATCACTCGGCTTTTATGAAAGCGCCGTAGAAGAGCAGATCTTCTTTATGGACCCGATGACCATTACCAAGATCGATGTGCGGGAAGTGTATCGACAGCATCTGACAGAAGATGCGGACATGACCCTCATCTACAAAACCGTCGACGACAAAGAAGGCCGCTATCTCAATTACGACAAAATGACCTTAAACGATGACGGTACGGTTAAAAACATTGGTGTCAACTTAGGTACACAGGATGTGTTCAATCTCTATCTGGGGATGGGCTTTATTAAAAAGAGCGTATTTCTGGACCTGATCAAAAACGCATTGGAAAACGATGATTCCTATTCTTTGAAAGGGGCCATGCTGAAAGAAAAAGGACGCTACAAGATCCGCACCTTCGGCTACAACGGACGCGTAGCCGTAATCCGCGATGTGAACAGCTATGTGGATGCGAATATGAGTCTTCTGGACCGCGACGGTTTCAACGAGATGTTCCACGTCAACGGAACGATCCTCACCAAAAGCAAAGACGAACCGTCCACCATTTATCACAAAAACGCCCGTGTGGAACACTCCTTATTGGCAAACGGCTGCATTATCGACGGAACCATTACCGGATCCATTATTTTCCGGGGGGTTGAAATCGGAAAGAATGCCATTATCAAAAACAGCATTATCATGGAGGGTGCCATCATTGAAGACGATGCCGTCATCATCAACTGCGTGATCGACAAAGGAACCATTGTAAAAGAAGGCGTTTCTTTGGTAGGCTCCCCGACCAATCCCTACACCATCGGCAAAAAACAAGTGATTAAGAGGTAAATATGAAAGTACTATATGTATCCTCCGAGGCGCTCCCGTTTGTGAAAACGGGAGGCCTGGCGGATGTGGCCGGTTCGCTGCCCAAGGAACTGCTGGCGGACGGGGTGGATATCCGTATGGTTCTGCCCCTGTACGGGCAGATGAAAGAAGAATATCGCAGCCGGCTGGAATACGAAGGCTATCTGTATGTCGACCTGGACTGGAGACATCAGTATTGCGGTATTTTCTCCCTGATCGAAGAAGGAGTAAAGGTCTATTTTCTGGACAATCAGTTCTACTTCCACCGCGGACAGCTCTACGGGGAAGGAGACGATGCGGAACGCTTCCTGTTCTTTTCCAAGGCGGTTGCCCAGCTTCCCAAACTGATCGGTTTCAAGCCCGATATCATTCATACCAATGACTGGCACAGCGGTATGGTGAATCTGTATGTACAGGATTTTCGGCGGGGGGACACCTATTATCAGTCCATCCGCACGGTGTTTACCATACACAATCTGAAATATCAGGGCGTATTTCCTGCAGAAGTCATGCAATTGGCCGGCCTGTCTCCGTTTTATTACAATGAAGACGCCATCAAATTCCATGACGCGATCAATTTCATGAAAGCGGGCATCGTCTTTGCAGACTATGTTACAACGGTCAGCAAGTCCTATTCGCAGGAGATTCAGGACCCCTATTACGGAGAAGGGCTGGACGGTTTGCTCCGGCAATACAATTACAAGCTCACAGGGATAACCAACGGGATTGACTACGATGTATGGAATCCCGAAACCGATTCCCTCCTTGTGGCGAATTACAACGAAACGTCCCTGGAGAAGAAAGCGGAAAACAAAAAAACGGTGCAGGAAATGTACGGTCTTCCTATCAAACCGGAAACGCCGATGATCAGCATCGTAAGCCGTTTGGTGGAAGCCAAGGGGCTGGATCTTATTACCTATATTCTGGATCAGCTGCTGCAGGATGATCTGCAGATTGTCATCCTGGGTACCGGGGAAGCCCGCTATGAACAGCCTTTCCATTATTTTGCGTGGCGGTATCCGGACAAATTCTCCTTCCGCAATTACTACAGCGAACAGGAGGCGCATCTGATCTATGCGGCGTCGGATCTGTATCTGATGCCGTCCATCTATGAAGCCTGCGGTATTTCGCAAATGATCTCCATGCGCTACGGAACGCTGCCCATCGTACGCGAAACGGGCGGGCTCCGCGATACGGTGCTCTCATACAACGAATTTACCGGTGAAGGAACCGGGTTTTCGTTTTTGAATATCAACGCACACGATCTGTTGCACACCATACGGCGCGCACTGTACTATTACAGCCAGCCCGATGTGTTTGCGCATATCCAGAAAAACGCCATGCGCACCGACAACAGCTGGGCGCGTTCCGGCCGGATGTATCGGGATATTTATGAATCGATCCGCGTCAAATAAAACCGTGCCGCCCATGCCGGAAGCGTTTGCGTCCGACATGGCGGCACGCCGTTTTCACAAGAGAATCCCCGAACTGACCCACTACCAAAAATACGAAATCCTCTCGGAATATATGCAAATGAAAATGGGCGAGGCGTGGCAGCAAAGCGAACATGCCGTGGTGCGCCATTATTTTCTGAGCTTTGAATATGCCTTCGGAAAGCCGATGCGCTTTGCCGAACAGGCGCTGTTTTTGACCGAAGAACTGGAACAACTGGCACAGATAATGGGCACCGACTACCGGACGCTCCTGCGGGAAGAAGAATTGCCGCATCTGGGATTCGGTACGCCGGGCCGCTTTGGCGCCGGATGGATGCAGGCCTCCACGGAAGCACCGTGCGGCTGCATGGGTTACGGCCTGCGTTACCGAAGTGGATTTATCGCACAGTATATTATTAAAAACCGACCCATAAACGCAACCGACTATATCGGAGATCCGGCGCGCCATCCCTGGGAGATCCGCACGGAAAAACGATACGAAGTCCGGTTCAACGGAGAGACCCTGCTGGCGGAAGCCATCGACTTTCCGATCCCCGGAATGGGGGGAAACCCGATCCATTATGTCCGTCTGTGGGACGTTGCAGAAACCAGCCGGATTGACACGGCGGAGTTCCGCGCCGGAGAATACGTAAAAGCCTATCATCAGACGATCGAACCGCGGCGCCTGGTGGAATTTGTGTATCCGGAGGAAACCAATGACCCCGGCAAGAAACTGCGCCTGATGCAGGAATACTTTTTTGCATCCGCGACCATGCAGGATATTTTGTCGGTACATGTGAAAGAAAAAGAAGCGCTGCCCGATCCGATCGACATTTATCTGAATGAGATCCATCCGACTTTGGCTATACCAGAATGCCTGCGGCTGTTAACCGAACAGTACGGCCACGCGTTTTCCGACAGTGTAAAGTGGGTGCAGGAGAGCTTCCGCTACGGCAATCAGATTCTTACCGATGAAGCATTTGAAAGCTGGGCGGTTCCGTTATTGGAAGAAACCGTCCCTGTCATTGTGCCGGTATTGCGAAAAATGGACGAGTATGCAAAAAACCACAGTCCGGTATTTGCCGTCCAGGCGGAGAACGCCCGCGGCCTGTTTCGTGATGACCGGGTGGTTTTTCCGAATATCTGCGCCTATTTCTGCCGGGCGATCCACGCGTTTTCCCAAACGCATAAAAAACAGCTGAGCAAACGTCTGGGTTTGGATACCGAAAAGGGACGCAGCTTTATCCGACTGCTCGCGCCCAGGCTTTCTTATGTGAAAACCCTGCAGCGCACCTCGCCGAAAATGTACGAATGTCTCCTGGAAGACAATTGCACCGCCCAAAAACTCGCACAGGCAAAAATGGAAAAGAAACAGGCCTTTGCCAAAGGACTGGAAGACCAGTCGATCTTTATCAATCCATACTCCATTTTCTCCGTGCATATCGGAAATTTTCACGAAAACAACCGGCAATTGCTGATCCTTTTGTATATTGCCAATCTGCACAGAAAACTCCTGGACAGCCCGCATCTGGATATACCGGACACGACGTTTTTGTTCTCGGGACTCGCGTATCCCGGTTATCTGATGGCCACAGAGACCGTGCACCTGATCAATGCATACGGTAAATGGTTGAGCCGCGACACGCTCATTGAAAACAAATTGCGTATTGTGTTTATGGAAGACATCAATACGGAAATGGAACGCACGCTTTTGTCGGTAGCGGATATTTATCAGGCCATCCGCCTGCCCGCCCATGCCACGCTACCCATGTATGTCCCGGAAGCCATTTTGCAGGGGGCAGCGGTCTTTTCCTCGCGCCATGGTTATACCGAAAGCCTGGCGCAGTCGCTGGCGGACACAAAGGCGATTACACTGTTTGAGGAAGGCAAGGGGCAGGGNGAAGCCATGGAAAGCCTGCAGTTTATCATCCAGAACAAAAAGAATCTGGACTTTGATGCAGCCACGATCGCCTCCCTCCTGCGCCGCTATCAGGACAGTTTTTCTGTTATGAGCAGTTTTCAATCCTACGCAAAAGAAATGACCAAATGTACCCAAGCCTATCTGAACGCCGATGCATGGAATCACAACCGGGCCATGAGTCAGCGCAAAATGTGGCAAATACTGAAAAATACGGGGGATCTGCCATGCGATGGCCGGTAGCAAAAGGCGTTTTTGGCGCAATATGCACAAAAGACAAGACGCGCTTCCGCGTGTATGCGCCGCTTGCATCCGAAGTCCGCGTCCTTTTATATGAAAAACAGACCCATGTCCGCCGCCGTGAATTCCCCATGCAAAAAAACACCGACGGCACCCATGAAGTCACGGTGCCCGAAGATCTGCACGGCCGGTTTTATCTGTATCTGCTGGACAATACCTACGCTGTGACCGATCCTTACAGCGTAGCGGTATCCATGAACAGCACAAAATCCGCCGTGATCGACCTGAACCGCACCCATCCCATGGGATGGGAACGCCATGCCATCCCTAAAAACTCGCCGAAAGAAGCCGTCGTATACGAACTGCATGTCAAAGACTACACAGGCGACCTGCACTCGGGGGCGCTGTATCGCGGGAAGTTTCTGGGACTGGTGGAAGGGGACACAAAATTCGGCGACCTGAGCACGGGCCTTTCGCATCTGGAGGAGCTGGGTGTTACACATGTGCATCTGATGCCCGTGCAGGACTTTATCAGTGTACGGGAAGACCCGCTGCATTTTTTCGACGACGACAATTATAACTGGGGCTATGACCCCGAGCATTTCAATGCGGCGGAAGGTTCCTATGTGACGGATCCTAAAGACCCCGTCAAGCGGGTCAAAGAGCTGAAAATGCTCATTATGGCGCTGCACGAACGGGGCATCAGCGTAGTGCTGGACGTCGTTTACAATCACACGTTCCGCTCCTACGATTCCAATTTTGAAATGCTGGCACCGGGCTATTACCACCGCCGCTTTGCCAGCGGCGCTTTCAGTGACGGTTCCGGATGCGGCAATGAATTCGCTTCGGAAAAGCCGATGGGGCGCAAGTTTATCCTGGACTCCATCCGCTTTTGGATGGAAGAATACAAAGTCGACGGCTTTCGTTTCGACCTGATGTCTTTAATCGACAGAGAAACCGTGGATCAGATCGTTTCTCTTGCACAAAAGATCAATCCGCATGTGCTCCTGTACGGCGAACCCTGGGCCGCTGCGCGCTCGGCGCTTCCGCATAAGCAGATGGTCTGGAAGGGAACACAAAAAAACAAAGGCTTTGCCCTTTTCAACGACGATTTCCGCAATGCCCTGCGCGGCGGCAACGATGACAAAACGCCGGGCTATGTACAAGGCAATTACGACAATAAACAGGCTGTGGAAACAGGTATCACCGGATCCATCCGCTTTTCGGAAGGAAGAAGGGGCTTTACGGCAGAACCCGAAGAAAGCATCAACTACTTCAACAGCCACGACAATCTGATAATTGCAGACAAGCTCGCCATTTCCTCGCATTCCAAAGAAGATGCGCAAAAAAACGGCCGTCTGCTGTTTTCCATTCTGATGACCGGTTTCGGCATTCCGTTTTTTCACGCCGGCAACGAATTTCAACGAAGCAAGCAGATGGAACACAATTCCTACCGTTCGCCTTTGTCCGTAAACGGGATCCGCTGGGAAGACAAAAAGAAACATCAGGCCTTTTATCATTATGTGCGCGACTGCATTACCCTGCGGAAAATGCTGCGCGTGTTTTCCGAATACACCGCAGAAGATATACGAAAGAATCTGTCATTTTTTGACCGCTTGCCGCCTCATATCATCGGGTATCGTATCCGGG
>JGI24712J26585_10001421_pt1 | contig 20432 bp, 14 predicted proteins | sample BioPla3DNA2_FD_26585 | JGI IMG/M metagenome (IMG submission 26585) | reverse complement strand
TACGGCACTTTTACAGGTCTGCCGTAATATTCACAATAGGATTTTTCGAGTAGTTCATTAATAAATGCTTTATTTATTCATTTTAGCATATAATTTTTGAAATTTTATTATATAATCAGCGGTTTCGGACGGTTCTCTGTTTGATATCTTAGCTTGTTTTACTAATCACAAGTATATTATAATAATAAATGAATTGATAAATTTTCGATGTCAGTTTCATTTTACATAAACAGCACGTCGAAAGGAATGAGTCCGAGTATGAAAAAGCCCTTCGCAACTTTAAAACAGTTAAGAGGAATTGTAAAAAAATTGTGTTGCCGTCACAAATACAATAATGAGGCAAATGTTGATTTCAATTATTAATACAAAAAAGGTTTTACGGAAAGGAGATTCACCTGTGTTTGTTTCGTTGGATATTGACATGTATAAAGATGGATTCACCAGGGAAATGTTCGACTGTGTTGACATACCAATGGCAGCGGCTGCAGGGTATTATGACAAAAACTTTTATTATTATTTCGGTATCCTGTCAGCCGTCGAAAAAAACTGGTCAAAGAAGGAAACCATACCCGATCAGGAGTTCTTAGACTCCTTTGCCAACAGAAGCGATAATGTTTTTAGACGCCTGGGGCTTAGATTGGAAAGGCATCGTGCATCCGACAAGGTAGAAATGATACAGAAACTGAAAGCATGTATGAAAAGAAAAAAACCTGTACTGGTTTATACGAAATACAGTTCTCTGTTTTATAATATTTATTATAAGGCAGAAGAAGGAGAACAACTGCATCTTCTGGTAATAGACGCATGGAATTCGGAAAATAATACATTCCGTATCAGAGACAGTGCATTTTTGCGTGGAACGGAATTACTTGATAATGATGCAGATGTTCTGTTTCCGATCAGAGTAACGGAAGACATGCTTACAACCATGTGGGAAAGCAATTATACCGGAAAAGCCGAAAAATACATGAAAGATTGTTTTGACGGCTTTTTTACCCTTGAAAGCGATGAAAACACTCATATTACATTTCAGCAGATAATCAGCTATTTTATATCGGATATGATGCAATATGACAGCAATTTTCTAAAAATCATGGATAACCTGCAGGAATTAAGCGAAAGTATATCAACTTTTCCGGAATTCTACGCCAGGCAGTTTATCGGTAATGTGAAGGGATTGTTTCTGGCTCTGGAACAGTGTTTGGATAATCAAAAGAACTATATCTTTCAAGAAGATGAATATATTGCCCTGCGTAATGATTACATTACTTCAAGAGAAAACCGTTTTTACAGATTATATCAGAAGGCATTGACAAAAAGGTGTTTTACCCAAAAAGAAAAAGAACAGTATGCTCAAAAAGAAAAAGAAAATAATTTAAAGCTCCTTGATTTCTTGAAAAAGGTGAACGAGTATAACCAAAAATATTATAACAGCCTGAAAACCATCGAAAAAGTAGATTTAAGCAAATATTTCAACAATGTAGGGTTTGCTTTGAACAATACTGACGGAGACATTGCCGATTTGACAGGAAACGGAATCTATTTTCTGGACGATGATCTATTGCACAAACGTTTAAATTCCAGTGAACTATTTCAGATGGCACGCAAAGCAAAGACCGGTGACTGTGACAATATATCCTGCCAAGGCCAGGAGATCGAGATACCAAAAGGAAAGTATACGGAGTTTTTTATGCTGGCTTGTTCCGAGTACGGAAGCTATAGTGAGAAAATAGAATTTCTCATGGACGACAACGTGGTAAGTGAAGTTGAAATATCCATATCGGATTTTTATCAGTTTGCCTTATACGGAGAAAAACAGTTTTGGAGCGGAGAAGCATATCAACGCAAAGATGGTACAACAAAGCAATTGCACTTTAATGCAAAAATATTTCAGTACGAGTATAATCTCGGCGGAAATGAGATAAACAAAATAAGGTTGTGCAATCGCCGCAACATCCATATATTCGCAATTACACTTATAAAATAAACCGCAGGCAAAACCACGGTTTGCAATCTCATATGTTAAGTATGGATAAACTTTTCCTCAATTACATATGCGGATTAACCGTTAGTTGCCTGCACCTTTTATAAGCTTCCGATGAACGGTATGAACTTCTTACCAGCGGTCCGGATTCAACATGCTTAAATCCAATCTGATATGCTTTTTGCTTATACTCTTTAAAGATATCGGGATGAACGTATTCAACAACATCCATGTGTTTTCGGGACGGTTTGAGATATTGCCCTATGGTCAGTATATCGCAACCTGTATCTTTTAAGTCTTTCATTAGCTCAAACACTTCATTCGCAGTCTCACCCAACCCCACCATAAAGCCTGATTTTGTTATTATATTACTGTCGGTCTTTTTTGCTTTTGACAAGAGACTCAGAGAACGTTCATAATTTGCCCCGGGTCTTACAGTTCCATAAAGCGAAGCAACCGTTTCAATATTATGGCCTAAAACATCAACCTTTGCTTCCAATACCGTATTCAGCGATTTTTCATTTCCATTGAAATCAGGTACCAAAACTTCTACGGAAGTCATTTTTGAATGTCTGTGTATCGCTTTCACCGTTTTGAAAAAATGGGAGGCTCCACCGTCTTCCAAATCGTCCCGTGTGACTGAGGTTACCACCACATGAGAGAGCCGAAGTTCAACAACGGCTCCGGCAATTCTTTCCGGCTCATCCCCGTCCACCCGTAAAGGTTGCTCATTCATAATTCTGCAAAATTTACAATTCCTTGTGCAACGGTTGCCAAGAATCAGAAAAGTTGCTGTATTGATTCCGAAGCACTCTCCGATGTTTGGACAGCTCGCCTCGTTACATACCGTATGCAAAGAATAGTTGCTTACTATCGAATTAATTTTTCTCAAACCGTTGATATTTACCTTGACCTTTAACCATTCAGGAAATACCGGTTTACTCATACCGCACCTGCAACATTTCCTTATACCCAAAGATTTTTTTAAAATAATCCGAAACCATCATCATAATATCTTCAAAATTCACCCTTCGATTTAAAATGTTTTCAAGCGATGTTACTCCCTTATCCTTTATTCCGCAAGGAATAATGTTAGAAAAATAACTCATGTCAGTATTCACATTAAAGGCAAATCCGTGATATGTAATCCACTTTTTAACTCCAAATCCAAATGCAGTCAACTTGCTGTTATTCACCCAGATCCCCGGGTATTTTTCGTCAGTTTCGGCTAATATACCAAACTCTTCTTTCAACAGCCGAATAAAGAGGTTTTCCATCATCGACATAAAGCGATGTACACTTCTTCCATAACCATTGAGATCAACTATCGGATAACCCACTAATTGTCCGGGGCCATGATACGTAATATCTCCCCCCCGTGTAATTTTAAACAGCTTTATGCTTCTTTGGTCAAGAAAACTTTCATCTACCAAAAGGTTTTTGATATTTCCGTTTCTTCCAACAGTATATACATGCGAGTGTTCCAATAAAATCAAAGTATCGTTGATTGCATTCTCATATCTCATATTTAAAAGTTTTTTCTGCAGTTCCAATGCTCGGGAATATTCCATGCATCCCGGCAGTATTAAGTTACAGGTTGACATCCACTCTAACCGCCTTCGCTTCCTAAAATCGAATCTATCTGGAAAATCCCTTCCCGGATTATCTCCGATATGCTCGGATGAGGAAAAACAACTTCCTTGATGTCCTTTAATTCCATTTTTCTTTCAATCATTACAGCTGCACCATATATAATCTCCGATACATAGCTTCCCGCAATATGAACTCCTATCAACCTGCGGCTGTTTTTATCAACCAATATCTCACACAATTCAAAGCCGGACTCGTTTTCCGCAACAAACCTGCCGCTGTATTGCAAAGATAATGTATGTTTTTCATAATTAATGCCCTTTCCGGCAGCAGATTCTTCTGTTTCTCCCACTCCTGCAATTTCAGGACAAGAATATATTACATAAGGAATGTTGTCATATCTCATAACATCCTTTTTGCCCAAAATATTATTGACACATACATCCGCCTGCCTGAATGCCGTATGGGCCAGCATGGATCCCCCCGTCACATCACCGGCCGCATAAACACGCGAAATATTCGTTTGACAGGTTTCATCGATTTTAATGCCGTCTTTTTCCGGCGTCAACCCAATATTTTCAATGCCCAGTTCGTCAACAACAGGTGTTCTCCCTGTACACAAAAGTACGTAATCCGGATGCAGTACATATTCTCTCCCGTTGGAATAAAAAGTTATCGAATCGTGAGAAATATTTAATATACTGCTGTTAAAATAAAAATCTATACCTTTCTTCCTGAATATTTTCATCAAGTTCTCTGCAAATCCTCTGCCGGTATTTAAAGCTATCCGATCACTCATTTCCAATACAGTTACCTTACATCCCAGCATTGAGTAGTAAGAGGCCGTCTCCAGCCCAACGGCACCGGCTCCCAGTATAACGAGAGAAGCAGGCAGTGATTTTAAATCGAGAAACTCACTGTTTGTTAAAACATATCCGTTCTCGAGACCCTCCATAATTCCATCTATTACAGGAATTTTAGGTTTTGATCCGGTAGCTATCAGAAGATTTTTCCCTCTGACAACAGTATCATTAACCGTTAACTCAAATACTCCGTCCATCTTGCCGATAATTTTTGCTTTCCCATAAATTATTTCAGTACCGCGGGATTTGAGCTGGTTCAATATCCCCCCGGAGAGCTTCTTTACAATTCTGTTTTTTCTTTCAATCACAGTTTCCGGTTCAAATTTAACATTATCTGCCACAACCCCGAATTTTGCACCTTCTTTTACAGACGTAAACAACTTGGCAGAATTAAGCAACACCTTTGAAGGTATACACCCCTCGTTTAAGCATGTTCCTCCGATTGATTTCTTTTCAATCAACAATGTCCTTAGATTTTCGTCTGAAGCTCTTCTTGCAGCCCAGTACCCAGCCGGACCTCCTCCAATAACGATTAAATCGTAGCTCATATCTGTACCACCCTGTATTTACCGTTATACTATTGCTCATGATGCAACGTCTTTCCGTTTCTCGCAATTTTAGTGATTCTAAGCATTTGCTCAAAAACCCCCGCCATAAATATTGCTATAAGAGACCAGGCAAAAACTCCTGCAGTATTAAGATTCGCCTTTTCCATTTGAAAACTTGTACCCATTGATAATTTCGGTTGGCTCAAAACTTCAGCTGCTATTACTATTTTAAGATTCAATGCCGCGGCAGCAGACATTGCACCGTTCAAGTATGATACTATCGACGGTATGTATAGTTCTTTTATAGTATCTAACTTATTAATATTATATACTTTCATCATTTCAACCAACTTAGAATCAACGTTTCTGATCCCCTGAACAACATTCTCATATATGATTGGGAATATTACCACAAACCCTACCAATATCGGAGCTTTTTCAGATTCCAACCATATAAGGGTGAGGAGTATCATTGCCATGGTCGGCACCGCTTTGATTATCAGCACAAAAGGTCTTAGCAAATAGTAAATAGCCTTAAAAAGTCCCCCCAGCATACCAAAAAGCATTCCTGTACCCAAAGCAATTAAAAATCCTATTATTGCCCTTTTTGATGTATTAAGAACAGAACCAAAAAAAGCAGGTGATTCAACAATTCTTATAATTTCCCGCAAAGTAACTTCAGGTGAAGGAATAAGCACCTCTTTATTAACTACAACGGAAACTATTTTCCAAATAATTAACATTGCTATTATTGAAACAACGGTATAAATCAATTCTTTGAATACATTATTTTTCAAGATAGAAATCTTCATCAGGAAGTTTCCCTCCTATAACCTCCGGAGAATATTCATAAAGAATTTTCAGGTAATCATCTACTGATTCCTTCGCATCTTTTGAATTTACAAATTTAATATTCGACCTTTCAAATCCATTAACTACAGCATCTTTTGATATGCCGGTTTCCAACTCCTCGCTGTATTCACCGGCTGTTTGGACGTTTTCCGACAACCAATTGATGCTCTTCTCATATTCTTTCAAAAACAATTCAACAAACTGCGGATTTTTCTCAATAATATCATTTTTTATTATAAGAGAGGCTTGCGGATAACCAAAATTACCCTTGTTTAATTCTATCCACTCTTTTTGCAAATCAAATAAAATCAATGTATTTTGCTTTTTTAACATAACATTTGAAAGTATCGGCTCCGGTATAACAGCTAATGCACACTTTCCCGATATAAAAGCCGATGCCAATTCAGTGCCTTCCCCAACATAGGTTAACGTTACATCTTTTTCCGGATCGATACCGTTGCCGGAAAGAATATATCTTAAAACAATGTCCGGCGTAAGGCCTCTTCCCATAGTATATATTTCCTTCCCTCGAAGTTCTTCTAAATCTTCCGTTTTTTCGTTTCCGACAATGTATAGGGCGCCCCACACGCTGGATGCCGCCAGTTTATAATCCACTCCTTTATTATAAAGTGTGGCGGCCAAATTAGTGGAAACCACTGCAATATCAATTTCTCCGGAAATGATTCTGGAAGACATTAAATCCGGTGACTTTACCGATTCATAGCTTAACTCAAAGTTTTCTCCAAAATCAGGGTTGTCTTTAAACATTTTTATCATGCTAAGGGTAGGTGCACCCTGGGGAGCTGCCACCTTTATCTTCATTTTTTCCGTTCCGGCTGAGGTTTCCCCATCAGTTTTATTTACATTTGAAGCACATCCCGAAAATACAAATACCATAAAACTTAGAATCAAAATCATGCTAATTACTTTTTTCATTGATATACACCCTTTTCTTTCAATTTTTTTGCTATTGATTATAAATTTTAATTTTATTGTCTTGATAGAATTTTTAATAGACGGCACCTTAAGTCCACCATTTTCTTGTCATCGATTCTTCTTTCCTGTTGAGGCATACTGACATTAACTACAGTATCCACTCTGCAGGGGTTCCCGGACAGAACTATTATTTTATTCCCCAGCAGTACAGCTTCATCTATCTCATGGGTTACAAATACAATTGAATTGTTTAGTTTACACCATATATCAATCAAACATTTTACCATGCTGATTCTTAGATCATAGTCCAGCGATTTGAAAGGCTCGTCCATCAAAAGTATTTCCGACTGAAAATTATAAGCTCTTGCTATAGAGCACCTTTGTCTCATGCCTCCGCTTAATTGGGCCGGATACTTTTTTTGAGAATCCTCCAGTCCCACAATTCTAATTAAATCTCTTATACTTTTGTCCGATGCTTTTTTATTTACCAACTTAATGTTTTCAAATACAGTTTTCCACGGTAACAACCTGTCTTCCTGAAAAACATACCCGACTTTTTTTTTGCTTTCTTTAATCGTCCCTTTATCAGGTTTTATGATCCCGGCAATTATATTGAGCAAAGTAGATTTACCGCATCCGGAAGGCCCTAAAATACAGGTTATTTCTTTATCATTAATGGAAATATTTATATCATGTAATACTTCTTCCTCTCCAAAGCTTTTGTAAATTCCCTCCAGTCTCATTTCATCCTCCATTCCGCCGCTACAGCACAAACAGTAATGAAAGCAATCGTGGTCTATACCCTTTTGCCATAAATCTTAAACAGCTTCCCGTTAATTTTTTAAGGTATTGACAACGTCTTCATCAAGTATTAAAGAGGAGCGTACCGTCCGAATATTTTTTTAGCGTAACAATTTGTATACATATACACAATAATTCCATAGCATTTTCCAGTTCCTCAACCGAAGGAAATGTGGGGGCAATCCGTATATGCCTATCCTCAGGATCCACTCCATATGGAAAAAGCGTTCCCGGATTTCCCAAAACAAGTCCGGCCCTGGCTGCCATTTCCACAACTTCCGAAGCACACCCCTTGAGCGTCTTTAAATGAATAAAGTATCCTCCCTGGGGATAATTCCACCAGGCCATCCCCTTACCGTCAAGCTCTCTTTCGAAAACACTCAATACCATGTCAAACTTGGGTTTTATTATTTTAACATGTTTTTTTACGTGTTCCCTTATGTTGTCCATATTCTTTAGAAAACGAACATGTCTTAACTGATTAATCTTGTCGGGGCCGATTGTCTGCATTGAAAGCTGAACTTTAATACCTTCTATGATTTCTTTACATGCAGCCATCATCGCAACTCCTGCTCCCGGTAGAGTTATCTTTGAAGTAGTGGAAAAAATCACAACACGGTCAGGGTTGCCTGCATCTTTACAAGCTTTTAATATGTTTTTCAATACCGGAGGGTTCTCGGAAAAATGATGAACAGCGTAAGCATTATCCCAAAATATTCTGAAATCACAGGCTTTGGTTTTCATAGCAGCCAGCCTGTCCACCACTTCATCGGCATATACAGTGCCTGTGGGATTACTGTATTGCGGCATGCACCATATTCCTTTAATGCTCTCATCATTAGCCACAAGTTCCTCAACCGCATCCATGTCAGGACCATAATCTTTTATCTCAACGTTGATCATTTCGATATTGAAATGCTTGCAAATTGCAAAATGCCGGTCATATCCCGGAGACGGACATATAAATTTTACTTTGTCCGACAACATCCACGGCACATTAATGCCCGGAACCCCATGAGTCATAGCCCGTGCTATAAAATCGTACATTAAGTTCAAGCTTGAATTTCCACCGATTATTATTTCATCTTCATTCATATCAAGCAACTGGGAAAATAGTTTTTTTGCCTCCCTTATCCCGTCTACAATCCCATAGTTTCTGTAGTCAGTTCCATCTGACGCCAAACAGTCCCTATAATTTAAACAAGTAATCAATTCCGAAGACAAATCCAATTGTTCCTGACACGGTTTCGATCTGGATATATCCAAATGCATCTTTCGATCCACAAATTTATAATACCTGTCATATAACTCACTCAAATTATTATTAAAAAACTGCGGCAAATTCAAAATTCATATCCTCCTTTCCCTGTCAGAGTTTGCAAAACAGAATCAATGTTTTAATTCCAAACCTGAAAACCAAATGATGTATTGCTTCCAAAAACCCAATTTCAGCTGTTTTAAAGCATTATGCAATCAAATTCCAAAAAAGAATTCTCTAAAAATAACAGTTTATGCTTTCAATCAGTTCTTTTAAAAACATAGTGGCTTTCCTTCCTTCCGTCACTCTGTGATCGAAAGTTAACGAAACCGTATATCGCCTGAGTTTTTCATCGAATCCGGATATACCCAAAACAGCCGATTGTTTCGAACTAACCAGAGGTGAAAAAAACGCAACCCCCTCATTAGACATGTCACTTATTGTAAATGTGGAACCCGTTATATCGTCTATTGAAAGCTTATTTCTTAAATATTTTTTAATGGCACGAAATATTTCGTTTTCAACTTCACTAACGGTTTTTCCTTCCAGGTCAGGCAATTTTACCACTTTCAACCCATATCCCGCATCAATTGCCATGCCGATTTTAATACTCTTATAGTAAGCAATTCCGTCACCAGAAAAGAATGCATTTAACTCCGGATACTTTTTAAGCAATTTGAAAACTTCCAAAACGACAACCGACAAAAGGTAATTATTAGTATTATCCGGACTATAACTTTCCTTTACGTCCAAATATAAATAAACCGTACTTGTAACATTTCCCGCGTCAAGAAAGTTGTTTATCTCTGATCTTTTAATATTACTCAATGTTTTATATTCAATTTCATCATTATCGAAAATTTGCTCCTTTTGGAGATTTCTATCCTCCTTAACATGTCCCGTATTCTTAATTACATTTTTAACATCATCAACATTTACCAGATCTCTTCCTTGAAAAACAGCCTTGTTAATCTTTGAGGATTCAATCAGCTCCAAAGCAGCTTTGGAATATATTGTTTCGATTTCATCATGATTTTCCGTATCGTTTTTTATATGATAATTGTCCTTTGAATCGGTACAGGGCATTGAATCATATATTCTGCAAATCAGTTCCCCTACCCTTAATTCATCACCCTCCTTACAAAAAAACTCTATATATCCGTCAAACTCAGAATCAATGCATACATTCACTTTGGAAGTTTCAAACTCCAAAATAGCCTGCCCTGAATTAACGTAGTCACCGCTTTTAAAATATAATTTGCTTATTCTCACAAACTCGTCATTAACAGATTCCTGAGGCACAAATATTTCTTGCAGTACTAACACTTAAACACACCGCCTATGACTTGTATAATATTTCTCCTGTTTGTCAAAACCTCTTCCTCCAGTTTTTTATTGGCCGGAACAGGAACAGGCACTGATGCAATTCTTCTAGCATATATTCTGTTCTCTGTTCTTTCCAAGACCGAAGCAATTATTTCACTTCCTATTCCGTTACAAGCACTTCCTTCCTCAACCACAAAAAGATGTCCCGTTACATTGGTTGAGCGTATTATTTCATCATAATCAACAGGCTTAATTTTCGAAAGAATTATTACCTCCGCCTTTACGTCGTATTCATAAAACAATGTCGCGATACAATCCACCACAATGGAACTCATTCCTCCATAAGTTACAATTGTTGCCGTCGGTCTGGAAACAATCGGTCTGATTCTGACAATGGGATAATTTCGGACATATGCTAATTCAAACTTATAATTCTCCACATTTGCTTTTGTTATTTTTTTCGCATAATCTGCCTTGTTTTCTATAACAATTACCGGGTTTTTTTCATTTTCCAAAATCGATTTATATATGGGTCTGGGATCAGTTAAAGAATTCAGGGAAATAACTTTTATATTATCAATACACAGCAACAATTTATCCAATGTCTGCGAGTGAGTAGGGCCATATCCCCGCCTTCCGCCCATGGGGGTTCGCAAAACAATGGGACAATTAACACGCTTATTATACATATGGAAAAATTTTACCGAATGGTTTAAAACCTGATCCAAACATAAAGTTATAAAATCCCCAAACATTATTTCTAAAAACGGTCTGTAGCCGGCTAAAGCCAATCCATTTGAAATTCCTGTTATTGCGGCTTCACTTATCGGTGTGGTAAGCACCCTCTCAGGAAATTCAGTACTCAAATCCTTCGAGATTTTAAAAGCTCCTCCATACGGTGCCAGTACATCTTCCCCGATAAAAACCACTTGCTCGTTTTTTCTCATTTCTTCCTTAAAAAAAGAATAAATAAGATCGGATTGCCTGATTTCAATCTCATCCGGCTCTTTCCAAATATATTCGGATTCTTCTCCACCTTCCGGATTATCATAATATTCATCAATTCTTATTTCTGCAAATTTTTCCGTTTCTTCTTCGATAACGGCATCCAATTCCTTATCAATTTCATTTAATAACTCCTGATACAAATCAGGGTTTGTGTTTCTGAAAACATTCAGCGGATCCTTTCGGTAATACATCTCTATCTCACTTTTATCTCTATAGTCATCACCCTTTGAATGAGCATTCAGGCGATATGTATCAACCAAATGAAAAGCCGGTTTACCGTTTGTTCTAACATAATTTATACTCTCTTTTGCATTGTTAAAAAGCTGCTCCAACTCCCAGGTGTTACTTTTAAATACCTTTATATCAAAACACTCCGCCCTCTTTACAATATCTCCGGACAAATTCAATTCCTGTTTTGTAGACTGGGCGTAATAATTATTTTCGCAAATAATAAGAATGGGAATATTCCACTTTGAGGCAATATTCATTGTTTCATAAAGTATTCCCTCCCCCAAGGTGCCGTCCCCAATAAAAGCCAGAGAAATACCGTCTTTTTTCCCCATTTTGCTTGCAAGAGCCAAACCCGCAGCAATTGGAACCATACCACCCTGAATGCCGTTAGAGTAAAAGTTTTTCCAGTGTAAATGCTGGCTCCCTCCGATACCACCGCATACCCCTCTTTTACTCCCCATCAATTCAGCAATTAATTCTCTATAACTCTTGCTGTATACGATAAAATGCCCATGGCAGCGATGATTTGAAACAATTATGTCATTTTCGTTTATCTGATTGATAAAAGCTACCGCTGAAAACTCTTGACCGACACAGGTATGTATTGTACCGTTTATTTTCCCTTTGGAAAACAGTTCTAACAGTTTCTCTTCAACTCTTCGAATTAGCAATGCTTCCTTAAAATAACTAATATCTGTCATTATTTTTCTTCCTCTTTTAGAAATTTACTCTTTTACGTATTTGCCAAGGGTGTTAATGATTTTTTCCAGAGTATTAATTTTATCAAAGAAAAGGTCTTCATCTTCAAAGGATATTCCGTATGTATCTTCAAGCTTTACAATTACTTGAATGGCCTTGAGGGAATTAAGGCCCAAGCTCCCCAGAGGATCGTTTTTTTTGATGTTGTTAAACAAGTCTTTATTCACTTCCAACACTTCACATAAAATGTTTATTATTGTTTCTTCATATTGTCTGTCCGTCATATTCTTTACTCTCTCTTCCCCACTTGTTTTATTTAATATGCAACATTGCTTCCGTCCGTTAAATATCTGAATTCTTCAAAAACCCCATTGCTATAAACCACAGCATCGCTGTTAAAAATAGGGTTCCGGCTGAATGAACCTAAAAAATCGATTATTTTATTCTGAAGATTATCACTGTTAAAAACTATCGCTAAAATCCGGTGTTCGGCATTAAACGGATTTATAGCCTTAATAAGTGCAAAATACTCTCCTTGATACTCTTTTGGGTTAAACTTTAGTTTAATAAATTCTTTGCCGACTTTCAAAATGCCTGTTTCATCAATAATTCTCCTGTGAAGACTGCTCATATTTCTTGAATCGACAACCGCCACAAAATTAGATTGTCCCAACCTTGCGATGCCAATATCTTTTTCGCAGGCAGTTTTGTATCTGTAATTCCTGGCCCTGAATTCCAACGGTTGCTGCAATATTCGATAAAGTTTATTATAAAATTCCTCATTTTGGCCGTCAAGATTATTGTTTATAACTATTAAACATTCTTTCAAATATAACTGCCTGATACCCAGCAGATTTTCATTTATTTTCAAAGTCCGATAATTACGGTAAAAGCTTTCTTCGCAAAGCGGAATTTCATTCACCGCCAATCTATTGCCATCTGTTTTTATTTCTATTTTACAGTAATCACTGATTGGCATATTCTTTTCAATTCCATTTACTGCGATGGTTATATTTTGATCGATATCCATTGCAAATCTGTTAATAAGAATACTCAAAAAGTCAATATTATTGCATTCGATTCTGATCATATTCCTTTTTTCAATTTGTGCATAAACGGTTGCTTTTTCCTTCAGGCTTATAAAGTTCTCAATTTTCAGCCAATAAGATTTATTGAAAACCGGTTCGGAAGTTGTAAATTGAACAACCTTCGGAAAATTGCAACTTGGTATTTTCATAATGTAATTCAATAATTTTTTACTGTTAAACAGGTCAATAAACTCTTCATGCTCAATATCATGGAATATCCACTGTTTAGCTTTGTAAAAGGTTTTTAAACTGTTTATTACGGCCGATACATTGTACCACATGTCATTAACGGTAAAAAGCAATTCAATGGGAGTGTTTCGGATATTATCCAAATTTAAAGATTCGGGCTCTTTATCATCAAATATAGGTGTTCCCGCTATATTGATAAAAGCGGAAAAGACATCCGGAATTTTACAAAGTAAATTAAACGCTCTGTTAGCGCCTGCGCAGATTCCTATTAAATAAACCCTATCCCTGTTAATATTGAATTTTTCCAAAGTTTCATTCACAACATTAATAATATTTATTTCATTTATATAATCCCACTGATACTCCCATCGGGTTACAAAACTTAATACTATTGCATCGCCAGATTTCTCTCTGACTATTCTATATGGATGAACAGGATACCTGGTCATGCTGTCGTCAAAAATCATGTATACCAACAAAGCATATTCCTTATTATGAGAATAGTTCGAAGGCAAGTAAATATTGTATATAAAATATCCTCCGTCAATATCGCTTTTGTCAAAAACCATTACGCTTTCTTTAAAAACATCAAACAAACTGAGCTTTTTGCCGGAATTCGGTTTAAACACATATCTTTCAAAGTTTAAACAGGCTTCAAACATCTGATGGTACATGTATTCATGCATTGTTTCGGAACCGGCCTTTATTAAACCTGTACGCATATCATACATATCAGTGATTTCGGAAAAAGTCTTTATCATTTCTTCATTGCTGTCTTGCCTTTCCATGGCTTTTTCAATAAGCTTGTTTTTTTCCTCTTTAAAATTTCCGTAAAAAACATTCACAATTTCCTTTTTCTTATATCCTGCATTCCCTTCAGCTATTATGGATATAACGCCCCTGACAGAGTCGTCAGTTTCAACGGAAACAACTTTCAAAACTTCTGCAAATATGGTACTGACCGTCCTTCCCAAAGCAGTTTTAACGGTAACTTTAACCGGAACGTTTTTACTATAAGGCATAGACTTCGGCAATATAATAAAGCTTACTTTTTCCCCGGGTTGATAAAATGCTTTCGAAGGAATAATGGCATAGCCAAACTTCAAATAATTCAGCACATTCCTGTCTAAAAACCGTTTGTTTGTTTTATTGGAAATAAATTCGTCAAAGGGAGTAACTACAAAAGTGAAAAACCTCGTTGCAATCGAAAGCATTCTGTTTCGTACAAACATGCTCCTCTCCACTAATACAGCATTATTCCCCTTGTTTAATTTAAAAATAAAGGCAGAATTTTTTGCAAAGTAGTTGGGATTTCCGCTAACGCATAACTCCCCATTAATCCAAACCCTTATAGGCGACGGCAGGTTTGTTGATATATGTACCAACACCTCTTTATCATCATTGCTAAAGATATTGCAAAGACAATACACCATCTTCTCTTTGCCTTTTTCGCAAGCATTTTTAAAGAGTTTCTCCGGAGAATTATAGTGGTAAAAGGACCTTTCATGATCTGAAATATAATATCTCCAATTACTTTCTATCTCTTCATCTGAAAGGTTGTCCGCTTCATTTTCAGATATAACGATCCCATTTTCGCTTATATAGGGATCAACTCCGTTTTCATTTAAAACATCAACAATCTCTGCTTTAACAAGCCATCTGTTGAGTATGGCTTTTTTGTCTCCTGAAAAAGTTACAGGATAGTGCAATGCTGACTCAATAACTTTATTTAGATAATCTTGAACACCCATTATAAAAAACCCCGCTAAAATATCAGTTTATTTACAGTTCCCGCTATAAACCTTACAGGGATGGTATCGCAGAATCCAACTGTCGCTGCATATGCTGCAGCAAAATATGTACTGCTTTTATACAACATTTTCCACCTCTTTTTTGTGGATCAATTCATGCTTGTAAAGATTGTAGTACTCGCCTTTTAGCTTTAATAATTCCTCATGTCTGCCTTTTTCAACAATCATTCCGTCTTTAAGAACCAGAATCAAATCTGCATTAATAATTGTAGACAGTCTATGGGCTATTATTAAAACTGCTGTGTCTTCTTTAAACTCAAAAATTAGTTTCATAACTGCTTTTTCCGATATATAGTCGAGTGCAGATGTAGGTTCATCCAGGATTAAGACATCAGGCTTTTCCGGAATCATTGCTCTGACCAGGGAAAGCCTCTGCTTCTGGCCTCCCGAAAATGTGATAAAATCATTGTTAATCTGCGTTTCATAACCGTTTTCACGGCTTGTTATAACATTATCGAGTTCAAGCCTTTTAGTCAACTCCATCATCCTGTCTTTTGAACCTTTTTGGGAACCGTATAACAAATTTGCGGAAATTGAATCGGAAAAGAAGAAACTATTCTGAGGGGCATAACTTATTGATTCCCTCCATAAGCCTCCATCCAGCTTTGCCAGATCAATGCTGTCATTTATCAATATTTTACCGGAACACGGTTTATAAAATTTTAAAAGCAACTCACACAAGGTTGTTTTTCCCCCTCCACTGACACCCACCAGTGCTGTTACCTTTCCTTTCTCCAAAGTGAAGGATATATCTTTAAGAACACTGCTTCTGTTCGGATAATTAAATGATATATTTTGGAAGCTGATTTTTTCAACACGGGGAATGTTTTTTTCTCCTGCTTGATAGTCATCCTCATCAATATTCAGTATTTCATCAACACGTTCTTTTGAAATTTTAAACTTTTTAAAATCCTGTACAAAAGTACTGTAACTGTTCAAAACCTCAATGAGCGGAAAATAATAGGCCAATGCTGCAACCAAGTCCCCTAAACTGATACGGTCATTTACAAGCAGCCATCCCGCATATAAATACAAAGCACCGCTTATTATTGATCGAACCAATGAAGAAACAAAATCATTGATAAAGGTAATCGTAGCATTTTTCGTCTCGGTTGCAAATTCTTCGTCAAGTAATTTTTTCAGTTTTTCGCACTCCCACTCCGAACAACCCGAAAGTCTGGTTAAACTTAATATTTGTATGCGTTCGCGAATGAACTCATTAAATTTCTCACGGGTTGTTATTGATTTTCTGTATAATTTAGAAATCATGGGAGATATCTTTTTCGATTGAATTACATACAGCAAACCACACACAAATACAAATAACATAAACATTATATTTTTATAACCCAGTACCGCTCCGACGAAAACAAGTATCAGCAGTTTTTCAAAGGCTTGAAATTTCATGTTTTGATAATGTATAAACTGCTTAACGTCATCCGTGCATCTTGTTATAATCTCACCTGTTTTAGAAAATGAAAAATAATGAATAGGAACATTGAACAGTTTGCTGATTAATTTTAATCTTAATTGCGCAGCATTCTGCTCACTCCAAACAGTAAGTCCCCGTGCTTTCCTCCACTCTAAAAACCCCTGGGCAAACGGAATGAATAACACTGCTGTCAAACAGTAGATATACAAGTTCCATTCCTTTTTCACAAGCCGGTCTACAAGCAAACCCGTAAGCAGCGGATATGAAAGTGAAACAATCTGAAATAATATTATGCACAAAATTATTCTTGCAACCAACGCCCTTTTCATAAAGCAAGCTCCTTACTTTGAACTACTTAAACTTTCTATATTATACTGCTCCATATAAAGTTGATAATAATATCCTTTTTTTTGCAACAGTTCCATATGTGAACCCTGTTCGATTATTCCACCGTCTTTAATTACAACAATATTGTCAACTTTTGTCAATGTTGCCAACCGGTGAGCAATAATAATACTGGTAACGCCTTTCTGCAATTTTTCAAATGTTTTCTGTACTTTATATTCTGATTCAAGATCCAATGAAGCGGTGGCTTCATCTAAAATAAGGATTTTAGGTTTCCTCAGGAAAATTCTTGCGATAGACATCCTTTGCTTCTGTCCACCTGACAATTGTATTCCCCGTTCCCCAATCACTGTATCCAATTGCTCTTTCAAACCTTTTACAAATTCAAGCATGTCTACGTTTTCTACCGCTTTCCAAACTTCTTTTTCATCGACATCGTCAAGTCCGTAACAAATATTTGCTCTGATTGTATCATTAAGCATATAAGGCTGTTGGGTTATATAAAATACGCTTTGCCTGAATTTTTCCAAATTAATCTGACTTAAAGGTATGTTATCAATTCTGATTTCACCTTCCATTGGAGCTATTATACCCATAAGCAGATTTGCAAGCGTTGTCTTTCCAACACCACTCAGACCTACAATACCTACCGATTGACCCTTTTTTATTTTCAAAGTAAAGTCCTTCAATACCGGTATACCGTTGTATCCAAAGCTTATATTCTCAAAATCCACCTCACCTGATATTGAATGATCATTTATCTTGTCTTCATTGTTTATATACGGTTCATCCTGCAATTCTTCAAGTTCATACACTCTTTTAAGGTGTGTTTTGTACTCATGCATCATTATACTGAAACGCGAAACCTGCCATATGAAGTTGCGAACTTGGGATAAAAGCCCTACCATCATTATTACACTTCCGATTGAGCTATGCCCCAGTAAAACCTTATAACCCAAATATCCATACACAATACCTTCAGGTACCAGGTTCATAATTATATTAAGTATGACCAATTGGCTGAAAAAATTTATATGATTAATCTGTATATCGATATTCTCTTGCTGTTTCTCCTTCAGCCTCTCTATTTCTTTTGCCTCACAGTTATGAACTTTTATTAACCGTATCCCTTGTATATTCTCTTTTATCAACTGAAGGATTTTCCTGTTCGATTCTGCCTGCAAATCAAAACTATACCCTTTCTTGCTGAAAAGGTATCTTCTTATTAAGATGTAAGGTATATATACTGTGATAAAAAGAAACGGTATAAAAACATCCGTCTTTATTATAATTATAAAGCAAACAATTGCTGTAACTGTAACACCGAAAATATCCCTCATAATTAAAATAATTTTTTCTTTAATTACAAGAATACTTTCCGTAATCCTCTGGTACAGCGAATCGCTTCCAAATTCAGTAATTTTATTCAATTGCTTTGTCTGAAACAATCTAAAAACATATAACCTCTTATCATTAATCAGCTTAATGACCATTTTTTCCAAAAGCAGATTCGACAACGACTGCAATAACGAACTTATAATGAATGAAGCAGCAATAAGTAATGCGTAAAAGGCCACAACAGAAAATTTACCCGAAGGCAATGCTATATCCACCATTCTTCTGATAACAATCTGGGGCACAGCTACAGCTATACTTGCAAGAAACATTATAAAAAACCATATAAAGAATTTTCTTTTACTCTTTTTAAACAATCCCCATGTGTATCTTACGGTATTCATAAGACCTGCCCTTCTTCACTGATACGTTAATATCTGTTATCCAAAATTGCTTTTAAAGCAAGCTGCTGTTCTTTTACATCCTTGCTCTTTGCAGAGTCGCTAAATTTCCATTGTTGATAGCGTATTAACTGCCGGGCTTTCATCTCAGGTAAAGTCTCATCTATCTGAATGTCCAACAGCAACGGTCTTTCTCTCTCAATAAAGGATTGAACCGCCAATTCCAGCTCATATACGTTCGTGACTTTAACTGCATCAACTCCTAATGCCTTGCACAATCCGACATGATCAATTGCTTTGTATGTGGTACCCACAATATTCCCGTTATAATACTTTTTTTGGGCATTATAAATAGAACCGTACTTTTCGTTGTTTAAGTTTAGCCATAAAACCGGCACATCATAATTATACGCTGTTGCCAATTCAAATCCCGTTTGGCGGAAACCTCCATCCCCAAAAACCGCTACAACGTAACAGGAGTTTCGTGCCAATTTAACACCGATAGAGGCAGCCGGTGCATATCCGATGGATGCCTGGTTAAGGGCTTCAATATGTTTATCCGCACCGTTGAGCAATATATTCGTTTCCGTCCAAACAACAGAATCACACACCCAAACCGTCTTATCCTCCGGCATCAATTTGAACACACTCCGGATTGCCTGAACCGGATTTATCTTTCCTTCGGTGTTACAATCATATTGTATGTTTTCATATTTACGGATAAACTTCTCCTTTGACGCCGTTACTGCATCTCTGGCCTCATCCCATGTTTTTGTCTGAAGCAAATCCAATTTGCTTAAATATTTTAAAAATTCATGGGAATCCATATTAATCCCCAACGTTGGATTGTACACTTTTCCAATTTGCTCAGGATCAATATCCACATGAATCAGCTTGGCTTTTTTAAAAGGTCTGTCCCAACACTGTGTCGAAAACTCACTCATGGAGATTCCCACAGCAATTATCAAGTCAGCATGCATACCAAGATAATAATTGGCATGGGAATGTCCGTACAAACCTATGCATCCTAAGGACATCGGGTTCCTTTCATCTAGCAAACCTTTTCCCCTGAGACTCGTAGCTACAGGCAATCCATATTGGGCCAAGTCAGATACGATTTTTTCATTGCACCTGTATTTTGCTCCGGCCCCCAACAAGAGCAAAGGTTTTCTGGACTCTGACAGAAGTTGTGTTAAAGCGTTTAATTCTGTATTATCAATTACAGGGTTTTCAAAGTTTTTAGAAGGCTTGAACCCGGAGAATTCAATCTCGGACTGAAGTATGTCCACAGGAATACACAAATGCACCGGACCCTTTCTTTTCTCCAGGAGATTGAATTCCGCTTCATAAAGTGCGGGTAACAGTTCATCTACAGTTTTAATAATTTTCGAATACTTGGTAATCTTACTGAATAAACCTTCAAGATCTGCTGTCCGGTTTATCCCTACACTTTCCTGCATCGCGCCTTTTCCGAAATTCTCAACAGGAACCTGTCCGGTAATAATTAATACCGGTTGAGAATCGGAAAATGAATTTATAACACCGCTTAACGCGTTTGTTGCTCCTATACCCGTTGTGGTAATTATGCACCCGACTTTTTCACTGGCCTTGGCAAATCCGTCTGCCATAAGAGCAGCACCATATTCATGCTGGGTAAGAATAAAACGAATTCCATAACTTGAGACAGAGTCTATAATTGGTAAGACGTAACTGCCAGGTATCCCAAAAACAGTAT